>JAABUS010007229.1_pt1 | contig 12899 bp, 7 predicted proteins | sample 5560161 | NCBI WGS metagenome assembly JAABUS01 (sample SAMN10711885, study PRJNA513376) | rock metagenome | isolation source: Antarctica rocks | place: Antarctica: Victoria Land, Trio Nunatak nord | collected 2016-01-04 | reverse complement strand
AGCCGCCCGGCCTGATCGCGGGCTTCATCGAGCCGTTCGGCTTGACGCCACAGCGTGCCCAGGTACGGCGAGAGCTCCTTGGCTCTGGTCAGCTCGGGGCGCCAGTAGTGGCCCGAACCGATCAGCAGCCGTTTCGCCCGGGTGGCCCCGACGTAAGCGAGCCGGTTCTCGGCCTGCAGCTGCTCCACCGCCAGCGCGGCATGGTAGGTCTTCATGGCCTCGGCGGTGGCGTCGGCCAGCTGCGGGATGGACCCGGCATCACCGCGCAGCTCCGCCGGCAGGACGGCCGGGTTGGTCACCCAGTCATCGGTCACCCGGTCACTGGGGAAGGTGCCCTTGGTCAGGGCCGGGAGAAAGACCACATCCCACTCCAGGCCCTTGGCGCGGTGCACGGTGAGCAGCTTGACGGCATCCCGGTCACTCGGCACCGCCTGGTCGAGTCCGGTGCCCTGGTCGATCTCGGCTTGCAACCAGGCCAGCAACCCGCCCAGGGAGGCGTCGCCGTCGACGTCGACGTACTCCGCCACCGCATCGACGAACGCTGCCAGCTGGTCGCGGCCACCACCGGTTGTTCCGGAGCTCGAGCCGGCGGCGATCAGCTCGATGTCCAGCCCGAGCATGCCGATCACGCGTCTGGTCAGGTCGAGCACCGGCTCGTGGCTGTGGCTGCGCAGCGACGCCAGCTCTCCGGCGAACCTGGCCAGTCGGTGTCGCGCCGCCGCGGAGTAGTCCAGTTCACCGGGGTCCGCCACCGCGTCCACCAGGCAGGTCATCTCCGACGGGTCAACCTGCGCCACCGCCTCGGACAGCGCCTCCATCAGCCCGTCCGGTCGGGCCGTGGCATCCCGGTGCTCTCCGGTCATGGCCAGCTCGGCGGCGCGCCGACCCAGCAGTGCCAGGTCACGTGGACCGATCGCCCACCTCGGCCCGGTCAGCAACCGGATCAGATCCGGGTTGGCGGTCACGTCGTGCAGCACCCGCAAGGTGGCCACCACGTCGGCTATCTCCGGCAACGTGAGCAGCCCGCCGAGCCCGACGATCTCAACCGGGATGTCGCGGGCGGTCAGCTCGGCGTACAGCGGGCCGATGTCGGCGTTGCGCCGGGTCAGGATCGCGAAGTCCGACCAGGCTCGTTCCGGTCGGCTCCCGGGTGGGTTGGTGGTCCGTTGCCCACGACGGCGTGCCGACCCGCGGGGATGACTGGGACCAAGTGCCGCGACCCGATCGGCGATCCAGCCGACCTCGTCCGGCCAGGTGGTGAAGCTGGCCACCTCGACCGCACCCGGTGTCGCGGCATCGGGTGCGCGTAGCAGCTGGCCGGCCGAGCCGTCGGATCCGGATCCGGCCCGGTTCACCGCGTCCCGCAATGGCGCCGACAGCCGGTTGGCTGCAGCAAGGATGGCGTGTCCGCTGCGCCGGTTGACGGTCAGCGAGAACCGGTCCGCGCGTGCACCGTCGGCCTGGGGAAAGTCACGTGCGAACTGCAGGATGTTGCTTGCTGCGGCGCCGCGCCAGCCATAGATCGCCTGGAACGGATCGCCGACCGCCGTCACCGGGTGCCCCCTCCCGACATCGGCACCCGGGCCGGAGAACAATCCCTGCAGCATCAGTGCCTGCGCCGCCGACGTGTCCTGGTATTCATCCAGCAGGACCACCCGGAACCTCTCCCGCAGCGACTGCGAGACGTGGGGCACCTCCCGGGCCAGCCGGGCCGCGACCGCCATCTGGTCGGCGAACTCCACCACGCCCAGCCGACGCTTCAGCGCGGCGTAGTCGGCAACCAGGCTGGCGAGCTCGAGGCGTTCGGTGACGGCGATGGCCGCCCGCTTGACCTCGGCGTAGGTGTTGCCGCGGGTGTTGGTCGGCGCGTGCTGCAGTGCGGCGCCGAAGTCGCGCGCCTGGTGGTCCAGCTCGGCCTGGCCGACCAGATGCTGGCTGAGCTCGGCGTCCAGCCTCAGGACCCGCTCGGTCACCGACGCCGGTCGCAGCCGTGACACCGACTCGAACGGACCGGCGGCCGCGGACACGACCCGGGCGGCCAACCGGTAGCGGGTCGCGCCGGTGATCATCACCGGGTCCGACTCGACCCCGATCCGCAGGCCGTGCTCGCTGACCAGCCGTGCGGCGAACGCGTCGTAGGTCATGATCACCTGCTCACCGGCCTCGTCAACGCCCGCGGTGTCGATCACACCGGCACGTACCAACGCGGCCCGGACCCGGCCGGACAGCTCGCCGGCCGCCTTGCGGGTGAAGGTCAGCCCGAGCACCTCTTCGGGCCGGACCTGACCGGTGCCGACCAGCCAGACGACGCGTGCGGCCATCACGGTGGTCTTTCCAGATCCGGCACCGGCGATGATCACCCCCGGCGCCAGCGGCGCGGTGATCGCCGCAACCTGCTCGTCGGAGAACGGCACTCCCAACACATCGACCAGGTCGTCCGCATCCGCGAGCAGCCGGCCGGTGGTCCGGGTCGGCAACGCGGTCAGGCTCATCCGACCACCTGCCGACCCGCGCCCTGTGCCGGGCAGCTGGACCTGAACGGGCAGTAGCTGCAGGCCGGCCCAACCCTGGCCTCGAACTGCTCGGACCGGACGACGGCGGCCGCCTCGGCCAGCCGTCCGTGCACCCAGGTCGGCCATTCGGGCCGGGTGGACGCGGCCGGCCCGGGCCGGCTAGCGCCCGACGACCAGGGCAGCTGCGGCACCTCCTCCAGGGACGGTTGGACGAACACCTTCGGATAGGGCGAACCGGCCCCGGCGGCGAGCCGCAGGAACACCAGCTCCGCCCCGCCGAGCACCGGTTCGGGTCCGGTCACCTCGGCGAGCGCACCCTGCCTGACGGCGAGCTGGTAGACCCCCAGCTGGTCCATCGAGGCGACGTCACCGGCTGACGGTGCCCGGCGGCCGGTCTTGAAGTCGACGACGTGGATCCGGCCGAGGCCGTCCCGCTCCACCCGGTCGGCGCTGCCGGTCACCTCCACCTGCTCCTGGCCGCAGTCGACGACGGTGCTGAACCCGACCTCCACCCCGAGCACCTCCCGGTCGTGTCGGCCGCCGGCCCACATCGCGTAGCGTTCCAGGGCGCTCTCTGCCTCAACCCGCTCGACCGCGCTGAGCCAGTTGGCGTCGAAGTCGAGCTGGTCCCAGATCCGGTCCAGGTGGTCGAGCAGTTCGGTCGGATCGGTCGACCCGGCGATCGACTGACGGGCGGCGTGCTCGACCAGGACGTGCACCACCGAGCCGAAGCTGGCGGCCGTGTTCCGGGCCGGCTCGCCGTTGGCCTTGCGGGCCAGGAACCATGAGCGCGGACAGCCCAGCAGCCCTGCGAGCTGGCTGCCGGACAGCCGCACACGCTGGTTGCCGGCGACCACCGGCGCTGGTGCGTTGGTGGACTCGTTCATACCCCACCACCGGTCCGGGTCGGCGGCACCAGCCAGTGGCCGGCCAAGGTCATCGGTGGCGTCGGCCAGCCGGGCCAGCCTGGCGGCGGCTGCCTCCCGCAGCGCCGGCGGAGCCGCTGGGTCGACGCTGGCAGCGCGGAGCTCGCCGACCAGCCCGGCCAGGGACAACGGTCGGCGGGGCCGCCCGGGCAGCGCGCGGGCGGCCACCCCCAGCTCGGCGAGGAACCGGGACGGCTGGTCGTTCTCCCCCTCGGTCCCCTCGACCGCGGTAACGACCAGCCGACGGGTGGCCCGGGTGCAGGCAACATAGAACAGCCGCCGCTCCTCGGCGATCCGAGCACCGACCGACTCCGGCCCCACCACCCCGTGCAGGGACAGCCGGTCGGGCTCCAGCACCGAGCTGCGGTGACGCAGGTCGGGCCAGACACCCTCCTGCACCCCGGCCACAACGACCAGGGGCCACTCCAGGCCCTTGGACCGGTGTGCGGTCAGCACCCGGACGCCGGACCCCCGAACGTCGCCCTCGCGCCAGGTGTCCGCGGGGATCTGCTGGCCCTCCACGTCGGCCAGGAACGAGGTGACACCCTTGTGGCCGGCCTTCTCCTCGGACTGGGCGGCGACGTCGAACAGCGCGCACACCGCATCCAGGTCGCGGTCGGCCCGTCGGCCGGCGTCGCCGCCCTGGGCGGCGTCGGACTGGAGCCGGGTCGGCCACCCGGTGGCCGACCACAGCTCCCACAGAGCGTCGGCGGCGCTGGCACGGGCACGGATCAGCCGCTCGACCCTGGTCAGCAGCTCCGCCAGTTTGCGGGCCTGCCCGACCTCGTCGGTGGCCGTGCACTCATCCAGCAGCGAAGGATCGGACAGGGCCCGCGGGATGAGGTCGTTGGACAACCGGGGCGGGCCGAGCCCGCCGAGCTCTGCCCGCTCGGCTTCTCGCAGGGTGCGGCCGAGGCGACGCAGCCCGAGACTGTCCAGGCCGCCCAGCGGGGATGTGAGCAGCCGGGCCGCTTCGTCGGCGTCCGGGCGCCGGCCGCGGGCGGCCACCTGGATCGCCAACAGCAACGGCCGGACCGCCAGCTCGGCCGACAGCGGGATCTCATCGCCGGCCACCTCGACCGGGACGCCGGCCGCCACCAGCGCACGGCTCAGTCCCGGGATCGCGCGCCGCCCCGACCGGACCAGCACTGCCATCTGCGACCAGGGCAGGTCGTCGTGCAAGTGGGCGGCCCGGAGCAGCTCGGCGATGTGCTCTGCCTCGGCCCCCGCCGTTGTACAGGTAAGCACCTCGACCCGACCACGCGGCACGCCCGCGGCCGGCTCCGGGCTGCGGAACCGTTCCAGGGCAGCAAACGCCGTCGCCGGCCTGTCCTGGCACCGGGTGGTCGGTGGCGTCAGCCCGGTCGGCACAGTTGGCCCGGTCGGCTGGGACAGTGGGGTCGGCAGCCGCCGCGGCAACGGCAGCCTGCTGCTGATCCGTCGGGTCGCGGCTGCCAGCACCGGCCCGAACCGGCGGGTGCAACCGAGTGCGCGAACCGGCGCCGGCTCGCCAGCAGCCGTGCGGAACCGGTCGGGAAAGTCGAAGATGCCGCGCGGCTCCGCGCCACGGAACGCGTAGATGGACTGGTCCGGGTCGCCGACCACGACCAGGTCACCTCCCGGCGGGACCAGTGCATGCAGCAGCTCCACCTGCGCCGCGTCGGTGTCCTGGTACTCGTCCACGAACACGCAGCCGACCTCGTGACGGACCGCGGCCAGCACCTCCGGCTCGGTCAGCAGCAACCGGCTGCGGTGCACCAGCTCGGCGTAGTCGAACACCTCTTCGGCATCGGTCACGTCTAGGTACTCGGCGAAGAACTCACCGACGCTCATCCACTCCTCGCGGCCGGCCGCCCGACCGGCCTCCACCAGGTCGTCGGGGTCCATGCCGAGCTGCCTGGCCCGGGTGAGCACGGCCCGCACCTCGGCCGCGAAGGCGTGGGTCGGCCGGGCCGCCGCCAGCGAATCCGGCCAGTCGACGCCGGTGCCGTCCATCAGCTCGCGCACCCGGAAGTCCTGCTCCGGTGCGGTCAGCAGCCGAAGGTTGGGCCCGTACACCTCGCGGTTTCCGAACCGGCGGACCAGGCTGTGGCAGAACGCGTGAAAGGTCATCGCCCGCGGGGACGCCATCGACTGGCCCAGCCGACCCACGATCCGGCGGCGGACATCGGCTGCCGCCCGCCTGGAGAAGGTCAGCACCAGTACCGACGCCGGGTCGGCGCCACGCCGGATCCGGTCCACCACCGACTCGACCAGGGTCGTGGTTTTGCCGGTGCCCGGTCCGGCCAGCACCAGCAACGGGCCGCCCGGGTGCGACACCACCTGCCGCTGCCACTCATCCAGGACCGGTGGCTCCAGCACGACCGGTACCGCCGGCACCAACCGGTAGCCAGCGTCCTGGACGGACCGGCGCGCTCGGTGCGGCCGGTCCGGTGCCGCCGGGCTCCCCGACGGACCGATCTGCGGCTCGCTGGTCAGGTCCGACGGCATGGGTCCATTGGACCAGAGCCGACTGACATCGGGGGGACACGGGTCGCCTGAGGGACCGGCTGGTCAGGTCAGCGGGTGGCCAGACCGCAGCGAGACCAGCAGCAGCGTCACGGTGGTCGTCAACAACCCGGTGCCCAAGATCGCGTCGCCCAGCGAGGACGCCGTGTCCAACCCGCCTTGTGAAGGCTGCCCGGCCAGGCTGTAGAACGCCAGGATCACCGCCGCCAGCAGGATGTTGCCGATGATCAACAGTGCCCGCGAGGATGCCGGGAACCGGCTGCCGTCGACGTTCGCCAACGCACAGCCGGTCAACAGCGCCCAGACCAGTCCGATCACGATCAAGGCGGTCCCCGGACCGAAGATCGCCGTCAGCGGCGCCAGCAAGGTGTCCCGGCCGGAGAAGACCGAACCCAGGACGACCAGGGCACCGAGCACGACGGCGCGCTGTGCCGTCAGTCGCCGGGTCAGTGCGGACACCACGAGGACGACAACGGAGACTGCGGTGACCACCAGGTTCAGCAGATCGGGGTCGGGCCGCAGCGAGAACGAGGCATGCGTGAACACGCCCACCGGGGAGGCCAGCACAAGCACCCCGATGTGCGCTGCCAGCAGCGCCGGCGCGGTGTTGCCGCGGCCGGCAGTGCGTACCGCCAACATGATCAACAGCACCGCGAGGACAAGCCGGACCACCCCGACCAGTGCATCGCCGGACAGCCAGGAAGCCGCCCCGGTCAACGACCCCTCGCCGCGGCTGACCAGCACGATCTGCACGACATACATGATCAGCGTGAAGGGCAGCAGGATCCCCAGCAGGGCGGCGCCGATCGGCAGGGACAGCCGGGACAGCTGCTCAGGGAGATCGGTGATCTCGGTGCGGGATGGTCCGGGCACCGCGCCCGGGCCGTTCAGCCGCCCACCTGCACGGGCGCTGCGCCGCAACAACCATCCGCTCACGACAACCAGCACGATGATGCACCCAGCCACCGGCAGCCAGCTCTGGAACGAGGCAACCAAAGCGGCCAGCCTGACGACGTCGAACCCGGTCTGGACGACCCGAATGCCCAACGCCACCCCTAGCATGATCAACAGCACCGGCCGACGCGTCAGCCGGCCTGCCGCGGCGGCCACCCACACGGTCGCAGCTACGGTGAGCTCGGCCACCGCGGTCCCCGAGGCAACTGCCGCCGGCAGGGCCAACAGTGCAAGCGCGGACAGCGTCTGGAGCAGGACCGCCGGGACCAGGTCGAACCCGAGTGGGTACTGCAACCGGACCGCCGCCCAGGTCGCCAACCCGATCGGCACCGAGAACAGCACCATGAAGACGGCGAGCTCCCACCAACGTGCCGTCCTCCGCATCCGTGCCAGGCTGAAGATGATCATGGTCAGGATGCAGGCGATGCCCGGGACGACGAGCAGGCCGCCGCCACCGGTCGACGCGCTCACCGCCCACAGACCCATCAACACCGACATCAGGACCAGGGTGACGACTTTGGCCCACCAGACAGCGTGGATGGCTGCGGTGTGCAGGAGCGCGGCGACCGTCACCACCAGTAGCGCCACCAGCCACATCGGGCCTCGTGGGACGAGCAGCTGGTCGGTCACCGGCTCCAGGTCGCCCTGCCGCAGCAGTGGCGCCGTCAGCACCAACCCCGCTGCCACGACGAACCCGGCGATGCCGACCCCCACCACGGCCGACCAGCCGGCCGGCCATCCGACGTTGCGCAACCGGCCGTCCCGGATCCTGGCCACCAGGACGCCGTCGAGGACCATCTTTCCGGCCCCTGCCAGTCGGCTGCGCGAAGTCGGCACCGGCGCGGTACCTTGCGCGGCGCTCACCGGTCTCCCCAGGACCAGGTCCCCCACGCGTTGGTGTCGAACAGCCACACCCGGCCCCCCTGCACCAGCCCCTGCGGGTCGCCGGTCAGCTGGGGAAGGGGCACCGTGGCCACCGACGCGCCCGTGGCGGGATCGAGGATGAGCCCGTTGCCCTTGTGCCAGCAGGCCAGCCAGCCCGCACCGTCGGTGGCCGGCTGGCAGCCCTGGGAGGTCTGCCACCGGCGGCTGCCGTCCCAGCCGAACGCCTGCACGGTCAGTGAACCCAGTACCAGCACACCACCGGCTCCGCCGGCGCGCAGCGACTCGGTGGCGGAGGTCAACCGGCGCGACCACACCCGGCGGCCGTCGGCGACGGCGAAGCTGACCAGGAATCCGCCCACCGACGCAACGACGTGCTGCGAACCGGAAGAGTCGGAGAGCACCGACACCGCATCGAACGCGTCGCCGGCATCAACCTGCCACCTGACCGCACCGGAGCCGGGGTCCAGAGCGGTGAGTGCCCCGGACTGGTCCGCGACGATGACGACAGTCGCTCCGACTGCGGGAGTGAGGTCGACCGGGGCGTGCACGTCGACCGCCCACCGACGCCGACCGGTCGTCGCGTCCCAGCCGACCACCTGGCCCAAGACCGACACCGTCACCATCTCGTCGGGGCCGACCGCGACCGGTGGTTGGGCGACGGCATCATCGAGGTCGGCGGACCACAACCGCTGCCCGTTGGACGTCCACGCGACCACGGTCCGCGCGCTGGTCGTGGCGACGATCCCGCCGGGGACGGCCGCTGCGGTCAGCACCGTGCCGCCAGGATGCAGCCGACGTCGTTCGGTCAGGTCGGTCCCGTTGACGTCGAACAGGACCAGGTCCTGGCCGCTCTGGGCGACCCGGACCAGCCGGTCCGAACCCAGTGCCAGCGGTGTTATCGACTTCGGTGTCCCGGTGAGCTGCTCGGACCCGTTCAGGCCGGTCGTACGGGGCTGCATCGGTGCCGGCTGACCCTCGGGTGCGACGGCGGTCGGCGCCGGCTGGTCTGCTGCCGCCGCCATCGTGGCACCCCCGTCGGCAGCCACAAATGTCATCCCCACCACCGATCCGGCCACCATTCCGCGCCCCGGGCAGAACGTCCAGCTGACGGGTTCCGGGTCGACGATGGTCAGCGACCCGGCAACGGTGAGGCAGCTGTCCGGTGCGGCCTCGGCGGTCAGCGCGGCCCGGTACTGCTCCGCACCGGAACCGGTGGTGACGGTGCCCTGCTCGGTCCAGCTGGCACCGGGTCTGGCATCGGGGGCCAGCAGGGGCAGTGCCGGTGCGAACACCCGGATCGGGCCACCGGCTGCGTACTCGATCACCAGGCTGACCGCCGGACCCGTGGTGAGGACGGCGACGGCACCTGGGGTCGTCAGATCGGCCTCAGTGACGCTCTGCCGCCACAGATCACCCTTGCGCACCGACGAGTGGGCGAAGGCGGCCAGGCTCAGCGAGGGTGGCATCGACTGGACGAGCTGCTGCCAGCTCAGCACGGCGTTTTCCACCGTTCCCTGACCCGACGCGGTGCCGCCAAGGCTGACGGCCTGGCTCGACCCGTCGACCGGCACCCAGCCCGCGCGCCCGTGCGCGGGTACCCGCGCCGTCCAGGCCAGCAGTCCGGCGACGAGCGCGCAGCACACGACCATGGCCACGATGGTCACCGGCCGGGTCCGCGGGCCCGGCGGCCGTCGACGGGAGGCCAGGTACTCGCGCCAGCCGGCTGTGCGCCGGTAGGCGTACCAGTCCTGAACCGGGAACGGCGCCCACGGTCGTTCCGGTGCGGAGGGCCACATGAAGGGAGCGTACGGGCCTGCGGCCGGGTCAGCGGCTCATCTGCCAACACAACAGCTCGGCGGTCCTGAACCCGCCGGTGACCCGGACCGGATCATGCCCGGTGAACCGGACCGCATCGCCCGCCACCAGCGGGCCGGCTTCCTCTACGGTGCAGCCACCCGCGGCCAGGTAGAGGTGCACAGCATCACCGCCGGGCACGATCCGGCTCACTCCCGGCGCGAGCCGGATGACCCACAACGTCGCGCTGCTACCGATCCGCACCAGGGCGTCTTGGTGACCCGAGGCCACTGCAACCCAGTCCCGCTCCAGCTCGGCCTCGTCGAAGTCGGCCTGCTGGTAGGAAGGCTCGGCGCCCGGCTCGTCCGGCCGGACCCACATCTGCACGTACTCGACCGGCGCCCGCGGTGCCGACGGATCCAGCCGGTACGCGTCGTTGACCTCGGCATGCACGATGCCGCGACCCGCGCTCATCCGTTGCGCCAGGCCCCGGCGCACGAGGCCACGGTGGCCGGCCGAGTCGGTGTGCACCAGCGAACCGGACAGCACCCAGGTGACGATCTCGGCGTCGGCGTGTGGATGGTCGTCGAACCCAGATCCCGAGTGCACGACCTCGTGGTTGTTGACCATCAACCGGCCGTGCCCGACGTTGGCCGGGTCATAGTTCGGGCCGAAGGAGAAGCTGTGGGCGGAGTCCAGCCAGTCCGTACGGGTCCGGAACCTGTCGGCGGCGCGCCTCACCTGCAGCTGACCGTCACCCTCCCGCATGCCGGCAGCGTACGCGGGGCCGGCCACCCACGGTGGACATTCGTCAGCCGGTGGGCAAGGGTCGCCCCATGAATGGCGACGATGTCAACGCCGACGGACTGGAGCCCGGGGACTATGTGGAGGCCGTGCTCAGCCTGGTTGAACAGATCCCGGTCGGGTCCGTCAGCACCTACGGGAATCTTGCCGAGATGGTGGGCCAGGGTGGGCCGCGCGGTGTCGGGCGGGTGATGGCGACGCATGGTGCGGCGGTGCCGTGGTGGCGGGTGATCCGGGCCGACGGCCGGCCGGTGGTTGGCCTGGAGAACGAGGCAATGCAGCGGCTGCGCGAGGAGGGTGCCCCGCTCCGCGGCGAGCGGGTCGACCTGACCCGGGCACGCTGGTCGGGGCCGCCGACGCACTGAGCGATTGTCGACTAATGCACAAATGTGTCACGGAGGGTTTCCATCCGGTGCGTGCATGTGCAAGGCTAGCAACGCTGTTTGTACGTAGGTCGTGTCGTGGTCAGTGCTGCGGTCCAGGACATACGCGGGAACTGAACTACCTCATGGTTGGGCGGGTCCGGCAGCACTCGAGGCCGTGAGGTGCGGTCTCGATGCCAGAGCAAGGAGAAAGTTCATGGCGCAGGGAACCGTAAAGTGGTTCAACGCGGAGAAGGGCTACGGCTTCATTGCCGTGGATGGTGGCGGACCCGATGTGTTCGTTCACTACAGTGCAATCGACTCGAACGGCTATCGCAGCCTTGACGAGGGTCAACGAGTCGAGTTCCAGACCACCCAAGGACCTAAGGGTCCTCAGGCCGACCAGGTCCGAGCACTCTGAATTTCATCCGTATGACCAGGACGAGCCCCCCGCGATTGCGGGGGGCTCGTCTTGTTGCCGCTCGGTTTCCTCAGCTGCCGGTCCGGATCAGTACGCCGGTTGGCTGGGATCGATCTGGCTGACCCAGGCACTGACGCCGCCACCGACGTGCACGGCGTCGGCGAGCCCGGCCCCGTGCACGACCGCAAGGCACTCTGCCGAACGGGTGCCCGCCTTGCAGTAGAGCACGACCTGCTTGGCCTGCGGCAGCCCGCCGAGCGCGGAGCCGTTCAGGAAGTCACCCTTGGGGATGAGGATCGACCCGGGGATCTCGTTGATCTCCCGCTCGACCGGCTCACGGACGTCCACCAGGACGAAGTCGCGCTTGCCCGACTCGCGGTCGGCCAGCCAGCCCTGCAGCTGGTCGACGGTGATCGTGTGCCCCGCGGCGGCGTCGGCCGCTTCGTCGGACAGCGCACCACAGAAGGCGTCGTAGTCGATCAGCTCGGTCGGCAGGACGCCGTCCGGGTCCCTGCGCAGCTTCAGCGTCTTGTACGACATCTCCAACGCGTCGTAGACCATCAGCCGGCCCAGCAGCGGCTCACCAATGCCGGTGATCAGCTTGATCGCCTCGGTGACCATGATCGACCCGATCGAGGCGCACAGCACGCCCAGGACGCCGCCCTCCGCACATGAGGGCACCATCCCCGGTGGCGGCGGCTCCGGATAGAGATCCCGGTACTGGACACCCTCGACCTCACCGGGAGGGTCAGCCCAGAACACGCTGACCTGTCCCTCAAAGCGGAAGATCGATCCCCACACGTATGGCTTGCCCGAGATCACTGCGGCGTCGTTGACGAGGTACCGGGTGGCGAAGTTGTCGGTGCCGTCGACGATCAGGTCGTAGTCGGCGAAGATCTCCAGCACGTTGTCGTTGTCAAGCCGGACGTCGTGCACGATCACGTTGACCAGTGGGTTGACCTCGGCGATGGAGTCCTTGGCCGACTCGGCCTTCGACCGGCCGATGTCGGACTGGCCGTGGATGATCTGGCGTTGCAGGTTGGACTCGTCGACCGTGTCGAACTCGACGATGCCGAGCGTTCCGACCCCGGCAGCGGCAAGGTAGAGCAGGCCGGGCGAACCGAGGCCGCCGGCTCCGATCACCAGGACCCTGGCGTTCTTCAGCCGTTTCTGCCCGTCCATCCCGACGTCGGGGATGATCAGGTGCCGGCTGTACCGACGCACCTCATCGATCGTCAGCCCCGACGCGGGCTCAACCAGCGGCGGCAGCTTGAAAGGGGTAGGTGACACGACGAAGTCCTCCAAAGCACTTGACGGTTTGTCCATCGTTGCCACAACGCTGCCCCGCCCCGCGCTATTCCGGCATCCGGACGTGCCGCGCACCGAAGCCGTAGTCCGACGGGCGACAGCCCATGATCTGCACGGACACCCTGGACACCGCGCTGGCCGCCGGGTTCGGCAGCTACGCCCACCTGCGCGGCGAACAATCGACTCAGATGGTGTGGGCTGAGCCCGATCCGCCGGGCGAGCACCTCGAGGGTGCCGGGATGGCTCTCCTGTTGCAGCACCCGGACGGTCCATCACCGCCGGGTGCACCGGCGTGCTGGGCGGCAGCGTGGTGGAGGCCTCGAATGCCTCCCACGCCGTCAGCAGGGCCAGCAACCACCCACGGCTATGACGTGAGCTGTACCGGCTCGCCGAGCAGTGCGTGCTGGCGATCGCGCTGCCGGGA
>JAABUS010007226.1_pt1 | contig 12906 bp, 14 predicted proteins | sample 5560161 | NCBI WGS metagenome assembly JAABUS01 (sample SAMN10711885, study PRJNA513376) | rock metagenome | isolation source: Antarctica rocks | place: Antarctica: Victoria Land, Trio Nunatak nord | collected 2016-01-04 | reverse complement strand
TTTTTATAGAAATTGAGTAATTTAATCGCAACAGATTTTCTATTGTTCTCTTATCTTAAGACAAAAGAACTAAAAATTTAAGACTGAATAAAAAAAGCCTGAAATTGCATGCTGAATTACTCATTTGTTCATTACCACTCTGAATAAAGATTTGTAGTTTCTGGAAAGCATATTATTTTGCATACAAAAAGTTTTTTAATGAAAAAATGGATTCCAGTTGTTTTGGTTGTCTCGGTAATTGGTATAGGTATCAGCAGTTGTATAAAGAATAATACTTCAATACGAACTTGCCCGCCTCTAACAATAACCGCTCCTAACAGTGAAGTAGCTGTCTTAAAGGCATATATTGATTCTAACCATATAAGTGCCACACAGGATAGTCGTGGATTTTTTTATTTAATAGATTTTCCGGCAAGTACCGATACTGCCCATCCCACAACGTGTTCTGATTTAAGCGTGACGTACACCGGCACTTTTTTAAATGGTACCGTATTCGATAGTTCCGGCACTGATACACCCGTCTCGCTTAATCTTTCCGGTACTATAGCAGGCTGGCAGGAAGCCGTTCCATTTATGAAAGAGAATGCAAACATGACCTTATATGTGCCGCCAAGCCTTGCATACGGACCATCCGGCTATTCCAGCATTCCCGGGAATTCTTACCTGATTTTTAAAATCAAACTCTTAGCCTTTAACTAATTTTATTTTATATAAAACAAATCGCGGTATGTAGCAATATATATAGTAGCGGCAATATTTGTTTTACAATTTTTTAAAGTGTTAATGCAGCAAAGGATTAAAAGATAATTCTTTGGAGTAATGCAGTTATACATCACTGCTGATAAGCTTTATCAATTATAAACAAACACAATAGAGCAATAATAAGAATTGCTCTCCATACAGGATGATAGCTATCTAACATTTTTCAATCGCATATGCAATGAATTTAATGATGCTGAATTACTAACCCGGCTTTTTATGAGGAGGATTAGCGTTTGTTTGATTTGCAAATGCGCAAGTGAGAATAAGGATTTTAATGAAAGATTCATATTGGGCGATTGAAATTGATTTTAAATTTATTTCTTTTGCTCCTGGTAAAAACATTAACAGAGAACTGTGAAAATATTAGAAGGTGAAATATTTACGGTAATATTTTAAATTTGAACAAAAAAGGATAATGGCATCTGATATAAAGAAGAAAGTGCTTACACTTATTGAATCAATTGAAAATGAAGATTTATTGCAACTGCTAAAAGCAGATATTGAATTTTTTAATAAGCGGGGAATTGATATAACCGATGGTTTATCATCGGAAGAAATTGAGGAATTACAGAAGCTGGCAAACGAACATGATACAAAAGACACCTTATCTGAAGATGAATTTAAACAATTAACAGATAGATAGCGTACCAGGTAATTTTTAAGAAACGGTTTTATAACAATCTTGCTTCAGTTTTGAATTATATCGGTAGTCCTTCTGAAGTTGTAAAAGGTGTAAGAGGAATTCTTATAACAAAACACAATAAACTTTACTAAAGTTTCAGGTGATAGAGTTTTTATTTTGAATATGCTTGATACCCGAAAAAATCCAAAAAAGAATCAATATCTATAAGATTAACTACTCGTGTATTTTTCTCTGCTCACTCTGCGTTTAAATTTTTTACTAATTCTGCAGAGTTGACAGAGCAACACAGAGATAAACAATAGAAATGATAACAGAAAATGAAATTACAGAAGTAATAATTGGATGTGCCATTAAAGTACTTAAAGGGCTGTAAACAAATCATTAACTCTGCGGTTCCCTGCGAAAACCTCCGGGAACTCTGCGTTTAAAGCTGCCATAAGAATTTTCCCTCAGGAAATAACCATTACTTCATGATCCAAAACAGACTTCACTTCGAAATGAATCCAACCTTTTGAAACGTCAAATGGAATGTTTTGACCTGATACCAATGACCGTACTTTCGTGCCTCGAACATCTTTGGGAAGCCTGACTCTTATTTTCAATGGGCCAATCGAAATCAGTTCATCTAAAGGTTGGCGCCAGGTTGCTGTACTGGTTAGATTCACAATATGAAAAACAAGCCTCTTTTGCTGGCTATACAGATGACAGTCAACTAAACCTGCCCCTTCCATAGCTAACGGGATGTTATCTTTTGCCGCCCAGCGAATAAGGTTTCGAAGAAGGTTTCCGTGGTCGGGAAGATTGGAGCGACCAAACTGGCGGTCAATGTCTGCCTGTACAAAAGCAATACGACTTCCATTAGCCCTCGTGTTAATAATGAGGCCGGGGATATTCGTTTTTGGCTCCCTCATCCACGCCTTTTCAGGCGGATAAGTAGGAAATTGAGGAATGAAGGTCATAAGAACCTCCGCCTTGGAGTCAATTCGAAGAGGTTCTAAGAGGCCGCCATAAGGCAGGATGTCCGTCTCATCAAAACCGTTAAGAATAAAATGCCTCTTACCTGTAATTGCTGGTTCGTCACCTTTATGTGGTCCATTGGTTTGTCTGCGCAATTCAGGCGTAAGCCTCAGGTAAGTATGGTAGGCTTCGCCCGCTAATTTTTCAACGGGAGGTTTTGCATTAGCAGTACGCGGTGTAACAAGATGGGCACCAAATAAATCTGCGAGTGCATAGTCGGGGCGAACATCACCAGATGGGTTAAACAAACTGCTGTCACCTGTAGCAATTAAGCTGCCTCCACGATCTACAAAACGCTTTATACTGTTGATGTGCTCATCAGTCATTACTGCAAGATTGGGAAGCACTATTACTGAAAACTGGTTGGCATCCCGAGCGATGTCATCTGCATGAACGGGTAAGTATGGTATTCGCGCCCTAATCATGGCCTGGGTCATACCACGCCAGGGAAGTTCCACTAATTCTTCAGCATCATCGTGTCCATAAAAATCCATGTTTTGTTGAGACCATACCACTCCCACCGTTGCAATGGGACGACGGTTGATTAAGTACTCTTCATTTGCTTTATGCCATTTAAAGACTGGTTCAGGAGAATGATACATGCGGCGGTCTTCGTGGTAAGCAGATATCATATGCCACCAGGGTTGAATACCACCTGCAATGCCATTCACCATCCACATTCTTGCTTCCGGCTCAGGTTTGCTTGCCAAACGAAACCAGGGCTTATGCGCCTGGTATTGCGCCATACTTTCAGGGATAAGTTTATCCCAACCCAATAAGCCGTGAATGAGTTTACCGATTTCACCATTATGCTGAAAGCCGCCTGCATCTGTTCGCGCCTGGTCATCAAGCATAATGATGTCAGCACGTTTGCAAATCTCCTTATAGTCGCGAAAGCTCTTGCTCTGCCCGCTGATGGAGCCACTATTCATCCCTGCCCAAATGCAATGCTTTCCCCCCGCAGACTTAGTCGTATGATTATTCAAATCCCATATCTCAAGTCGCCGGTTATAATTCCATTTAATCCAATCTCTATATGCGTGGTAATCCCAGTTTTTTACCTGTGGTATATTATTACCAGTTTTGTTGCGGAAACTCTTTTTACAGTTCTCACAGTAGCAGATAGAGTCACGACCGAGACCACTCCAACTGTTATCAGTGAAGCCTTCAGGATGATATAATTCAGCAATTTCCTTTAGGATGGCTGGTATATGTTCATTATAGTACGGGCTGTTAACACAAGAGATGTACAGGTCGGCAGCTTTATAGGGTTTGCCCGATGCATCAATTGCAAACCAATCAGGGTGAGCTTTGTAGAAGTTTTCATGAGCCCGGTTTGAGTCCATTCGTGCAAACACTGCAAGCCCGTCTTCATGTGCAGCTTTGCATAAGTCGCCGAACAAATCACGCCCCTGGAGATATTCAGATGTATGATGAAGCGGTACACGAGTTGGATAGTAGGCTACAATGCCTCCGGCATTGATTATAACGCCGTTTGTTTCTGTTCGCTTCCAATATTTTCGCCACCAGTTAATATCATACTGTGCAGGATCTTTTTCTGTAATGTTTACCTGTCCCCATCGTGTAATGCGATTATACCAGGGTACTTCATCAGCGGGCTTACCATTATTAAAATTATCAGCAGCAAGCGATACGAAATCAGAGGCAGCCAGCATTGCAGCGGTAATGGCTGTTTGCTTTAAGAAGGATCGACGGCTATTGCTGGCATTGAAAGATTGTGAACTTTCCATGGAGTATAAATTATTAAATCACACAATTTAGTCATGATATGAATGCAACTTTGCACATACTTACTCTCAATAGAAAAGAGATACCTGAACTAAATGTTTGTATTTCTTTTATTTAGTTCCTCAATATCCGCTTTATCTTTAAACCTGCCTGCTGCTTTTTTCGCCTGTATAAGATGATTGAGGTGAATATACCTAACCTCTACATTATTTGGAATAAAGGTTTTGCAAAGCGGATATGCTTCAGAAAATTCGACCCCTTTAATTTTATTAAGCACTACGATGCGGTTAGGTTCAATGCCTATTCCCCATACGTCAAATTGATCACCTAAAAATTCTTCTGCTGAAAATATGGGAGCGCCAAAATGATAAAAAGTGTTTTTTAAATTCTGATAGTTTTCAACTGTTTTGTTGACCCATACATCCATATCTGCTGTGCTTCTAATATAACCATAATTCTACTGCTGCCTTGTTTAGTGCTTCAATAAAATCCTGGAAATCCTGGTTGAATAAATCTGCCATCAGGGGTGTTTTCTCTTATCAGTAATGGTACGATCTACTTTTGTTTGGGTAACGCCAAAAATCTGGTTGATGATAAAGCAAGCCGCATTCAATCTTTCATCTTCTGTTTTTTCCAGCCCGTAATTCACATGATTATCCGCTTCATTAAATGTTAATGAAACCTTTGTTCTGTCTAAACGGTATGGTTGTTTTTCCATCAATCGAAATTAAACAATACTTGCAAATGGAGGTTTTAAAAATAATGATAGTAAACGTTAACTACTTGTGTTGCCATCTAATTTTTAAATACCAATACACAGTAAAAAATAATTCTTCTGCAACCTTAATTTTCACCGGAGATAGTCCTGATACCATGTTTAATTTAAGTCGCTCCTAAGGGAAGACTTAATTCAGCTAGGTTTTGTTTTAACATTTAAAATTAATTTGTTTGGTACAGTAAAAAATTATTATATTATCATATCATAATTAATATTATTGAAATGAAGGTAAAGAAAGAAGAAGAATTGGATAGGGCATTCATATTAACGCCTACGGATCTTCATAAAATTTGTAGATATTTTGATAAAGAACATAATTTTATATTCAAAGCTGGTTGTGCAGACAAAACCGTACGTGATTTCACATCAATTGATGAACTTATTAAATTTGATAATGTGCCTAAAAAAGAAATTGAATCATTAGGTATTAATGTTTATTCCAAAGATTATAAGAAGACAATGTTCATTCATTTTTCAAAAACAACATACAAAAACATATTAGTTAAAATAGAAGGTGAGGACGAAGATGTTTCTAAGTTTCGTGAATTTCTCGAAGAAAGATTTTATGAGATGAAACCTTGGTACGGATTTATCTGTATTCCAAAATACAGAGTTTTTATAGTAGATATGCTCCTCCTCCTTATCTTTTCTATTCCCTTCAATTTATTTCTAAATCATCTGTTACCACATAGTTTCACTAATTCAGCGGCTATAGGTTTATTTTTTGGGGTGATATTTATGTGGATTTGGGCAAACATAAAAAGAACAATGTTTCCAACAGGGGTATTTGCAATTGGGCAAGGAATTAAGCGAAATGAAGATAAAGACAAAGTGCGAACTACGATAGTCATTTCCTTTCTTGTATCTCTAATAACAGGTATTATTGTTGCCATTATATTTGGTTAGGCGAAACAATTCAAAGGTTTGGCCTGCTCCTGCAGTGTGCCGCAGCACAGAAGTTAATAGAAAAACCAGGAACGCACCCGGTAAAATTTTAGACGACTTCCAGATTTATTTTGCCTTTAATAGTTATACAATAATCTATAGCACTATATGTATAATGCAAGCTCTCTAAAACAATGCTTACCTAATCGACCGACAATCAGAGGCAGCTAGCAACCCTTGCTGGTTTAAGGTCTTCTGTATGATGACTTAAATCAAACATGACGGCAGGACTCTGTCTGGCAAAATTGTTACACAAGTTCCAATTCTAATAAACCTATCCTATTGTTGTTGATTCGAAAACAAAGCGATCAATATGAACAATAGTTCGAAAAAAAATTAGTTTCAATTGGCAATTCAAATTGTATTTAAAAAAACTTTTATTTTGAATTTAATATTGTTTTCTTCAATTAATATAGAAATCAAATGAGTTTTATAAATCGGTCGTTTTTTGCTTTAGCGTTCACGGCTTTCCATTTTGTGGCTCTTGCTGTGCCTGCTATTCATGTATGGGAAACACAGCAACTTACTTTTACTGCTGCAAACTCTTATAAGAATGCTTATACTGATGTTACCGTTTGGATAGATTTATCGGGGCCGGGATTTAAGAAAAGGGTGTATGGGTTCTGGGATGGAGGGAATACTTTTCAATTGAGGTTTGTAGCTACCGCACCTGGTACATGGAGTTGGAAAAGCGGATCTTAGTTCCGGCGATCCGGGATTGACCGGTAAGACCGGCTCCTTTACTGCCATTGACTGGACTGAAAAAGAAAAAAATGAAAACCCTTTGCGGCATGGCTTTCTCAGGCCTTCGGCTAATCACCATGCATTGAACCATGCCGATGGTACACCTTATTTCGCCATCGGTGATACATGGTACTCGATGGCAGCCAACAGGTTTAAATGGTATGATGATGATAAAGAAAGACCCATTGGTCCGACCGCCGGATTTAAAGATTATGTACGCTATCGTGAGGCGCAAGGTTATAACTGGGCGTCATAATGGATAGCATAAGGAAAGGTTTTGCATGCAATAGTTCTGATACTCTCAAACTAACTGAAGCAAAATAAGGATTTTGTTTTATAGAAGAAATTACGCTTTTTACATCTGTAACCAATCTCTTGCCTAAACCCTTTTGTTGTAAATTATAACAGGAACGCGCTTCCTCCGAATCGAACAAAGCTTTTTGCGAGAATAATAATTTATAACGTTTCATCCATTTTCATTATCTAAAGCTTTAAAAAATTCTTCTTCAGATAATGCAGATGAAGGATTTGCTTTCATTTCTGAAAGCCGTTTAAGCGATTCTTCTTTTTGCCATTCAGGAACCGGTTCTTCCATAATTTCAATTGCATCAACTTGTTTTAAATCTTCAATAATAGTGATGCATATTCCTTTTAACCTTTATAGTGTAAGTAGTATCACTCATAAAACAAATTTAAAGAAATGTATTATCAAATGGATTTATTTTCACCTTGCCGGTTTAAGTCTTCTAATAGATGATTTAAATCAAATGTGCTGACAAGACTGCATCGGGCAAAGCTGCTCACCCAACACTTGCAATGCATAATCAATATTTAAATCAAACTTTTTTGCGTAGCTGGAATTCTCATGTTAGTTAACTAACGATAATAAAATGATAAGTGATCTTGTTATTTCATTACTTACAACTGGCTACTCACTTATCCCACCGGTATTTGATTTCCATATTCCTCAAGCCACATCTTAAACGATTTTAACTCCGGGTTTAATGCTTTTGAAAATTCGCCATCCCTTTTTCAACTGAAGTCTTCAGCAAAATAATAGTTGAACTGGAAATATTACCAGGTTCGGGCGAGCCCTCGAAAGTTAAAACTTTTAAAGTACCACTAACAATAATTCAAGCTTCAAAGTATGGTTTATTCAACTTAACCCTCTATAAAATAAAATCCCTGTATACCTTAATACTGTATACAGGGATATCACTGATAAAATAAAATTAATTTTTGTCATCTTTGTCGACCGCATCCCCAACTTTATTGGCAGCTTTTTTAACAGCTTTACCGGCAGCTTTCACGCCTTTTTTAACATCGTGACCAAAATCTTTTGCACCTTCTGTCACATCGCTACCGGCATCCTTTGCACCTTCTTTGACATCGCTACCGGCATCCTTTGCACCTTCTTTGGTAGCGCCCCATGCATTTTCAATAGCACGGCCCGATTTGTCAAAGAAATTTCCGGTGCGGTTCACTACTTCACCTTCCTTGAGTTCTATTTCTTTACCAGCTTTTTTTACTCTTCCATTCCTGTAAACAACTAGACCGTTATCCAGTTTCACATCATTATCAGCATCAACCCACTTCCCGTTTTTCATAACCATCACCTTTTTTTCCCTATAGCTTACATCACCCTCTGCAGCAGTATAAGCAGAAGAAGTGGAAGCAGAAGGAGTGGTTACTCCTATTGTACTGGTCGTACTCGTTGTGTCTGTTGTTGTAGCCATACTTGCTGTGTCTGTTGTACTGGTCATACTTGTTGTGTCTGCCGCAGCATTATCTGCCCCATTGTTGTTACATGCAGCAAATGAAACGGCTGCAAAAGCCACTGCAATAATCTTTTTCATAACTTTTAATTTTATGTTTATAGCGAGTATTCATTATAAACTGTTTCTAACCGGATAGACATCAGTCAAATGAACCTGCATTTTAATGAGGAAGATTACTAAATTTCCGTGCCACATGTGTTTCTTAAGTTATTAAAGCTTCGTTGAATCAAATATCAAGTTTAGTCCTTGGAAGGATAGCATTGCATCTTTATTTTCTAACAGCTTTGAAGCAAATATCTTGCGATATGTAGTGTACTGTGTCATTTTTTCTTCTATTGGAAAGGTCGTCTTTTAACTTGTCCCCCAACACAAATATAGAGGCCGTTTTACAAGATACTCAAAAAAATACACCTAATTGTCAGTGCTTTGCTTTTCGTTTTTTTATATTGTAGAGACCGAAAATACGTTTTTTGATACTTATTTTTTGAGCGATATTTATCAATATTATAAAGAGTAATTAAAGTATCGATCACTAAACTTGTAACAGGAAGCTGCTTTTAAAAAATACGACCAAACTGCACTAAAGATTTTTCCCCTGATAAGTTCTTTTGTCCATAGAGCCTTTTCTTGCAGCCACCTACCATCCAATCCCATAATCCTCCCCATTATTACTGCTTCCACCCCAAAAGCTTCCATGTTTCGAATCTAAATATATTGCATTAATAGGCCCGCTGGTACGATCACCAAAAGAAAGCGTGTAACCCATTTGCTTTAATTTATTTCTTACTTCTGTTGGTGTAGTATTAGACAGTAAGATACTGCCCGGCTTTGGTTTGCGATCTTCTGTTTTAGTTCCGCCTAAAGAGAGCCACAATTGGTCGGTATTAAAATTGGCTGCTTCGGTGGCTTGTTGTACTGTCATTCCAAACTCAACCATATTCAGGAAAAACTGCAGTAGGTTTTGGTCTTGTGTATCTCCGCCCTGTACGCCAAAACTTAAGAAAGGTTTTCCGTCTTTTAATGCAAGTGATGGCGTCAGTGTAACTCTTGGTTGTTTACCCGGTTGCACTACATTAAAAGGATCAATCAATGAATCAAGAACAAAGCTTTGCATTCGCTGGCTCATGCCGACGCCGGTGTTTCCTGCTATGCACGCAGGCAGCCATCCACCACTTGGTGTAATAGAAACTACCCAGCCAGATGTATCTGCTGCCTCTACCGAGGTAGTACCGCGCCATAATCTATCCATATATGCCGAATCTAAACCAACCTTTGCTATTGCATCTCCTGCTGCAGCAAGAGTATTCTCTTCGTGTGGTTTTGTAAGGATTGCACCCGTTCTGTCATGAACAGGAACTGCACTTCCTTTCCGTGTCTTTGTGCTGTCTGTTAAAAATTCCCTTTGCTTTAGTAATGCAGTAAAAGGATTGGTTTTTCCTTCGAATGGATAAGGGTCACCGGGACCGACAAACGGGTTATTTCTATCCTGATTAATTTGTTTCGCCCTCTGCTTTGCATACTCTTTATTCAGCAAGCCCTTGATAGGAGAGGAAGGCGAAAAATGAGGATCGCCATAATAAAAATCCCGGTCCGCAAAAGCAAGGTTCATTGTTTGATAAACTGTATGAATGTATAGTGGACTATTATAGCCCATAGATTTTAAATCAAAATTTTCAAGAATGTTAAGTGACTGCAATAGCATCGGACCTTGTGTCCACTGTTGTAATTTATATACTTCAATCCCTTTATAGGTTACATGCAGCGGTTCCTCTTCAACAGGTTTCCATTTGGCTAGATCTTCCATCGTAATCAACCCGCCTTGTTCCTTAGCGCCGCGGACAAATTCTGCAGCGATATCACCCATATAAAAACGGTAATAGGCAGCCATGATAGCTTCTTTACGGCTTTTATTCTGCTTTAGTGCATCCTGTTCTGCCTGCACCATTTTGGTCAATGTTTCCAGTAATTTTTTTTGAACAAAAATTTCTCCCGGTTCAGGCGCTTCTCTTTTTTCTCCGGTATGCGGCAAGAATACTTTTGCTGAGTATGGCCATTGTTTAATCATTTCTTTTCCTCTTTCCATGCTGTTTGCTGTTTGCGCGTCTATCGGGTAACCGGCAGCTAATTGCATAGCAGGTGATAAAACTTCTTTCAAACTCATGGTTCCATATTGCGCCAGCATATAACACAGTCCGCCGGGAGTACCGGGTGTAACTGCAGCAAGCGGGCCATACTCAGGGGGAAAATTGTATCCTTTTGCTTTAAAGAAATCAACTGTAGCTCCTGCAGGCGCAAACCCAAGTGCATTTATGGCAATTACTTTCTTTGTTTTTGGATTATAAATAAGTGCCTGTGTCTCGCCGCCCCAGCTTAATACATCCCACATAGTGCAGGTAGCTGCAAGCATAGCGCAAGCTGCATCTACAGCATTGCCACCTTTCTGAAAAATCATAGAACCAGCAGTGGCTGCCAACGGCTTACCTGTAACGGCCATCCAGTTTTTGCCATGTAATGCCGGCTTTTGTGTCTGCTGGGCTAAGACTGAATAGGGCAATAGCACTAAACAAATGAGCTTGTTGAAATTTCGTATCATAATTAAGCTATAAAAAATTGTAAATAGACTTTAGTTAAAGCTGAAAGAGAAATAAAGAACTACAAAAATGCAAAACTAAAATTCTATTCACATATTATGCAAACAATTAAAAAGCTCCTATAGTTCTAAGAAGCTTTTTAAAAAATTCCCGGCTGATGATGCAGGAGCTTTCATCTTGTTGCAACGGCATCTCGTAGGTGCCCTCTTCAAGACGTTTACAGTAAATAGCATAACCATCTTTCTCCCATCTGAGCAGTTTAATGTGGTTGCGCCGCCGGCTTAAAAAAATAAAAATATCACCGCTCAAAGGATTGCCCTGCATCTCCTGTTGGACAATACTTGCAAGAGTATAGAAACTTTTGCGCATATCTGCTGCATGGCGATAGAGAAAATAACGCTGCGCATCACTAAGGGCTAACATGGTTATTGTGATAATAATTAGAGTATAAAGCAGTAGAAATAACGGCATTTAATACAATTTAATCCGGGTTCCGGTGCCCATTATAATCTCTGCATAACAGTTTCTGCTATCTTCACTAACAGAAGAATTAGACACTATATGTAAAGGCAGGAATTGCTGTTGTTGCTTTACTGATTTTTTACCACGCCGGTATTTATTAAGCCAGGTGTGAAAAATTGAATCGGAGAATTGATGCTGCTCACTAAAAGTTTTTATTGGCAGGCCGCTTTTTTCCCACTGTTCAATCAAATCAAGCTTCTCCTGCTCGGTTCTTCTGATAATGGGTTTCCTCTTTGCTTTGTCCATATGAATTGATTATAGGGCAAAGCTATAAGTCAGCTAAGCAATATGCAATATGCACTTCGCTGCGTGTTTACAAAAATTCATTTAGTCTTTAACTGGAGCTACTCCGGTTCATGATAAATTAATAAAACCCCCGATAGTTATATCAATTTGAATTGATCATGGGAGAATGGAATACTATACCCTATATTTCAAGAATTCTACGGAAATTTTTTAAACACTGTATATCGCAAAACTACTTCTATGAGAAGCAGACCAATAGCCATTAAAAGCCATGGTAAAAATTCTTCCGTAAAACGCTCGTAAGCAGTTATTTTTATGCGGCTTTTTTCAAGCTTATTAATGCTTGCATAAATTTTTTTCAATGCATCCTGGTCGGTTGCATGAAAGTATTGTCCGCCGGTTTCTGTGGCAATATTTTTCAACAATCCTTCATTAAATTCAAGTTTCTTACGGTTTGTCATGCTGCCATAAGGCGTTTGCACCTGTTCATCAATTTCCTTTTCTGAACCAACTCCTACCGTGTACACTTTTATTTTATAAAATTTAGCCATCTCCTTTGCTATATCGGGCGGAATTAAACCGCCAAAATCTACTCCGTCAGTAAGTAAAATTATTATTCTGCTTTTTGTTTTTTGATCTTTTAACCGATCAACACTGGTAGCAAGACCAGAGCCGATAGCTGTACCTTCTTCTTCTAGATAACCGCTTTTGATATTTGCAATTTGAGATAGTACTGTTGTCTTATCAGTAGTGATGGGACAAAGTGTAAAGCTTTGCCTGCTAAAAATGACAACACCAATACGATCGCCGGGACGATCATTTACAAAAGCTTCTGCAACCTCTTTTGAAGCTTCAAGACGATTAGGTGTAAAATCTTTTTCTGTCATGCTGCCGCTGATATCAAAACAAAGAACAATGTCTATGCCTTCACCTTCGGTCTGTTGCTCGGTAAATTTATGCTGGGGTCTTGCAAGCGCTACAATAAGGCAGGCCAGGGCAAGGCACCTTAGTATAAAAGGAAAATGGTGAAACCACGTTCTAAAAGTGCGTATATCAGAGAGAAAGTGAGTTGTCGTTACCAGCATTGACCCCTGGCGTTTCTGAGTGTTACCATAATACCAAAACACTAAT
>JAABUS010007225.1_pt1 | contig 12906 bp, 14 predicted proteins | sample 5560161 | NCBI WGS metagenome assembly JAABUS01 (sample SAMN10711885, study PRJNA513376) | rock metagenome | isolation source: Antarctica rocks | place: Antarctica: Victoria Land, Trio Nunatak nord | collected 2016-01-04 | reverse complement strand
CTTGCCGGTAAACGGTGGCGCCTGGGGGTTCGGTCGCGCGGACGAGAACTATCTGCTCAAGCCGCTCACGCGCGACCCAGCCAGCTCGCGGACGCGACCTCGTCGTGCGGCGAACTGCTCGCGGCGACGAGGCCGACCAGCGAGCCCGCTCCCGCGGGACCTCGCCCTTGTGCCAGCGCGGCGGCGCATCGGCCGCTCGGCTCACACCGATTCAATACGCACCGCTCGGGCGTGTTCGACCGGGCAGCCCTGCCTCTCCCGAGGTACTGACCGACGAGGCCCACCGCTTCAGCCCTACCGCCTCCGTCCGCGGGGCGAACGAGCGAGCGCGACGTCACACGCCGAAGGCGAGGCGGCGACCAAGCTCGCGCCGGCCGGCGACGCTGGCGGCTTCATCGTCGCGATCACCCTCGGCGTCCCGGCCACGGGATCCCCACGCTGCCTGGACTGCCCTCTCCGTGATGGCGTCAAGGTCAGGCCGTGGGGCCGCGACTCAGCAGCGAAGAACCGTGTAGGTCAGCGCTACTAGTAGCCACCTCCGCCACCGGACGACGAACCCGATGAGCCCGAGCCCTTCTCTTCGACCTTGGCGCCGGCGGGCGAGAGGACGTACCACTCGGCGCCGAACTGCTTGAGACCCTCGCCCTTGGTGCTGCCCGGCTGCTGGGCGTCGGGGGAGTAGTAGTAGAGGGGGTGGCCGTGGTAGACGGCTTGGGTCTTGCCGTCCTTGCGCTGCGTGGTCGCGAGCTGGGAGGCCGAGGCGCCGGCGCCCGCCTTCGGCTTGCCGGACGTCGTAAAGGGCGGCCAAACGCCGGCGCACGCCTGGTAGCACGTGGACGTGGGCCCGTTGTCCTTCTCGAACAGATAGAGGGTGCGCCCTTGGTTGTCGACGAGGATCTTGCCGAGCGTGCCCTCGGTCTTGACGGCGACCGTCGCCCCGCCGCCCGAGCTTGACGACCCGCTTGCTGACGACCCGCCGCTGCCCGACGAGCTCGAAGAGCTCGACGAGCCGCCGCCGCTCGATCCGCAGCCGGCCGCGACGAGTGCCAGCGCTGCGGCCGCGGCGGCCAACGCGGGCAGCACCCGGCACCCCGAGCGCCGCGGCGGCGCCGGTCCCAGCGCCCTGTGGTCGTCGGGGCGGGCGGTGCGCACGGTCGGGATCATCAGGGTCAAACCTCCATGGAGTAGTGGGCCGATGTCATGCTGCGCCGCGCTACCGGGGTGAGGCGGCGCCGCGGCGGTGGTCTTCCGGGATCTGCGGGGAGGATGTCTGTGCCTTGGGAGGCGAAGCTGATGCGGAGCATGTCTTTCCTACACGGACGCCGGCGACGGTCGGTTCAACCGGGCCGCGAATCTGTCGGGCGCCGACCGCCCGGGCGGGCCGTGGGTGAACCGCGGCTGCTCGCCAGCCGTGAATAGGGGTGTGGATCAGCCGCCGGCAGCCGGTGCGGTCGTGAGCGACGAGACGTTCGTGCGGGCGCTCTACGCCGAGCATGCCGGGGCGCTGCTGAGCTACGTCACCCGCCTGACCGCCGACCGCCAGCGCGCGGAGGACATCGTGCAGGAGACGCTGCTGCGCGCGTGGCGGCACGCCGAGGAACTCGTCGGCGAGCCGCGATCGCTGCGGTCATGGCTGTTCACAGTGGCGCGCAACCTGGCTATGGACGAGCATCGCGCGCGCCAGGCCCGCGGCGCGCAACTCGACAGCGAGGCGTTGGCCGATCTGCCGGCGGCCGAGCAGCTCGACCGGGCGCTCGAGGCGTGGCAGGTCGCCGAGGCGCTCTCCTCGCTGAGCGCCGAGCACCGCGCCGTGCTGGTCGAGACCTACTATCGCGGCCGGTCGGTGGCCGAGGCCGCCGCGGTGCTGGGCGTGCCGCGGGGGACGGTCAAGTCGCGCAGCTACTACGCACTGCGCGCGCTGCGGCTCCTGCTCGAGGAACGGGGCTGGGGCGGATGACCGCCGACGATCACGCCCACCAGCGCCAGACCCTGGGCGCGTACGTCCTTGGGGCGCTGGACCCGACCGAGCGCGCCGAGGTCGAAGCGCACCTGGCCCAGTGCGCGGCCTGCCGGGAGGAGCTCGCCGAGCTGGCGGGCCTGCCCGGCCTGTTGGGCCGGCTGAGCGCCGAGGAGGCGAGCGCCACAGCGCCCGCCCCATCCGCCGCGCTGCTCGAGCGCCTGCTCGTTCGGATGCGCGCGGCCCGCCGCCGGCAGCGTCGGCGGCGGCGGGTGCTCGCGCTGACCGCGACAGCGGTCGTGCTGGTCGCCGGCGCCGGGATCGGGCTGGCCACCCACGCGGCCAGGCCCCCGGCCGCGCCCCCCGCCGCCACCCTCGTGGGACGCAACCCCGCCTCCGGTGCCGCCGCCGCGATCGGGCTGCGCTCGAGGGCTTGGGGCACGGCGATGACCGTACAGCTGCGCGGCGTGCCCCGCGGCGAGCACTGCACCCTCCTCGCCGTCGCCGGAGACGGCCACCGGGAGATCGCCGCCACCTGGACCGTCGTCTACGCCGAGCATGAGCCGATCCCCGCCGCCACCGCCATCACCCGCCGCGACCTGGGCGCGCTGACCATCCTCGGCACCCACGGCCACCCGCTCGTCACCGTCCGCACCCGTTGACAAAGGACGAAGCTGACGCGAACGACGGCCTAACTCGGCGGCGCCGTTCCGTGGCCGCCGGGGACGCCATGCTGTGTGACCGTTGCGCGTGCGTGTGCCGTCGCAGCCGAGTGGTGCTTGGTGGCGGAGATGACCGCGACTGCGACCACCAACACGACGAGCGCGGCGGCTGGGAGGATGAGCTAGGCCGACGTCCCGGGCGATCGCTTCGACCGAGCGCCCGGAGTCGAGCTGAGAGGCGAGCCAATCGCGTTTCATGATGCGAACACTAGTTCGTGGGTCGGACGGAAAGCACCCGGGAGAGGCGCCCCCGGCGCGCGCCTATCCGAGCTCCAGCTCCTCGATCCCGCGGCGGACGCGATCGCGGTGGGCCGCGAGGTCGGCGTGGGGACGGCGCTCGGCGCGGGCGGAGGCGATCTCGCGCTCCGTCCGGCCGAGGTCGAGGATGAACTCGGCCTGGCGCAGCAGATCCCGGGTGGCGCGGAGGCGCTCGGCGCGGGCCGTGATCCGCGCGAGCAGAGCGCCGAGCTCGGCGTCCTCCTCGGCGACCCCCGCGAGCGGATCGGAGGGGTGGGCGGCGATGTGGCGCGCGGCGCGGCGGGTCGCCTCGGTGGTGAAGTGCGCGTCGGGGTCCAGCCGGGCCAGGGCCTCGGCGCCCGGCGCGGGCAGGGCCAGCACGAGCGCGAGGAAGTCGCGCTCCGTGCGCTCGCGGCGATCGAGGGCGGCGGCCACGGGCGCGGGCCGGGTCCCCCGGGAACCGTCGGGAGCGCCCGACCCGGGACGCCCTCTCCCCCCGCCGCCCAGCGTGGCCACGAGGGTCTCCGGAAGCTGCAGGTGCGCGGCGATCCGCTGGACGAGCTCCTCGCGCACGATGCTCGGCGGCAGCCCGCGAACGAGGGGACGGAGCTCGGTCAACGCACGGTCCCGGCCCTCGGCGCTTCCGGTGTCGGCCTCGGCCAGAGCCCGCTCCACGCGGAAGACCACGAACGGCATCGAGCGCCCGAAGCGCGTGCGCAGCGCCTCGGCCCCCTCCGAGGCGAGCAGGTCGGCGGGGTCCGAGCCCTCGGGCAGCCCGACCACGCGCAGCTCGAGCCCCCGCCCCTCGGCGAGCCGCGCCGCCTTGAGCATCGCCTCCTGGCCGGCGCGGTCGGCGTCGAGCGCGAGGACCACCGTCTTCGCGGTACGGGCGAGCACCCCGACCTGGTCCTCGGTCAGCGCCGTGCCCATCAGCCCCACCGCCGTCGCGACCCCCGCCTGGTGCAGCGCGAGCACGTCCGTGTAGCCCTCGGCGAGCACGACCTCCCCCGCGGTCGCCGCCGGCCGCCGCGCCCGGTCCAGCGCGAAGAGCTGACGGCCCTTGGAGAACACCGGGCCCTCCGCGGAGTTCAGGTACTTGGCGCCCTGGTCCTCGCGCATCGCCCGGGCGCCGAACCCGCGCACCCGGGCGCGCTCGTCGGCCAGCGGGAAGATGATCCGCTCGCGGAAGCGGTCGAACACGCGGCCGCCCTTGCCCCGCTGCACGAGCCCGGCGGCGAAGAGCTCCTCCTCGCTCCACCCGGCCCGGCGCGAGGCCACGAGGACCCGGTCCCACGCCTCCGGCGCCCACCCGACCCCGAACGCCCGCAGCGTCTCCTCCGAGAGCCCGCGGCCCAGCAGGTACGCCCGGGCCCGCTCCGCGTCGTCGGACTCCCACAGCGCCCGGGCGTACCAGGCCGCGGCCCGCTCGAGCACCTCGAGCAGGCGCTTCTCGTGGCCGCGGCGCTCGGCCGCCCCGGCGTCCTCCTCCTCGCGCTCGAGCTCGACCCCCGCCCGCTCGGCGAGCGACTCCATCGCCTCGACGAACCCCAGCCCCTCGGTCTCCATCAGGAACGAGAACGCGTCCCCCTTGGCATGGCAGCCGAAGCAGTAGTACACCCCCACCTGCGGGCGCACGTGGAAGGAGGCGGTCCGCTCGTCGTGGAACGGGCAGCGCCCGAAGTAGGAGTCCACGCCCTTGCGCGAGAGCTCGGTCCGCGTCTCCACGAGCGCGAGCAGGTCGGTGGCGTCGCGCACCCGCTCCTTCGAGCCCTCGGCATAGCGGGTCACGGCGAGAAGGCGCGGGGTACGCAGAGGTCCTCGAAGGCGCGGATCGCGAAGCGGTCGGTCATCCCCGCGAGGTAGTCCGCCACGCGCTCGGGCAGTTCCGCTTCAACGGGCGACACGGGCACGAGCTCCGGCCGCGCGCAGAAGAACTCGAAGAGCGACGTGACCACGCGCTGGATCTTCGCGTGCTCGCGCCGCGCGGCGTCGCCGAGGTAGACGTGCTCGAACATGAAGGCCCGCAGCTCGGCCATCGCCGCGCCGGCCTCCTCGCCCTGCGCGATGCCCCCCGCGGCCGCGGAGGTCTCCACGAGGTCGTGCACGAGAGCGTCGATCCGCGCCGAGCCGGTCGGCCCGAGGGTGCCGATCGCCTCGGTGGGCAGGTCCGCCGGGTCGAGCACCCCGGCTCGCACCGCGTCGTCGATGTCGTGGTTGATGTAGGCGACGCGGTCGACGAGCCGCACGATCCGCCCCTCGAGCGTCCCCGGCTCCTCCGTCCGGCTCGAGTGGTGCAGGATCCCGTCGCGGACCGCGGCGGTGAGGTTCAGCCCCTCGAGCACGTCGACCACGCGCAGGGACTGCTCGAAGTGGCGGAAGGGGCGGTCGAAGCGCGCCCGCAGGCACGCGTCGAGCACGTCCTCACCGATGTGGCCGAAGGGCGGGTGGCCGAGGTCATGGCCCAGGCCGATCGCCTCGACGAGGTCCTCGTTGAGCCGCAGTCCGCGTGCGACGGTACGCGACACCTGCGTGACCTCGAGCGTGTGGGTGAGCCGCGTGCGGTAATGGTCGCCCTCGGGCGCGACGAACACCTGCGTCTTGTGGGCGAGGCGACGGAACGCCTTCGCGTGCACGATGCGGTCGCGGTCACGCTGGAACGGCGTGCGCAGCCCGCAGTCCTCCTCCGGGCGCTCCCGGCGCGCCGGGTAGGAGGCCGTGGCCAGCGCCGAGAGCTCGGTCGCCTCGCGCTCGCACACCCCTCCGGCGAAGCGCGCGGCCACCGGACCGGTGGGGTGCGGGAAGACCTCGGCGCTCACGTGAGCGGATTCTGTCAGGGGGGCATGACGTCGAGGATCGCTCCGCGCCCGGACGGCGCGGGGGTGACACGGCAGCTTCGTCACGCTTCCGGCACAGAACCGGCACGGATCGCCGCAGCCGGATCAGCGGAATTCCCTTGCGGCTGGCCGCAAGCGAATTCCGGCGTGGTGCTCGGCCGTCTCCCCCACCGCCCGCTCGGCCTGGCCGAGGGCGCGGCGCGATGCGGTGGGCGCGGCGGCCAGCGGCGCCCCGAGGGCGTCCACGAGGAAGGCGTGGGCCTCCGCGCCCAACGGGAAGCCGCTCCCCTCGCAGGCGCCGCACACCACCCCGCCGGCGGCGCCGGAGAACGCGACGAGCCCCTCCTCCTCCCCGCACTCGGCGCACGAGCCGAGCTGCGGGGTCAGCCCGGCGGCGACCAACAGCTTCAGACGGAAGGCGAGCGAGGCGCCGCGGCCGGCACGGGCCGGGTCCTCGTCGAGCACGGCGAGGAAGTTGGCGAGCAGGTGGAAGACCTCGGGGTGCGGGTCGCCGTCTCCGAACAGGCGCGAGACGGCGTCGCACGCGCGGCCGGCGGCGTCGAGCGCCCGCGCGTCGCCCCGCAGGCGCTTGAACACCGCGACGGTGTCCACGCTCGTCACCGTGAGGAGGTCCGAGCGGCCCTCGTGGAGGACGAGCCGCACCCGCCCGAAGGGCTCGAGGCGCCCCCCGAAGCGCGAGCGCGAGCGGCGCACGCCCTTGGCGATCGCCCCGAGCTTCCCCCGGTGCGGGGTGAGGACGTGGAGGATCCGGTCGGCCTCCCCGTAGCGCAGGGAGCGCAGGACGATCCCCTCGGTCTTCAGGCTCCCGGCCACGTAGCTATACTTTCTGAAGTATGAAGAACGTCGTCATGTACTCCACGGAGCCGTGCGCGTACTGCCGCAACGCCAAGGCGCTGCTCGCCTCCCGCGGCGTCGAGTACGAGGAGATCAATCTCGCACGCGACCCGGACGGCCGGGCCGAGCTGGCCCGGAAGACCGGGCTGATGACCTTCCCGCAGATCCTCATCGACGGGGAGAGCATCGGCGGCTTCCGCGAGCTCGTCGCCCTCGACAGGTCGGGCGACCTCGCGGAGCTCAAGGCCGCCTGACCGCACGCGGGGGCGGCTGACAGCGCTCGCACACGTGGGTCCCGCGCCCGCCGACGACGAGCTTGCGCACCGGGCCGCCGCACTCCAGGCACGGGCGCCCGGCCCGGAGATGGATGCGGAACGCGTCCTGGAAGGAGCCCTGGACACCGTCGGGGTCGCGGAAGTCGTCGATGGAGGCGCCGCGGGCGTCGATCCCCGCCTCGAGCACCGCGACGATGGCGTCGCGGAGCGCGGTCACCTGCGGGCGGGAGAGCCGTTCCGCGGGGCGCAGGGGATGGATCCGCGCGCGGAACAGCGCCTCGTCGGCGTAGATGTTCCCGACCCCCGCGATGTGCGTCTGGTTCAGGACGAAGGCCTTGACGGGCGCGCGTGAGCGCCGGGTCAGGGCGAGGAGGTGCGCGACCGTGAAGCCGGCGTCGAGAGGCTCGAGGCCGAGGCGCGGGCCGAGGTAGGCGGCCTCGTCGGCGACGAGGTGGCCCGTCCCGAAGCGGCGCGGATCGACCACCACGATCCGTGTCCCGTCGTCGAGGGGGAGGCGGACCCGCGTGTGGGCCGGCTCGGGCTCCGGGCCCACGAGCACCGTGCCGGTCATGCGCAGGTGCTGCACGAGAGTCCGCGTGTCGTCCAGCCGCCAGAGCAGGTACTTGCCGCGCCGGGCGAGCTCCTCGACCCGCCGGCCGGAGAGCGCCCGAGCCATCCGATCGGGCGCCTCGGGCGCCGTCCAGCGTGGGTCGAGCACCTCGACCGCGCCGAAGCGCCGCCCCTCCACCCGCGGCGCGAGGTGGCGGCGGATCGTCTCGACCTCGGGCAGCTCGGGCATCAGAGGAGGGGGCTGCGTCGGCTCACCGCTGCGGCGCGGAGAGGCGCAGGGAGGCCACGACGGGGCGGAAGACGGCCCGGTCGAGCTCGGCGAACTGCCGCGGCGGCGCGAGCGCGTCGATCACGATCTCCGCTCCGGAGGCGTAGACGTGGGTCGAGCGCACGCGCCGACGCAGGCTGCCCACGCGCTCGGAGGCCAGGAGCTCCACCCCCGGCGCCCCGTCGATCCGCACGACGCGCGCGGAGGAGACGACGAGGGACGGGTCGCGCCGGCGCGCCCCGGCCACGAGGGCGTCACGCGCCCGCGCCAGGGCGGTGGGACCGGACGGCAGCGGCTCGGAGCGCTCGTAGCGCCAGACGGCGACGTTCGCGCCTCCCGAGCCCAGCGACGTCAGGCCCGGGAGGGGGATGCTCCACTGCTGCCAGCCGCGCGGGATCCGCAGCGAGAGGCCGGAGCTCGCGAGGTCCAGGGCGATGAACCCCTCGCCCACGCGGGCATGGGTGAGATCGGGGGGTCGGGTCCGATCGCGCCCGCAGCCCGCGAGGACGAGGACGGTCAGGAGGAGCGGCGCGAGCGGGCGACGGGCCACGACGGGCCAGTCTGCCACCGGCTCACGATCGCTCCCTCCGAACGAGCGCGCGCGGATGCGCGTCGAAGTACACGTCCTTGAGGCGCTGGGCCGAGAGGTGCGTGTAGATCTGGGTCGTCGCGATGTCGGCGTGGCCGAGCATCTCCTGCACCACGCGCAGGTCGCAGCCGCCCGCGAGCATGTGGGTGGCGAACGTGTGGCGCAGCGTGTGCGGGCTCATCCGCGCGGCCAGCCCGGCGGTCCGCGCGTGGCGCTGGACGATCTTGTAGAGGCCCTGGCGGGTGAGCGGGCGCCCGCGGAGGTTGACGAACAGCCGGGGCTCGTCCTCGACGCCGACGAGCGGCGGACGGCCCCGGGCGAGCCACACCCGTAGCGCGGCGACGGCCTGCGAGCCCACCGGGACGAGGCGCTCCTTGTCGCCCTTCCCGCGGGCGCGGAGGACACCCTCGTCGAGGTCGACGTCCTCCACCCGGAGACCGGTCGCCTCCGACGCGCGCAGGCCGCAGGCGTACATCAGCTCGAGCAGGGCACGATCGCGCAGGGCGCCCGGATCCGTGCCGCGCGGAACGGCGAGCAGGTGGGCGACCTCCTCGCGGGACAGGACCTGGGGCAGGCGCTGGGGCTTGCGCGGGGCGCGCAGCTCGCTCGTCGGGTCGTGGGTGATGAGCTCCTCGCGGCGCAGGTGGCGGTAGAAGGAGCGCAGGCACGCGACCTTGCGCTGCACGGTGGTGGCCGCCGCCGGACGGCCGTCGCGGCCCGCGGCCAGTTGATCGACCCAGGCGGCGAGGTCGGAGTGGGTGACCGCGAGCGGGTCGAGCTCCCGGGCACCGAGAAAGGCGCCGAGCTGGAGGAGATCGGACCGGTAGGCCTCGAGGGTGTTGCGCGAGAGCCCGCGCTCGAACTCCAGGTAGGCGAGGAAGTCGAGCACGAGCGCCGTGAACGGGCGCGGGGGGGCGGAGACGGCCATGCGGAGGACCCTTTCGCCCTCCGCCCTGCCCCTCCTTCCCTCAGGGCAAGCGGATGCGCAGAAGGAGCAGCGCGATGAGCGACTTGGAGTCGTGGCACTGCGCGATGGCGGCGTCGAGGTCGTCCAGCGGCCAGCGGATGATCTCGATGCGCTCCTCCTCCTCGGCATCGGCCTGCGCCGTGGAGAGCCCGGTCGCCTCGTAGAGGTCCACGCGCTCGTCCGTGAACCCCGGCGAGGTGAAGAACCACGGCAGCTCGGTCCACTCCCCCGCGGCGAGGCCGACCTCCTCGGCGAGCTCGCGCTTGGCGGTCGCGAGTGGATCCTCGCCCTCGACGTCGTACTTGCCCGCCGGCACCTCGAGCGTGCGCTCCCCGACGGCCTCCCGCGGCTGGCGGACGAGCCAGACGTGGGTCTCGTCGTGGGCGAGGATGCCGACCGCGCCGGGGTGGGCGACGACCTCGCGGGTCACCTCCTCCCCATCGGCGTGGCGGTGGGTCTCGATCCGGACGGTGCCCAGCTTGCCCTCGTACTTCGTCTCCTCGCTCGTCTTCTCCCAGTCGCGGCTCACGCGGCGCACCTTATCCGGACCCAGTAGCCGTATCGCGTGACCGGCGGGAGGAGGCGGGCGAGGACCGCGTCGAGGCGCCGGGCGCCGCGCGTGAAGCGCGGCGAGCGCCACTGGACCACGTGGCGGTCGACCATCTGCGCGAGCCAGAAGACGGGGAAGTCGACGTCGACGGTCGCGAAGATCCGCGCCAGGAGGGCGAGCTCGCGCCCGCCGAGAGGCCGCTCGTCCTCGGTGCCGCAGCGCGCGACCCCCAGGCGGCCGGGCAGCAGTCGGCGGGCGAGGGCGAGGACGGGGTTGAGCCCCGAGGTCTCCACGAACACGGCGCGACCGCGGGGGGCGAGGAGCCGGACGATCTCCTGCGCGGCGGGGCGGAGGGGGAGGTGGTGCAGGACCCACTTGCCCACGACGAGGTCGAACGCGCCGGCGGGCAGGCCCGTCGCCTCGGCGGGCGCGACGAGGAAGTGCCCGTGCGCGTCCGGGGCCCAGCGGGCGGCGCGGGCCTCGGCGAGCGCGACGGAGGCGGGCGAGAGGTCCAGCGCGGTGAGCTGGGCGCCACGGGCCAGGAGCGCGAGGGAGAGCGAGCCGTCCCCGCAGCCGAGCTCGAGGACACGGCGGCCGTGCAGGGGTCCGGCGGAGGCGAGCACCGCCGCCTCCCACTCGTCGGGCGGACGCGGGGGCATCGCCGCGGGGTCGAGGGCCCGGGCGTGAGCGTCGTAGTGGGTGCGCTCGCGCGCCGCGCGAACCGCGTGCGGAGCGGCCTCACTCATCCCTCATCCGCCAGCGCGGCGAGCACGCTTCCCCCGGCGAGCGCGGCGGCGAAGAAGTCGGGGTCCTCCTCCAGGGTGCGGCCCATCGTGCGCGCGGGCAGTCCGGCGGCGCGGTAGCCGTCGAGGTCGGCGGCCCCCGGGCGCCAGTCGTGGGGGTCACGCCCGGGCTCCCGGCCCGGGGGGAGGGCGACGGTGACGGGCTTCAGCAGCAGGTCGAGCACGGTCCGGGTGTGGTGGGAGAGCCCGCGGTGGCGGGCGCGGGGGTCGGCCGACGACATCCGGGGGACGACGAGCGTGCGGCTTCCCAGCGCCAGGGCGGCGTGCGCGGAGGCGAGCGCCTCCATCCCGCCGTGGCCGAGCGCCGAGTCCGACCCCACGATCCCGGGGCCGGGGCCGCAGACCGCGGCGTCCCAGCCGTGCCGGGCCAGCCCCGCGTGCAGGGCGCCCGGCGTGCTCATCGCCTCCTCCTCTCCCCCGTACGCGCTCCCGGCGGAGATCCAGCCCGCGAGCAGGCCGCGGGCGCGCAGCGTGCGCGCGTCGCGGCCGAGCCGCCCGGGGAGTGCGCCTCCCGCGGTCTGCACGTAGCCGAGGCGCAGGGGTCGGCCGGTCCGATTCCCGCGGGCGAAGGCCCAGGCGACGGGGGCGAGCTGCCCGTGGAGGGCGAGGACGGCGACCGGCTTGCCGAGCGGGACACCCAGGACTGATCCGGCGGGCCCCTCCGGGGGCGCACCGCGCTCGGCCTCGACCGGGGTCACCGCGTGCTGGAGGCTCGTGTAGTTGAGCTTCATCACGTGCGCGCCGGGCTCCCCCTCGCCGCCCAGGCCGCGGGACAGATTCGCGTGCAGGACGTCGAAGCCGCCCGAGCCCAGCCCGAGGTCGAGCGCGGCGACGTTGACGAGGACCTCGTCACCCGTGCGCGTCTCGCCCAGCAGGCCCGTGTCCGCGTGCGCCGGGCGCCGCGCCCCCGCGACATCGACCTCGAGCACCTGCCAGCCGCCCTCGGGCGGCGCGGCGGCGAGCACCCTGCCGCGGCGCAGCGGGAGCACTAGGTCCTCGCGCACTCCGCCACGAGGGCGAGCGTCACGTCGAGGGCGCCCGCGAGCGCGGCGACGCTCACGCGCTCGTCGGGCTGGTGGTTGCGCTCGGTCCCGTTGGCGAGATTGACGCACGGCAGGCCCGCCGAGCGCAGGGCGTTCGCGTCCGACCCCCCTCCGGTGACGATGTGGCTCGGCGCGTGGCCGCGGGCGCGCAGCGCGGCCTCCGCCGCGCGGACCTCGGGAGCGTCGGGCGCCGTCCGGTAGCCCCGGAACAGGCACTCCACCGCGACGTCGAGGTCGACCTCCTCGGCGTTCGCCCCGTCCTGGAGGTGGTCGACGATCCCCGCGACGGTCTCCTCCACCCGCGCTTCGTCCAGAGACCTCGCCTCGAGGGTCACGTGGCAGTGCTCGGGCACGACGTTCGCGCCCGAGCCGCCCGTGATCATCCCCGCGTTCGCGGTGGTCTCCGCGTCGAGGCGCCCGAGGCGCATCTCCGCCAGCGCGCGGGCGGCGGCGAGGACCGCCGAGCGCCCGTCCTCGGGGCGGATCCCCGCGTGCGCGGCGCGGCCGAGGAACTCCGCCTCCACGCGGTGGTAGGTGGGTGAGGCGAGGACGACCTCGCCGAGCGGCGTGGCGTGGTCGAAGACGTAGCCGCGGTCGGCGCGCAGGCGGCGGACGTCGAACGCCTTGGCCCCGCGCAGCGCCTCCTCCTCCCCCACGGTGAACAGCAGCTCGATCCCCACGGGTGGGGGCTCGGCGACCGCACGGCGGGCGACGAGGAGCACGTGCGCGACCGCCGCCTTGTTGTCGGCGCCGAGGATCGCGTCCGGCTCGCCGTTGACCCACGTGTCCTCGTGTAGGACGGGGCGGATCGGGCCCGTGTGTCCGACGGTGTCGAGGTGCGTGCAGAGCAGGACGGTCCGCGCGCCGGGATCGGCCCCGGCGATCGGCACCAGGAGGTTCCCCGCCTCGTCGGCCTCCACCTCGAGTCCGAGGCCCTCGAGCTCCTCCCGGACCCGCGCGGAGACCGCCGCCTCGGACCCCGAGGGGCTCGGGATCGCGCACAGCTCCGCGAACAGGGCGCCGAGCCGGGCGCGCTCGCCGGCGTCGGCCGGCCTCACGGGCTCGCGGCGGAGAGGGCTCCCGGGTCGTGCGCCGCCCGGGCGCGCTCGAGCGCGGCGCCGACGAACCCCCGGAACAGCGGCGCGGGCCGCTCGGGACGCGACTTGAACTCGGGGTGGTACTGCGAGGCGACGAAGAACGGGTGCTCGGACAGCTCGATGACCTCGACGAGGCGCT
>JAABUS010007221.1_pt1 | contig 12919 bp, 24 predicted proteins | sample 5560161 | NCBI WGS metagenome assembly JAABUS01 (sample SAMN10711885, study PRJNA513376) | rock metagenome | isolation source: Antarctica rocks | place: Antarctica: Victoria Land, Trio Nunatak nord | collected 2016-01-04 | reverse complement strand
TCATCGATCTGTGGGCGTTCTTCGCCTTCGCCGCCAACGCCGCGCTCTTTCTGCTGATGGGTCTGACCGTGCGTACCACCGGCCTGCTGGAGCATCCGGATGACGTGCTCTTGGGCATTGCCGCGGCGCTGGGTGGACGCGCGGCGGTCGCCTACCTCTTCGGCCCATTGCTCGGTCGGTTGGGTGTGCCGGTGACCGGGGCCGAACGGCACGTTCTCTTCTGGGGTGGCTTGCGGGGTGCGGTCGCCCTCGCCGCTGCGCTCAGCTTGCCATCCGATTTTGCCCACCGGGGGCAGCTCCTGGCAATGACCTACGGCACGGTGCTCTTCACGCTGCTGGCGCAGGGGCTGACGATCGCCCCGCTGGTGAGGCGCCTCGGCCTGCTTGACGGGCTGCCGCAGCCGAGTCCCACTGACGCTAACGAGCGATCGGGGACCACCGCCGCCATGCTTCCGAAGTGACCGAAGATCACCATGTTGCCGAGGGTCCTCATCGTGTGTGGCGGTTGCAATGCCTGACGCTGATGTCGAACGCCGTCAACCAAGTGCTGGCGACTGTCGGCGCCGATGGCTGGGCCGAGATCGGCGTGATTATCGAACCCGACCATAGCCACGACTGGCGCGTGTGGCTGAACGTCGAGAGCGGGGAGGGGAGATTGAGGATGTGGAAGCGACGCTAAGGATGCTGGGTTGCCTCGTTGCGAAACGTCGCCTCGTTGTGATCGAGAACCTCTTGCCATGGCCGTCCTCGAACTTGCTGTTGGGGTTGGATGTTGAAGTCCTCGATAAGCGTGCGAACCACTGCCTCCATCGTGACTCGCCCGGTTGCTAGGTGCAGGCCATCAAGGCCTAGGTCAGTGGTCTGCTCAGGATCATGAGTGGACATCCCCACCGTCAGCTTGGCGGAGACATGCAGATGGGGGCGATCCGGGCCATCGAATGCTTGTCCTGGCTGCCAGTGCCAAATCAAGAGCTCTCGACGAAGGAGATCAAAAACCCGGTACTGATAGGACACCGTCGAAACACGCCACTCAGGGCGCTGATTCTCGGGGGAAATCTCCATAAGACGGAACTGGTGAACAAGATCGAAGAGGAGGCCGGTTTTGCCACCTTGGCTTGCTGGTAGCCGCGCCAGATCTCCTCGGAGCGGGACGGGCTCTCCCAGTGGGGCAAAGGTGATTGCGTAGAGAACCGTCGGATCGCTGCCACCGGGGCGAACAGTCAATAGTTGAGGCGTAATGCAAGCAACGGTCGCACTGAGGCGATCGGTGAAACGCCGAATCGCTCCTCGTGCAGGTTGGGCAGCCTGGCGGTGCTGACGGAACAGCTGCTGGCTAGACCTTGGTGAGGCGGGCAAAGGGGATCAGCATGGCTAGGCGCCGCGCTGCCTTGCCGTCAGCCGACGCATTGGAGCGGAACTCGCCGGCATCCCAGCGACGAAGGAACTCCTCGCCGGAGATGCCCAGAGCCTGTCTTGCCTGGTGGTCGAAGAGATCTCTGCCGGCGCTGAGTGATGCAACACGGATGGCGGGCGATCCATGTTGTCGCACCCGCTTCGCCTGAGCACGCCGATGCCGTGCGTCAATGGCGACCATGGTGTCCTCCCCCTGTGTGCGGGTGTGAAGCTCCCCGCAGCCGAGAAGAGTGATGCGGGTCAACCCTTCTCATGGGACCAATCCTGCCATCCGGCACAACAGTGCGCAAGGACCCAGAAGTCACAGAAGCCACAGCGGAGGACGGAGAATGGAGATTGGCAGTCGGCGGCACTGACGAGAGCGGCGAGGGGCGACAGCGCCGGTAATGCCGTGATTGACAGTTGGATGCTTTCCGCTACAGTGTCGGAACCTCAGACATGGTGGGCCTCGTCACGATCTCCCGGGATCGCTGGCTGATTGTCGTGCTTCGGTCGGTCGCGACGTGCATCACCCATGCGGACAGAAGGAGCCAGCCTTGGACGACCACGCCTTTGACCAGTTGTCCCGCGCCATGGCGCGCGGTCTGCCGAGACGGACGCTACTCGCCCGCCTCGGTGCGGGCGGCCTCGGCGCCGCGCTGTTCGGCGTCGCCAGTCTCGATCGGGTGCGCTCCGCCGGGACGGCGGCCCAGGCGGCAACCTGTCAGCTCGACCTCGTCGCCAACGTCCGCCTCGGCGCCAGCGCCGGGGCCACGATCGGTGGTGCGGTGCCGGGCGAACTGCGGGGCCAGCTCTCGTTCGGCTTCGACGATGGGGGCGCCATCAGCGACGGACGCTTACGCCTGGCGGATGGCAAGGAACTGCCAGTTGTTGGTCAAGCCCTCGGCCGCGCCCTCCATCTGCGGGTGCAGCTGGGGGCGAGGCAGCCGCTCATCCTGGTCGGCACGGCCGAGCAGGACCTGGGGAGCTGTCAGGGCACCGTCGACGGTCTGCTGACCGGACCCCAACCAGGCGACTTGGGCGACTGGCATGCCACGGCGACCTCGCTCGGGCAGCGCGGCGGCGCGACCGGTGGCGCGACCGGTGGTGGAACCAGCGGGACCGGGAGAAGCGGTGGTGTCACGGGCGGCACCGGCAGCGGGAGTGGGTCGACCCAGCCCCCAGCGCGGACGAGCACCGACGGGCCCACGACCCAGGCTCCGACGACCGCACCGCCGACGACCGACTCGGGTGGGTGTCCAGACGGTCAGACCGACTGCGACGGGACCTGCATCGATCCGAGTAGCGACCCGAATAACTGCGGCTTCTGTGGCCTCGCCTGCGGGGTCGGCCGGACCTGTTCCGGCGGGGGGTGCGTCTGCTCCGCGGGGTATACCGACTGCCTCGGGATCTGCTGCGCGGCGGACGAGGTCTGTGTCGAGGGGTTCTGCCAGCCGGCACTGGTGGAACCGGTCCCCGCCTGCGGTGCCGGCCTGACCAATTGCTTTGGGGTCTGTGCTGACCTCCAGAGTGACCCGGCCTACTGCGGCGCCTGCGACACCCCGTGCCCGACCTTCTGCCAAGGCGGCGTCTGCGTGGACGAGCCCCTCGCCTGCCAGGGGAACCTGACCAATTGCAGCGGCACCTGCGTCGACCTGGCCTCCGACCGACTCAACTGCCGCGCCTGCGGGAACTCCTGCGGGGTCTTGGGGATCTGCCAGGCCGGCCTCTGCTTTGGGGGCCAAGGCGGATAATGCAGATTATCTCCCCTATCGTTTGGGAAGCATCGAGGGTCGAAAATGGCCACGGTGGCCACTATGCCCCCAGGACGCACCCAGAGGCCCTGTGACGCGTTGCCCCGCGCTTACGGACTCGTGTGCCAGCGAGGGGGCAATCGACGCGAGCGCCTGACGTGGGGCCCCGCCTGCCGGTGCCTGGTGGCGTTTCGCCGCCACCGACTGTCGCTTTCTCATCGGGGGCGGAAAGGAGCGACTGATGTTCCCGACATTCCCGCCCGGCGCGTGATCGCGTTGAGTGCCGCGGCGTCCTCGGTCACGGCATCCCGGCTTCCCACCATCATCGCGCCACATCCTGCGGCCAAGGCACTTTCGTTTCGCCTGCGGTCGTCTTCACCGGCCCGGCCAGGCGCTGCCGTGTCTTGCCGGCCTTCGCCCGAATCGACCAAGTCCGCTCGAGGACGCGATCAGCCTGCTGGCGAATCGGGTCGAACGTGCGATCACGCAGCTTCTCTCGAATCTGGCTTTGGAGGCGGGCCAGCTCCGAACGGGCCCGTGCGTCGTCCGGGTGCTCTTCACCGGGCGGGCGGGTCGCGAGGCGGGGAGCGATGGCCCGCGACCACACGTACATGGACGCATCGTCACCAGTGGCGACAGCGGTTCGAATCTCCGTCGCGATCCGGGGAAGCGACAGGCGCTCCGCGTCCCGCTCAATCAGCGGCGCCATCGCGCTTGCGGCCGTGATCTCCGTCAAGGGGAGCGTTGTTCGGTCCTCGCCGACCTGGGCCAAGATGCGGCGGGCGTTTCGCTCAGCCGCGCTCGCGGCACCCTCCGCCGCTCGGGCCGCCGCCTCGTAGTCTGGCCGTGCCTGGGCGAGCAACGCCACGCGGACGGCCTCGGCTGCGGTGCGGTGCTCGAGACTGTCGTCGGCGCGAATACGGTCGGTCGTTTCAAGGGCCGTCCAGGCGGCCTCATGGTCCGCAAACGCCGCCTCCGCCCCGATGAGGCGTGCCAGGTCGTCGCGCATAAGGGAGGTCATCTCCGGGATCGTGAGCGTATCACCAGTGTCTGTCTGCTGTCGGTTGTCCATGCGCTTGGCTCCTTTTACTCAATCACGAATGACGCGGAGAAACTTGAGGATCGGGACGTGCCGGCCACAGTCCGGGCACGTCTCGGGGCGCTCTGGCTCGCCCGCCCCGAACACGACCTCAGTGGTCCGCCTCCAATGGCGGCAGGTTTCGCACCGGGGCGGTGGCCAGCGGGTGGCCAGCTTGTCGAGTCGCTCGGCATGGTTGCCCGTCACAGCAACGCCAGCGGCGCATTGACCGTCATCGTGTTGACGATCGGCACCGTTCGCCCGCATGCCGGGCAGGTTTCCGGTCGCATCGGGCCATCGCTGCCGATGACCACGGTGAGCGCCGAGCTCCAGCCGCGACATGTGGGGCACGTCGAGGGTGGCCAGACCTGAATCAACTTCTTGAGTCGTCCATCGTTTTTCATCCTGTTCTCCCGTCACTGATGCCGGCTCGCTGCTCAAGTGCCGCCAGGCGTTCCTCGACCTCGCTGGCTTCACGGACGGTCATGGCGGCACGGGCCAATGCCGCGACCGCTTGTCCCTGGCCCGGTGTCACCTTGCCGACCAGCACCGCTCGTAACGTCGTTCCAATCAGACCCTGCACCTCGATTGGGGCAAGCGCTCCATCGGCGAAGCTCTTTCTCGCTCGACTCTGATTGCTTCGCTGCTGCCCACCCTTCGCGCTCCACTCCTGGCGACGCGCGGCCAGGACCGGCGCATGCCACGGGCAGACATCCCGCCCCGGCATCGGCCGCGCAGCACACGCGTTGCCGTCTTTGGTTGTGCCGCGACATCCGTCAACCATCAGCCAACTACTCCGCGTTTCTGATCATCGGGGCTATGTCGCGGCGGCAATCGCGGGCGCTCACGGGTGCCGCTCCAGGTGCCACAGGTCGGGCAGCGGGCGATTGAGCCGGGGAGGGCGTCGGCGAGCTTGGTCCGGCAGACCGAGCAGACGATGGCGACGGGCTTGGTCGATGCGGTGATCGTCATGCCACCACCTCGCTCGCCGTCTCCATGACGATCGCTAAGAGCTCAGGGCTCGGCAGCGTCGGCCCAGGTTGACGGTCCCGTTCCCGCTGCTCTTGCGCGTCCTGCTGTGCCTGATAGGCCAACCGGAGCGCCCGGTGGAGCGCCCCGCCGAATGAGTAATGAGAGGCGTCGACGCGGGCCGTGCGACGCCCATTCCAAACGGTGACATGGAACCGGTTCCCGTGGGGTTGCACGGTGATGGCCCAACCCTCATCCGCAACGAAGCTCATCATCTTGGCGACCGTCAGGGGTTTCGCCATCGGTCTCCCTCCATTCATCGCGTATGCCGGTCGTATCCAGCCGCCTCGGCAGGGATATCGAACAGCGAAGCCCCCGCCAGGTAGGCCGGTTCTTCCGGTGTCGTGTCGAGGGGCGCCGCCGCCTGACGGGCGGCGATGTCAGCACGGGCGGCAGCGATGCGCGCGGCAGATTCAGGCGTCAATCGGCTATCCGGCAAGTTGCGGTATTGGTCGGAGCCACAGTCCCTATACGTGGTTGGGGCATGTTGCGGTATTGAGGTTGTGTCCTCGTGGCTGGTGGTCTCGACGGGCAACCCAGCAACATGCGGCATAGGCGATGGCGGGGTGGTGGTGACGCGCTCACCGGGGAGGTTGCGCGATTCCGTGTGGAGGGTGCGATGGCATTCGCTGCACTCGACGGTTGTTTCTTCGATGCGACGCGACCGACGGATGGTGCCGGCGTTGGGATGGTCGGCACAGGCGTCGCGGTTGCCGCCGTGCGCTTTGCGCTGGCTGGGGTTCAGGGTCGCAAGGAGGGCACCGAACGCGGTCGGGTCTGTCCCTGGGCCAATCCAGAGCTCTTTATGGGCGCTCGTGATTTCGCCGGTGTCGCGATCGATGTGACTGGGGATGGTGACAACTTCCCGATGCAGAATCGGGGCGCCGTCGGGGGTCGTGTAGCTGGCCAGGACATCGGTCTGACGACTCAGGGCGTCGGGAGAGAGGTTCGTGATTTCGGCGAGCTTGGCGAGCGGCACGCGATAGCAGGCCTCTTTATTGGTCAGTCCGGTGGGGCGCTTCTCGACGGGGGCGGGTGCTTCGGTGCGGAAGATGTCGACGAGGCCGGCCGCGGCGCCGCGCTGGGCGCCGAGCTTGGGGTTGCGGTAGATACTCAGGAGCTCCTCGGCGCGTTCGGCCCGGCGCCGGGTGGACGCGAGCTGCATGCGGAGATCATCTTGCTCGGCGATGGATTCGTCTCGTTCCCGGGTCAGTCGCGCATTCTCTGCCCGGAGATGGGCCACGTCGTCACGAACGCCGGCGCAGGGATCGTTATCGCTGCGAGGCGGGTCGTTCGATCCCGCGGTGGCCAGCGTGGTGGACATGATGTCTGGAGGAGGTGCGGGGCGGGGAGAGAGGCGGAGGGGGGCTCCCTTCGCGGCGATCTTCGCGGCGGTGATGGTGTACTGCTCGGGTCGATCGATGTAGCGGTTCCAGCCGAGTGATTGATCGCGTTCTGCCAGAGCATCAGCGATCGCGATCGGTGAGGCGTTGGCTTCCCACAGGACCGCGGCGATCTTCCAGAGAGAGTCAGAGCGATCAATCTCACCCGGACTATCGGTCTTGAATGCGGGCCGCTCCCCTCGCCAGATCGAAAGGGCGGCGTCGTCTAAGCGAACGGGCGGCATATCGCCGCAGGCCTCGGTCGACGTGACGATGGAGATGCGGGGAGGCGATGGCGGCAGGGTTCGGTTGAGCTCTTCAGGATCAAAGAGGCGTGACGGGTCGTATTCGGCAATGTCAACGATTGGATTCCCAGCGTACTTGCGATTGGCAGCGCCAGGGACACGAAGCAGCTGGGTGAGGTCCCAGCCGGAGGCATCGGCGCCGATCGCTGCCGCGAGGCGATGATTGAGATCTTCCGCCTGAGCGGCAGCGATCGGCTCGGGTAGTCGCCAGTAGCCCTGCCAGCGACCCGGTGAACTCGCAACGACCAAGGTTGGCCGGAGTGGTCCGGTTGGGATCGGTGTTCGGTCTCCATCGACATAGAGTGATGCCACGTTCGCGGCTGTCTCTTTGGACCGCTTTTGTCGGGTGAAGAGATGGGCGCCAACATAGACCTCACGCCCAGCGGCGGATTCACGAGAGAGCCAACCAGCGGCGCTGGCGACGGCGGCCGGGAAAGCGAAGAACTGTTCCCGGGCTGACCCTTTCGTTATGTCGCGCGCCCGGTTGATCCGCTCGCCGGAGAAGCAGCAGATGTAGCCGGTCAGCTCGCCATGGAGGCGATCGAGGAAGTCGAAGAGCTCGGCAGTGGAGATGGCGGGAGGGGTGCTCATGCCGCCACCGCCGTTCCCCGCTCGGTGCTGAGCATATCGTCGGCGAGGTCGGCGATGCGGAGGCGGAGATACGCTGCGGTGGACGCTGGAAAGTCCCACCTGGTCGGGTCGCACTCGATCGCGTGCAGCCATCCGACGAAGAGCGAGGCGGTGGTGATTGGTTGACGTAATGTCATGTGTGGCATACGATGTCCCTGAGCTTTCTGCCGGGGTTTGTCGTCCGGCACTACCGCTCAGGCTTGGCTTTCTGGTACGCTCTTAGCGTCCTTCCCGGACGGGAGCGAGAGCCACAACCTGAGCTCCACTTCCAGCAACGCCGACGTGAGGGACTAACTCACGTCGGCGTTTTGCATTCATGCGGCAGCGATAGGCGCCCCCTCTTCATGTTGACGAGGCTTCATAAAGCGCTCAACATCGCGACGCCGGAGAAGTCGCTGGCGTCGATCAAGTGGGTTGTCCCACGTTCGTAAATCGCCAGATGTGATTCGCTGCCGTAGCGTGACGCGGGAGAGACCGATCTCGCGCGCGGCCACGTTGAGAGGGACCCACTCATCACTGAGGTTGTCGGTTCGCTCCACCACTGTCTTTCCCTCCGCGCTTTGCCCTAGATGTCCACATCCAGAATCTTAGACGTTCGCGCGACCTACTGCAACTGAGAGCATTCAGTAGGTGAGGCGTTCAGTCGGTCGTTGTGGTATCCGATAGGTTGTCCCTCGACCATCGATGTCAACGACTCCAACCTCAATGTGGTCGACGGCAATACCGGTTACCCCTTCGTGAAGGCGGGCCAGTTTGACGAGTGCCGGACTTAGCTCGTCTGGAAAGTCGAGATCTTCAGGGCCAACGGCATATTCGTAAAATCGGAGTTCTGAGCGGATGGCGTCACGATCGTCCCCATCGGGTGAGCGAAGCAGGAGCTCTGCGTTGCGGCGAATGCGGGGCCGGATCTGCTGTAGCGTGTAGCCCTCCGACTGAAGCTGGCGGACGCGACGCGCCAGGTACCCAAACCACTCCGGGTAGGTTGATCGCGTCGCCCCTTTGTGCCACTGGCGGACGGTGCGCGGAAGAATGCCGGCAGACTCCCAATAGCGGAGGTCGCCAGCGCTCACATCGATGCCTCTGCTCTGAAGGCGATGGGCGAGCTCGTCTCGTGTGTAGAGCACCGTTGGCTCAGGGAAGCCCTCTGGCTGCCAGTCGCGCCAGGTCTCGCGCGTTGATTTTGGCGGGGCATTGATCGACATAGCAGATCCTCGTGATACGATCAGGAGGCCTCTCGGGTCGCTTGACTGCCACCGAGAAGCGTGCCGGCCGCGGCGTGGCTAGATCACGCCGCGGCTTTTTTTGCGTCGTCGATCGATGTGATTGGTCTCGGCTCTCTCAGCGAGTCGAGATCTGCCCGCCGGATGAGCTTCTTTCGGCGGTCGGTCTCTGATTGATAGGCCGGTAGTCTGCCGTCCTTCACCATCTGCCAGATCGTGAAGTTGGAGACGCCGAGAATCTCTTGCGCCTCGCGCATGCTGACGTAATCGCTCACTGCACCATGACCTCCTCTGTGGTGGTTCAACTCACCTCCATACACTAACAGAATACATGAGTATCGGAAAGACTACCCTAGACAAGATGATGATAATAGATTAGAATACATGTGTAGGGGCAAGGCACGCGCCCCTCGGTGGCAGTCAGGTTTTATCGAGGAGGAACCGTCGTCATGCAGCAGCAGCAGTCGACCGATCGCCGGGCAGCACGCCCGACCACCGCCGCCGATCTGTGGCGGCTCGCCGAGCAGGGACGCGGCAACGGCGTCCAGATCTTTCAGGAACTGTCGACCGGTGCCTGGTATGCGACCTCGGCCAGCCGAGCCGGAGCATTGCACTACCTGACCGGGTTGTCCTGCACGTGCGAGGGCTTTATCTACGCCGGTCGCTGCCAGCATCACGCGATGCTGTTGGAGCGCTTGGGCTGGCTGCCCGACGTGGCCGACGACGAGACCGACCCGGAGCCAGCCACCACACCGGCGCCGGTTTCGGTTCCGGGTATAAGCATTACCGGATCCGGTAATGCTTATACCGTGCCAGTCGCCACGCCAACGCCGGTCCCGGTCGTCGACCTCACCGATGAACGCCGCGACGACCTGGCTGAGCGCCGGCACCGGGCGGAGCAGGCCCGGCAGCGCCTCGCCGCTCGTGCCCTCGACCCTAGTGCCAGCGATCGAGCCCTGGCCGCATGCACCGCCGCCCGAGCGCAGCGGATGGCGACCGGCCTATCGGTTGCCCAAGCCTAACGACCGGAGCGGGGCGGTCATGGTGGCCGCCCCTGCCCAAACCCGTCACGTTGACGCATATCACCGAGAGGAGCCCCGCATGGTTCATCGCCCCCATATTGCCGACACCCGCGAAGCACAGCGCCAGATCCTGGAGGATCCCTTCGTCTGGCAGCATGAAGCCTGGGATGCGCTCTTCGGGTCCGGTCCCTTCCATCTGCTGCTGCCCAGCATCCCCCCGACCAGCAACGACAACTACCTCGAAGCCTTCAAACTCGCCCGCCTGGCTGCCCGAACCCCCGGCGCCGATACGAAGCGCCACATCGACCAGGCGATGGATGCCGGCAACGATGCCGAGACCGAGGCGGCGAGTTTCGGCATGGAGCTTGGTGCCCTGCTGGAGCAGCTGCGGGCCGGACTCGTGGTCTTCCTGCAGCGGATCGAGCGCCCGGGTGTCAGCGACGATCACCGCCGCGAGTCGCTCGCCGAGGATCGAGCAACGCTGGAGGACCTGCGGTGCCAGCCTGAGGCCGCGTAAGACGCTGAGTGAGGGGGCGGGGCGTGCGACACTATGGGCGCCCCGCTCCTTCCTCTTTCGCAAGGAGCACCAACCATGGAGACACAGAGACCTCACCAGACAGCCGCGCGGGACTTCTCCGTTTGGCTTGCCGAAAAAGAGGTTTGGCGCCGGGCGTGCCGCGACGTTGATCTCCTTCTGCAGCTGGAAGCACACAATGCGGTAGTTACTGCGGTGATGGACTTCCAAGTTCGCCTTGACGAGGAGGGGGTCGACCTCAGGTCGCCGACTGATCGAGATTGGATGATCTTCGATCATTGGGACACAGATCTCTGGAGCGCTGCTGTCTGCTTCACCACAGTGGATGCAGCCCGGCGCGAGCGCTCCCCCTCCGTGGTGTTTGGCGGGGAACTCACCGAGGGCCTTGAGCGACTGGGAGCCATCATCCACTTGGTGGCATCGTCGCATCATGTCGGCGACCCGGTTACCGGGAAGTCCGATCCGAACCGTCTGCCGTGGTACTGCTCGGTCCCAGTCGATGTGCGGATGGCCATAATGGCGGCGCATGACCAACACTATGCCCACATTGGATCAATGCTCTCTCCCCCGAGCAACCGGCTCACGGCGGGCGAGAAGGCCCGTCTTGAGGCAATCCGTCGGCGCCGCTCAGCTATGGATGAAGGAGACGCAGCATCATGAGCGACGAGCACGATCAGCAACTCGCCGAGGACTTCGCGCAACAGGTAGCCGACGACGCAGCGCAGGACGCTCGGCAATGGGCGCAAGAGGAAGCCATTGCCCGCGGTGAGACGCTGGAGGATGCAGCGGAGGACATCGAGGCTGCTGTCAAAGTCGCGTGGGATGAGGCCTATCGAGCGGAGCTGGCGCGGCGAGGAGCTCTCGCCGACTGACACCGGAAACCGTGACCGATATGGCGACGGCCCTGGGCTCCGGCTCCGGGCCGTCGGCTTTGTCCCAACTTGAGACGATTGGCGGATCACCAACGGTTGGTAGTTTGTCTCCCACGGGAGACCCCCCGGCGCCACTTGACGTAGTGCCCACAAATGCGTCACAGTGGACCAGTTTGTGGGCACTACGATGCTGCGAGGGGTGATCGATGTACATCCGGTGGAAGCGTCAACGACGGCGCGATGTGAAGCGCTATGACCAGGGACCTGGAATGAGGACTGAGGAGCAGTGGTTGCTCTCCGCGTGGTTAGTGGAGGCGCAACGGGTGGACGGGGCGCCGCGGCAGCGTACGATCGCCTACCTTGGATCCATCCGTGAAGGTCGACTGACCGCGGCCGGACCCGCATCGTGGTTCTGGTCCTCGGTCGAGCGGAAGCTTGATGCGCTGAACCTCTCCGACCATCAGCGGGCAGCGCTTGAGGCACGGCTCACCGACAAGGTTCCGCGCCCTAGCGACGAGGCCGTCGCGGAGTGGGGCGCTGCGCTCGATGCCAGGATCAATGCGGTGAAGGTCATGGCCGGCGGTCGGTAGTGCCCACAAATTCGGCACCATGACCCATTTTGTAGGCACTACACCCCTTGCGCCGATGGCTGTCATGCCGGACCATGCGCGGTCATGATGGACACCACGGACATTCCTGCCCCGGACACGGACAGGGACAGGGACGCGGCCATGGTCACGATGGTCACGACCGAGGAGGCCGCGCACCTCGCCGGCGTCTCGGCTCGCACCATCCGGCGATGGATTCAGCGCGGCCTCTTAGTCGCCACCGAGGGCGCCAGCGGTCAGCTCGTCTCGCCGGCGGACCTTCCCACCGCGAAGCAGGCTGCCGGACACGGTCGCGGTCATGGACGTGGTCACGGACACAGAGCCCCGGACATGGTCATGGACGCGGACACCACAGACGTGGCCGTGTCTCCGGCGGCGCGGTCGCAGCTCGAAGCGATTCGGGACGAATGGCTGCGGCCGATGATGGAGCGCAACGAGGAGCTCGCCCGGCAACTTGGTCGGGTGGAGCAGGAACGCGACCAGCTCCGCGTCGAGGTCGATCGCCTGTATGCCGCTACGGAGCCCTCAGCGGCCCCAGGTGAGGCGGAACGGCAGAACATGAGCCACACGGCGGCGCGGCCGTGGTGGCGCTTCTGGGACCGACTCAGCGATGGTTAGGTATTGGGCGATGACGAGGCCCACACCTGCCAGAGTCGACGGTGCTCGTCCATGGAGGCTTCCTATGGGGCGACGGGAAATGGATCGACGGGAACAGGTCAGTATTGGGTCGGGGTTCGTGGCGGCTCTGCTGGTCGGGTTGGTGGTGTGGTTCTCTGCTGCCAACGCCGGCGCTGCGGTCGTGACCGCTCTGCTCGTCGGGGTGAGTGTCTGGTTGTGGTTTCGTCGAGTGCAATGACCAGTGGGACCCTGACCGACGATGCCATCGCCGCGGCCATGGAGCGGGCCATCACCCGACTCCGGGCCGATCAATCCCGACCGCAACGTCTGATGCTGATGCCGATCCGACCAGGTGGCTGTCCGCCACGGCCTATACTGACCGTCTGAACGGGGCGCCCACCGGCGCCGGGGGTGCCGTGGCCCCCGTACCCACCACGGCTGACGGGGGGGACTGCCAATTGGCGGTCCCCCTTT
>JAABUS010007220.1_pt1 | contig 12920 bp, 13 predicted proteins | sample 5560161 | NCBI WGS metagenome assembly JAABUS01 (sample SAMN10711885, study PRJNA513376) | rock metagenome | isolation source: Antarctica rocks | place: Antarctica: Victoria Land, Trio Nunatak nord | collected 2016-01-04 | reverse complement strand
AGCGGCAGGATGTACTCGTCCGGCCGGGGCTGCCAACCTGTCAGGCCGGTGCTGACACCGTAGAGGGCCGTCACGTTCCAGAGGAAGATGGCTGGCGGGGTGTCGTGCATCACCTGGCCGATCTCCCGGAACCGCTCCGCCCGGCTCGTCGGGTCGTTGTCCGTTCCGGCGCTGGCGATCATCGCGTCCAGATCGGTATCGCTGAACCGTGACAGGAATCCCGTCGTCGTGAACATCAGGTTGAAGAGCGACTGCGGGTCGAAGACCGGCCGCCACGTCACCAGCCGGAGGTAGGTCCGCTTCGGCACGTCGTTGGTCTGCTCGTCCTGCCAGCCCTCGTTGAACGTCGCCTCATCGACGACATCGACCGTCGTCCGGATGCCGACCTCGCCGAGCTGGGCGGCGATCGCCTCCGCGACCGCCTGGTTCGCCCCGGCCGTGATCTGGAGCTGAGCCGCGGGCCCGCTCGTGAGCTCGGCGTCCGCGAGGAGCTTTCGGGACATATCCGGGTCGTAGGCATACGGGGCCAGGGCCGCATCGTAGCCGAGGCTCTCCGGCGCCAGCAGCGTCGCGAGGCGCTGGCCCCGCCCGCCGAGCAGCGACTGGATGATCCCGTCGACGTCGACCGCGTAGTTGGCCGCCCGGCGGAGGGCGTTGTTGGCCCAGGGCTGGACGCTGTTCGGCAGCCGGACAAAGGTGATCCCGGCGACCGGCGATGCGACCGTCGTGGCGGCACCGCTCCCATCGACGCTGGCGACCTGGTCCTCCGGCACGTTGCGGACGATGTCGGCGCTGCCGGCCAGCAGGTCCGAGACCCGCGTCGTCGCCTCGCCGCTGAACCGGAACGTCACGTTCCGCGCCAGCGGGCTGCCCTTGGCCGAGGGCTGGTAGTCCGGGTTGGCTTCGAGCGTGACCTGCTGGCCGCGCTCCCAGTTGATGAAGCGGTACGGCCCGGTCCCGACCGGGGCGTTGGCGCCGTACTCGTTGTCCGGGTTGGCGACGTAGTCCGGCGGCAGCATGCCGAGGTAGACGGCGACCTGCCCGAGCAGCGCCGGAGCTGGCTGCGAGAGGTGGAACCGGACCGTCCGGGCGTCGACCGTCTCGACGCTGGTGATCGCCGAGAAGTCAGCCGCGACCTGCGAGGCCGTCTCCGGGTCCTGCATGTGGGCGACCGTCGCGACGACCGACCGGCTGTCGAACACCTCGCCATTGTGGAAGGTCACGCCGGTCCGGAGGATGAACTCGATCGTGACGTCGTCCGGCTGCGAGTACGACTCGGCCAGCAGCGGCTGGAGCGATCCGTCCGGTGCCCGCACGACGAGCGTGTCGTAGACGGAGTGGACGATCGACCAGCCGTCGATGGTGTAGGTCCGGATCGGGTCCAGGACCGGTGGCTCGGCGGCGAGGACGACCGTCAGCGACTCGCGGGCCGGGGCGATCGGCGTTGCGGCGGGAGTGCCGGTCTGGGCGGCGGCGGAACCGCCGGGCAGCGCCCCGGTCAGCGGGACCGAGCCGAGGGCGGCGCCGGCCTGGACCACGGTCCGGCGGGAGACGGTGCGCTGGGCGAGGGAATCGATCGTCACGGGTGAAACTCCTGAGTCGCCTTCAGGCGACGTGTGGGACCAATCGTCCAGGAACGCGAAGGGGATCGGGGCGTCTACCGGCGGACCGGGAGGACGTACTCGTCGGGGCGTGGCTGCCAGCCGGTGACCGTATTGGCGACGCCGTAGCGGGCGGTCAGGTTGTAGAGGAAGATCGCCGGTGGGTCGTCGTGGAGCAGCGCCCCGAGCTGGTGGTAGGCGTCGGCCCGGTCGGCCGGGTCGGTCGCGGTCGCGCCGGTGGCGATGAGGGCGTCCGCCGCCGGGTTGGCATAGCGGGACAGGAAGCCGTCCGACGCGACGACCAGCCCGAGCAGGGAGTACGGGTCGAACATCGGCGTCCACGTCACCATCCGGAGCGGCGCGGCGGTCGGCTCGGCGTAGGTGGCGTCGAACTCGGCCTTCTCGACCACGCTGACGGTGATCGTGATTCCGACCGCAGCCAGCTGACCGGCGATGGCCTGGGCGATGACCTGGCTGTCGGAGGTCGTGACCTCCAGCGTCGTCTCGAAGCCGCCGCCCAGCCCGGCCTCCGCCAGCAATGCGATGGCGCGGTCCGGGTCGTAGGCGTAGGGCGACAGGGACGGGTCGTCGCCGAGGCTCGTCAGGTCGAGCAGGGTCGCCAGCCGCTGCCCGGACCCACCGACCAGCGTGGCGACGATGCCATCGACATCGACCGCCAGGTTCAGCGCCCGCCGGACCCGTGGGTCGTCGAACGGCGCCGTATCGGTCGCGATCCGGACGAAGAGCAGCCCGGAGACCGGCGCGACGACGATCGACGCCGTGTCGCTCCCCTCGACCGTGCCGACGTCGTCCACCGTCACGTCGCGGATGATCCCGGCGCCCTCCGAGAGCAGGTCGGCGACACGGGTCGAGGGGTCGTTGACGAACCGGAAGGTCGCGGTCTCGGCGAGCGGCCAGCCCTTGACGGCGCCGCTGGCGTAGTCCGGGTTGGCGACCAGCCGGAGCTCCTGGCCGCGGTCCCAACCGCCGAAGCGGTACGGTCCGGTCCCGACCGGGGCGGCCGAGAGGTCGATTCCAGCCGACAGGGCGCTGGCCGGGACGATGGCGAGGTAGGCGGCGATCTGGGCGAGGAGGTACGGCGCGGGGGAGGCCAGCGTCAGCCCGACGGTCAGGTCGTCGACCGCCTCGGTGGCGGTGACCACGGCGAAGTTGCTGGCCGCCTGGGAGGCCGTCTCTGGGTCCTGCGTGTGGGCGACGGTCGCGACGACATCGGCCGCCGTCAGCGGGCTGCCGTCGTGGAACGTCACGTCCGGTCGGAGCCGGAACGTCAGGGCCAGTGGGTCAGAGACGTCCCATGACTCGGCCAGCAGGGGCCGGAGCGTCCCGTTGGTGTCGTACTCGACGAGGCTGTCGTAGAGCGAGTGGATCACCGACCAGCTGTTGGCGTCGTAGGTCAGGGCCGGGTCGAGCGTGACCGGCTCGATCGGCAGGTCGATGGCGACGTTGCCGGGGTCCAGCGGGATCGGCGAGGCGACCAGAGGCGCGGCCGGCGTTGCGTCCTGCGCGGTCGTTGCGAGCGGCCGGCCGACCCATGCCAGAGCGGCGGCGCCGGTGGCCGTGCCGACCAGCCGCCGGCGTGTCAGGTGTGGTTGGTGAGGATGGTTGGTCATTGGGAGGATTCCTCTTCTCTATCAAGGCGACATTGGATGAGAATGAAGGGCCGGGAGACGGGTTTCGTAGGGGCGATCCCTTGTGGTCGCCCGGCCGCCGCAGCGGCCCGTGACGTAGGGTCATCCGCTCGCGGTGACCGGCCGCCGCAGCGGCCATCGCCCCGCAGGGCGATAACCGTGCTCGCCACACATGCGGTCATATCGATGCACGGTCCTCGGCGAGCGGATGACCCTACGTCACGGGCGTCCTCATCCAGACATCACTCGCTCATTGCAACCGCTCCGTCAGCCAGTCGCCGGTCAGGTTGAACGCCAGCACCGTCAGGGCCAGCGCCGCGCCCGGCATCGTCGAGACCCACCACGCCGCCGAGAGCTGCTCCCGGCCGTCGTTCATCATCCCGCCCCAGGTCACCGTCTCCAGCGGCACCCCGAGCCCGAGGAAGCTGAGCGATGCCTCGTAGAGGATCATCGCGGCGACCTGCTGCGAGGCGACGACGATGATCGGCCCGGCGAGGTTGGGCAGCAGGTGGCGCAGCAGCAGCCGGCCGGGTGACGCCCCGAGCGACCGGGCCGCCTCCATCCACGGCGACTCGCGCAGCGCCAGCGACTGGAGCCGGACGATCCGGGCGTAGCCGACCCACCCGGTGATGACCAGCACGATGATCACGTTGCGGAGGGACGCCCCGAGCGCCGCCGCGACCCCGAGGCCGATCAGGATCGCCGGGATCGCGAGCTCGACGTCGGCCAGCCACATGATCGCCCGGTCCCAGCGCGGACCCATCCCGCCGGCCATCAGCCCGAGCGTGACGCCGATCGCCCCGGAGACGACGGTCGCGGTCAGGCCGATCAGCAGCGAGACGCGGGCGCCGGCGATGATCCGGGAGAGCAGGTCGCGGCCGAGCCCGTCGGTGCCGAGCGGGTGGTCCCAGGCACCGTCGAGCCAGACCGGCGGCTGGAGCCGGGCGCGGAGTTCCTGGGCGGCGGGGTCGGCCGGCGACAGCCACGGGCCGAACAGCGCGACGACCGCCAGCAGCCCAAGCAGCCCCACGCCAACCCAGCCGCCGGGACTGAGGTACGGCCGGTCGCGGCGGCGCGGCGGCCGGACGAGGTCCGGGACGGTCTCCGGGCGCATCCCTGTCCGTGGCGCGGCGTGGTCTATCGTCACCCTCATGCCTGCACCAGCGCCCGCGAGGCCGACCGGGTCACGGCCGTCGCCAGCCGCGGGTCGACCAGCCGGGCGACGACGTCGACGCCAAGGTGGATCAGGACGATCAGGACGGCGATCACCGTGACGGAAGCCTGGATGATCGGCAGGTCACGGGACGCGGCGGCGTCGTAGGTGAGCGAGCCGAGGCCGGGCCAGGCGAAGACCGACTCGACGACGACCGAGCCGCCGATCAGGAAGCTGGCCTGGAGGCCGAGGTAGGAGAGGACTGGCAGGAGCGAGTTCCGGGCGGCGTGGCCGAGGATGATCCGGTGCTCGCGCAGCCCCTTGCTCCGGGCGGTCCGGATGAAGTCGCGCCCGAGCGTCTCCCGCAGCGACGCCCGCAGCAGCCGGGTGATGAGCGCCAGCGGGTGCAGCGCCAGCGTCACGGCCGGCAGGACGAGCGAGCCGGCGCCGTCCAGCCCCGAAGCCGGCACCAGCCGCCAGCGGACGGCGACGACGAGGATCAGGACCGTCCCGAGCCAGAACGCCGGGATCGCCTGTCCGGCCAGCGCGACGAGGTTGACGAGGCCGTTCACCAGCCGGTTCGGGACCAGGACGGAGACGACGCCGAGCGCGACCCCGGCCACGATCGCGATCCCGAGCGCCGAGCCGAGCAGCGCGAGCGTTGCCGGGAGCCGGTCCATGACGGCATCGAGGGCCGGCCGGTCCTGCCGCCAGGAGTCGCCGAAGTCGCCGGTCAGGGCGTTGCCCATGAACGTGACGTATTGCCGCGGGATCGAGGCGTCCAGCCCGTAGCGGGCGGCGAGGTTGGCGCGGTCGTCCGCGGAGGCGCCGGGCGGGGCGAGGGCGTCGATCGGGTCGCCGCTGAGGTGGATCAGGCTGAACGTGACCGTCACCACCGCCAGCAGCACCGTCACGAGCCCGACCAGTCGGCGCAGGAGGAACGCGATCACGCCGCACCGCCCGAACGAGGCCCGATCAGGCTCGGCGTCATTCCAGACCGTCGCGAGGTGACCCGTGACGTAGGGTCATCCGCTTGCGGTGACCGGCCGCCGCAGCGGCCATCGCCCCGCAAGGCGATCACGGTGCTCGCCAGCGCAGTATCGCGAATGCGAAGCGCGTGGCCCCTTGCGGCGCGGACAAGGCAAGCCATGTCCCTACAGACTGGGATGCCGCAACTGTCAGGGCTCGGTGGGCGATGACAAGTCCCTCCCGTTGAGTCGGGATGCGTCGCGATCTGGCGGATGGTGATGATGCGGGTACCCATCGGCGACGACTCCTTCCCGTGCGCTGGCCGTCCGAATCCGGCGGGGCAGCAAACGACCCCGGCGGCGATCGTGCCTCGGGGTCGGGAAGGTGGTGTGTCGCTGGATGGGGGATGCGCCGATGGCCCGGCCCAGCGCATGGGCGAAACGCGCCCACGGCAAAGCCGGTCACTGCGCCTTCTCCCATCCGGACTGTACCGTCGGCTCCGGGATTTCACCGGATCATGCCGCGGCCCGGGATGTGTTCCCGGCACCGCCGCTCGCGGGCTCTCACCGCCGGTCGGGACTTGGCGTGCGCCAGAAGCTACTGCCCCTGACATCCGCACACCTCACCCAACCCCGAAGGCTGATTCACTTACGAATAGATAGTATCGCAGAGATCCGGCGTCGGCAACCCTGTCATGTGGGTGGGCCTTGTCCGTCACGGTAAACCGTCGCTGGTTCAACGACCAGCCTGCCGTCTGTGCCAGCGGTGCAGACTTGCCGCGGCCCATTCGGCCACCTCCCGTGTCAGGCCCTCGTAGACGACCATCAGCGCCCCGGATGGAGTGGGCGTCGAGGAGATCCCGATGGCGAGCGAGCCGTCCGCGGCGAACGTCTCGAACACGTCCCACGGGCCGGACGGCGTCGATCGCAGCCTTGGGCGGACGTGTTCCGGATCATCGTGGATGAAGAGTGTCGAGCGGAATTGGCCCGTCTGACCGTCGATCGATTCCCGGACCAGGTCCGCGTGACCGTTGTGGCGGGCCGTCTCGGCGATCATGTGGACGACGATGAAGCGGAGGGCGACGGGCGGGTCATCCGGGTCTGCGTGACGGGCAAGATCCTCGAACGAGGCCGCCGCGATGGCGTCGTCGGCGCGGGCGACCGCCTGCCGGTAGGTCACGATCAGCGTCGCGCTGGTGTCGTCCGGGCCGGGCTTCCAGTCCCCGTCCGGGTCGCTGTCCGTGAACTGGCGGCTGGGCGGGTCGCCGGCGAAGACCTCACCGAACCAGAATCGCTCCACGTCGCCAAGGTGACGAAGCATCCCCAGCAGCGTCAGACCTGACGGCTCATGGCGCCAGCGCAACTGCTCGTCCGTGAGCCCGTCGAGCCTGCGCAGGAACGTCTGGCGGTGCCAAGTCAGGAACGCCAGCAGCGTCTCTCGTTCGGTTCCCGTGTATGGAAGCTCGACGCGTGGAGCAGGATCGGCCATCGAAGGTCAGTCTCCATTGAAGGAGGAATGGGTCAGAAGCTCGCAACCGCCACGATGTAGCGGCCGCCGCAATCTTCCGGTGGGTTACTCCGGAGCGTCGTCGTGTCGCCGGTCTCGAGCCGGACCTCGTAGAGCGTCACGCTGCTGGACCAGCCGCTGACCAGGACGTAGTGGGAGCCGGCCTGCCGGACGCAGACCACGACCATCTGGAACGCCGCGATGGCGCCGGAATCGACCGCGATCGCGGCCAGCACCTCGCTCTCGGCCACGGTCGCCGAGACCACGCGGAGTTCCGCCTCCGACGCCATGCCGTTCCGCTCGGTCTGCCGGACGTCGATGTGGGGCAGGTTGGCGTCGCTCAACCGGCCGTCCGCCCCTTCGAGGGTGACCAGCGCGAAGGCCAGCCCGCCGGGCACGATCGTCGCCGGGGCGATGTCGGTGGTGATGCCGAGCCCGACGGTGGCGTCGCCGTCCCGCAGCGTGGCGGTGATCTCGGCGCCGCGGATGGCTGACCGGGTGTTGTTGCGCAGGGCGACGAGGACGTCGTTGCCGGAGTCGTCCGGGTAGATCCCGACGACGGCCAGCTGGTCGTTGTCGCCACGGAGGAACGGTCCGGTCGGGTCCCGCGCGAGCAGGCCGGGGTCGGTTGCGAACAGCCCCGGCTGGTTGGTGGGGCCGGGAACCGGGGTCGATGGCGGGACCACCTGGCTGGACCGCGTTGGCACCGCGGCCGGTGTCGTAGCCGGTGTCCCTGCGCCATGGATCGCCGTCGGTGTTGGCGGCGTGGGGGTCGGGCGGCCCTGGCTTGCGAAGACCGGCGAGATCAGGGTCAGGGCGAGCAACAGGGCGAGCAGGAGCGGGCGAGCCATCGGGAACCTCCGTCGGTGAGGCTGGGCCAGGTCGCCGTCATGGCGACCGGGCGGAGATGGGGGGCGACGCGTCGTGAGGCCAGTGTACGCCCGGTGGCGGCTCCATCGATACCGTCCTCTGCGTCTGATCGCCCCTACACCCAGCGCCAGACCAGCCATGCGGCGCCGGCGGCCAGCGCGACCCAGAGCAGCACGATGACGCCAGCCGTCAGCCAGCTCACCGGACGGTTCGTATCGACCGCCTCGTCCGCCTGGACCTGCGCGTCGGCCCAGACCACCGCCGGGATGAGGCGGATCGCCAGCGCTACGCCGAGCGGGATCAGGATCAGGTCGTCGAGGTAGCCCAGCACCGGGATGATGTCCGGGATCAGGTCGATCGGGCTGAAGGCGTAGGCGACGACGCAGGCCGCGACGACCCGCGCCAGCATCGGCGTCCGCTGGTCCCGATAGGCGAACAGCAGCGCCCACGTCAGTCGCTTCAGCTGCCGGGCGCGTTCCCGCCATCGTGCTCGCATCGTGATCCTATGCTCCCGGCGTCGCCGCCCGAGTGACGAACCCGTCAGCCCGCCGAACCCGTCAGCCGCCACCAGGCCGGAATGGCGTAGTCGTCCGGCTCCCCGTAGGCGTAGCCGGCCCACTCGACCCGCTTCGAGCGGCGCAGCGCCTGCGGGATCACCTGCCCGTGGATCACCATCTTGCTGTACCGTTCGCTCTCGCCCCAGCGGCGCAGCGCCTCCTGGTAGGTCGCGGCGCCCTCCGGGTCGGTCAGCATCAGCTCGATGAACTGGTGGGTCGTGAACTCGTCCGCCCCCTCGATCCGTTCCAGCATCGCCTCGACCAGGGGGGCTAGCAGGTCGGTCAGGGCGTCGACCTCATCGGGCTGCCCCGGCCCGCTCGGTGGCGGGCCGCCGGGCAGGTTCTCGGGGCGCTGGTTGCGGCGGTGACCGGGCATGGGGTGATCCTTGCGGCTGGGCAGGGCGAGCCTGTGCAATGCGTCGAGACCCGTCGGCGTGATGAAGGAACATGGCGTGGGTGGCTGGTTGGAGCAGTGGCGGGATTCGGCCTTTCAGCCGCCCGCCCCATCGTCGCCGGGAACCTCTTCCCACCAATGGTCCGTCGCCCGGCGGTCGATGTCCAGCCCCACGAGCGGTGAGCGCCATGGCCAACCTGTCTTCGCCCCGCCGCACCTGCCCACCACCGCTGATGTGGTCGTGACGTGCAGGAACCGTTGCCGGGCGCTCGTCGTCCTCCCCGCGGCCGAACTCACGGTGAACGGTGACGGGAGGATAGGATGATCCATGTGCTCGGGCGGCTGGCGGTGGCGGATGTCGAACGATTCCTCGCGGTCTTCAGCACGGCCGGGGCCGAGGCGCGTCAACGCCACAGGAATCCGGCAGCCAGGTCTTTGCGTGCGCGGACGATGCCCGCCGGGTCGTCGTTCCACTGACGTGGGAGAGCCGGGAAGCGTTCGATGGCTTACGGGCCGATGCGACGGTCCGGGAGGCCATGCGCTCTGGCGGGGCGCTCGGTCCGCCAGCGGTTGCGGTGCTGGAGAAGCTGGGCGACTTCGAGGACTGATCGTACCGGCGGTACTCATCGCGACGATGCTTGTTGCGGCCAACGGCCAACGGCCAACGGCCAACGGCCAACGGCCAACGGCCAACGGCCAACGGCCAACGGCCAACGGCCAACGGCCGGTGCGAGGCGTTGACAGGGCTGGCCCCGATGACAGTATATAACCAAGTTGTTCTGAAACAGGGTGGTGATGGATGCCGGTCGACCAACTCAGTGCCATCTTCGGGGCGCTCGCGGACCCCACCCGTCGGGCACTGCTCGCCCGGCTGACCGAGGGGGACGCGAATGTCTCGGAACTGGCGGAGCCGTTCAGCGTCTCGCAGCCGGCGATCTCCCGTCACCTCAAGGTGCTGGAGCGGGCTGGGCTGATCTCGCGGACGCGCCAGCGGACGGCCCGTCTCAGCCATCTGGAGGCGGAACCGCTCCACGCGGCGACGGCCTGGCTTGCCGACTATCAGACGTTCTGGGACGAGAGCCACGGACGGCTCGACGCGCTCCTCGCCACCTTGCGGAACGATGCCGGCGGCGACACGGACTGACCGTGTCGCGGGAATCTCGTCAACCGACCGGAGAGGGACACCCAATGGCAAGGACGCGGATCGTCGCGGAACCCGGTCTGCCCATGATCTCGATCACCCGCGAGTTCGACGCTTCCCCGGAGCTTCTGTACCGCGCCTACACCGACCCGGAGCTGCTCACGCAGTGGCTTGGCCCGCGCCGGTTGACGATGGTCGTCGATCACTTCGATGTCCGGAACGGTGGTACCTGGCGCTACATCCACCGCTCCACCGACGGCACCGAGTACGGCTTCCACGGCGTCTACCACGGCACGCCGTCGCCGGAGGGCATCGTCCAGACCTTCGAGTTCGAGGGAGCGCCGGGTCATGTCTCGCTGGAGTCGCTGACCTTCGAGGAGCGCGACGGCAGGACCATCGTCCGGATGGAGTCGGTCTTCCAGTCCGTCGCGGCGCGGGACGCGATGGTCGAGTCCGGCATGGAGGGCGGCGTCAATGAAGGGTACGAGCGCCTCGATGAGCTGCTGGACACCCTATCCTCCGCCGTCTGACCACCGTGGTTCGGAGTACGACGATGTCGGTCCTCGTTGCCGGGCTGACGATGTCCCTCGACGGCTTCATCGCCGGTCCGGGGACAGTACCGCGGATCTGTTCGACTGGTCCGCCAACCTGGTCCGCCAACAGTGACGTCACCGTACCTGCCTCCCCGGCGTGAGCTTCCAGACCACGGAAGCACATGCCGCTCAACTGCGTGAGATCGTCGCAGAAGTCACAGAGGAACCAGGAAACGGCGCGTTGCAAGGCCATGGAGGAGAGATGGAGACCAGAATGACCAATCCGATTCGACTGTATATGTCGATGTCGCTCGACGGCTACATCGCTGGCCCGGACGATCGACCCGGCCAGGAGTTGGGACGCGACGGTGGACGACTTTTCAACTGGCTCGACGATCGGGAGTCCGACGGCCCGAGCGGGCAGGTTTACCGCGAGATGGCCGCGACCGGCGCGGTGATCTCTGGCCGGAGGACGTTCGAACTCGCCGGGCGTTGGCAGGGCGACCATCACGACGGCGTGCCGATCTTCGTCCTCACCCACCATGTGGATGACGGAGACGTACCACCCGGCCGGGCGCAGTTCGTCACCGATGTCGAGAGCTGCGCCCGTGAAGCCCGCGCGGCCGCCGGGGACCGTGCGGTCATGGTCCACGGGGCGAGCGCGGCCCAGGCGCTCCTCCGAGCCGGGTTCATGGACGAGATGGAGATCCACCTGGTTCAGGTCCTCCTCGGGGACGGCCGACGATTGTTCGACCACCTCGGTGGTGATCGCATCGAGCTCGACCTCGTCCGACGGCTCGAAGATCGAGACGTGACGCACCTCCGTTATCGCGTACATCGCCCCAAGGAGGCCGCATGAAGACGCTGTTCGTCGCCTACCGCGTCACCGACCTGGACCACTCGCGCGATTTCTACACCACGCTGGGCTACGTCACACTAGGCTACGTCGAGATAGGTAGCGCCGCGGGCGGCGACGAGGGTCGCCTCATGGTTCTCAAGTTCCCCGACGAACCGTCAGCCACGCTGGAGTTGGTCCACCGTCCCGGCGGCGGACGCGTCGACGTGGGTAGCGGTTTCGACCACCTCGCGATCCAGGTGGACACGCTGGTTGCCACCCTGGAGAGGCTGATCGAGGCCGGCCTGGAGCCGGAACCTGTCCAGTACCCGGCGGGCCCACACGGCCCGAAGACGTCGTGGCTCACCGACCCGGACGGTTACCGGATCGAGTTGGTGGAGTGGCCACCCGGACATCCCGACGGCATCACCGCAGCGGACTTCTCCTGAGGCGATCACGGTGAGTCGAGTGACGAAGTCCGCCGTCGGTCATCGCGCAAGCGAACCACAGCCGTGCGGGTTCAGCCACCTGACCAACCACGTTGGAGCTGGCCGCGCGCTTCACCGTCTACAACCATGCCCGGCGTGGTCGCGGCAACGGCGGCCCTATGACGTGGACCGCGAGATCGAGGACGTCGACACGCTGATCGTCGAGGCAGGCAGAGCGGCGCACCTGTACGGAGTCTCCACGGGTGACGCCCTCGCCCTGGTCGAGCGAGACGCCCCTTGTCGAGGTCGGCGAGGCGATTCCATCTTTACGTTGAAGGAGGATGACATGGGAAAGGTCGTCGCGTGGGCGATGATGTCACTGGACGGCTACATCGCGAAGGACGACAACACGATCGGTCGGTTGTTCGACTGCCTTCAGAACGGTGACGTGGAGGTCCCCACTGTGTCGGAGGGCATCACGTTCCACCAGACCCCCCAGAGCGCCGAGTACTGGAGCCAGTGGACCTCTGGGGTCGGTGCTCTGGTCTGTGGGCGGACCCTCTTCGATTACACCGACGGGTGGGGCGGGCGGCACACCATGGATGTGCCGGTCGTCGTCGTCACCCATCAGGTGCCGAGCGACTGGGTGGAGGCCCATCCGGACGCCCCGTTCCACTTCGTCACTGGTGGCGTCGAGGAGGCGGTGGCCAAGGCCCAGGAGATCGCCGGACACCGCACCGTGGCGATCAGCGCCGGTACGGTGGCTCGGCAGTGTCTGGAACTCGGGCTGCTCGACGAGGTCGCGGTCGACCTGGTGCCCGTGGTGATGGGGAAAGGTCGGCCCTACTTCGGCAGTCTGAGCATCGAGGACGTCCTGCTCGGCGATCCGTCGGTCTGCATCCAGGGAGATCGGGTCACCCATCTGGTGTTCCCCGTGCTCCGCGCGGACGACGCGCTCCAGAGTTGATCGAAGGGCAGGCCGGTGGAATAACAGGCCCGCTATTCCGCGGGAGTGCAGACAGGAGATGGTCAGCGGTCCTCATGGCGGTGAACAACGTGCGCAATGACGGGCCGCACCGTGACGGTCCCCACCGCCGATTCGCGCTGGACGTTCCAGACAAGCGAAGCCAGCGCCCACCACCTCAGGCGCAGTCTCACGTGAACGGGCGCGCTGATCTGCGGCCAGCGCCTGTTCGACCTTACACGAGGTTGGGGGGCAATCATCCGACCGGCGTCCCGGTCTTCGCGGTCACCCACCCTGATCCAGAGACCTGGGTGCACCCG
>JAABUS010007219.1_pt1 | contig 12920 bp, 9 predicted proteins | sample 5560161 | NCBI WGS metagenome assembly JAABUS01 (sample SAMN10711885, study PRJNA513376) | rock metagenome | isolation source: Antarctica rocks | place: Antarctica: Victoria Land, Trio Nunatak nord | collected 2016-01-04 | reverse complement strand
GGGCGCAGAGCTTCGTACCCAACTACCGCTCGTTCTTCCGCTCCGTCTACCCCGACGACCTGCCCGAGGTGCTCCGTTCCATCAGAAGCATTCTGTACGGCGGGGAGAATGTCAGCGTGGACTATCGCATCATCCGCCCGGATGGAGACGTGCGCGACCTCCACACCCAATGTGAGGCCATCCGTGACGCTGGGGGAAGGCCGAGGCGTTTGATCGGCGCCGTTCAGGATGTCACGGAACGCAGGCGGGCGGAGAGGGCTTTGCAGGAGGCCGAGGAGAGGTATCGTACGCTCGTCGAGCAGATCCCCGCCGCAACTTATATAGACAGTGCGGACTCCGCCAGCTCCGCCGTGTACACGAGCCCTCAGATGGAGGAGATGCTCGGCTACGCCCCGGAAGAGTGGGCGGAAGACCCGGACCTGTGGAAGAAGATCCTCCACCCGGACGACCGTGATCGGGTACTGGCGGAAACCAGGCGTACCAACGATACGGGAGATCACTTCGAGATCGAATACCGCATGATCTCCCGCGACGGGCGTGTCGTGTGGGTGCGCGACGAGGCGGTATTGCTGCGCGACGAAGAGGAGGGAGAACCCCGGTTCTGGCAGGGCATCATATTCGACATGACCGAGCGCAAGAGCCTGGAAGAGCGGCTCTCGCACCAGGCTTTCCACGATCCCCTCACTGGCATCCCCAACCGGACGCTGTTCGCGAACCGCCTGGATCACGCCCTCGCCCGCGAGGACCGGCGCGATGACTCGATGGCTGTCCTCTTCCTTGACCTGGACAACTTCAAGGTAATCAACGACACCCTCGGCCACGAAATTGGGGATGGGCTGCTCGTTGCCGTTGCCGAGCGCCTGACCGCAAGCGTTAGGCCAGCCGATACTGTGGCCCGCCTCGGTGGTGACGAGTTCACTATCCTGCTCGAAGGCGTGGAGGATGATTGGGAGGCGGCTGCCACGGCGAGCCGCCTGGAGGATGAGTTGCGTGCCCCGTTCCTGGTGGACGGGCACGAGATTTTCGTCACGGCCAGCATCGGGGTGGTGCCCCAGATTTCGTATGGCAACGAAGCCCAGGAATTATTGCGCGACGCGGACCTTGCGATGTACCGGGCGAAGGAGAACGGCAGGGGGTGCTACGAAGTCTACGATCCTGGAATGCGCGAGCGCGCCTCCGGGCGTCTGACGCTGGAGCGCGACCTCCGCCTCGCAGTCGAGCGCGGGGAGATCCAGGTTCACTACCAGCCGAAGATCTCGATGGATACCGGGGCTTTCATCGGGGCAGAAGCCCTGGCACGGTGGGAACATCCGGAACGCGGGCTACTCGGCCCCGACGCCTTCATCCCGGCGGCCGAGGAGACTGGTGTGATCCTCCCCCTCGGACGGCAGGTATTGCAGGATGCCTGCGAGCAGGCGCGGAAGTGGTCTGAGGCCATGCCGGAGGCGCAGCCTCACGTTTGCGTGAACCTCTCGGCGCGGCAGTTTCAGCAGGAGGATCTCGTAGAAGAAATCGCCGGAGCCCTGCGTCACTCGGGGCTCGCCCCAGAGTCCCTGATCCTGGAGATCACAGAAGGAATCCTGATGGAAGACGCAGAGGCTGCCGTCGTGCGGCTGAGGAACCTGAAAGCCATTGGCGTGAGGCTAGCCGTTGATGATTTTGGCACCGGCTACTCCTCGCTCACCTACCTCCGCCGCTTCCCAGTTGATTTCTTGAAGATAGACCGCTCGTTCACCCACGGCCTCGGGCGATCCCTCGACGACACGGTGCTTGTGTCCGGTGTGATAAGCCTGGCCCAGTCCCTGAACCTTGCGGTGATCGCCGAGGGCGTCGAGACCCCGGCGCAACTCGAAAAGCTCAGGGAGCTTGGCTGCGGATTCGCCCAGGGTTTCTATTTCGCCAGGCCCGTGCCCGCTAAAGACGCGGCGCGTTTGATGGCACAGCCCCGCCCTGACGAATAACCGGCTTGCGCTAGTAGCGCAGCAACCCGGCGAGCCCCTCGAATTCCCCGCGCAGGATGCTTGCGGGGTCTTGTGGATTCCGCTGCTGCTCGGCGTCCTCGGTCGGGGTTTCGGCTACCACTTCTTCGCCGCGCACTAGCTCCACGCGGGACCCGCGCTCGGAGGCGAGGTCCAGCAGCGCGTCCATTAGCGGCCGCACCCTGGTGGGCTCCCCGCTGTATGGTGACTCTTCCTGGGTTATGTCGGTGATGATGAGGCCATCGGCGTCCGACCAGCGCACCTCGCCTTCGAGTCCCCAGGCTGCCACGAGATGGTGAACACGCCCTTCCTGGAGCGCCTCGATAGTATCCTTCACCCCGCGCACGCCCCGTTCGCGGGCCTCGGATATCAAAGCCATCTCCCGCTCCTTCTCGGCCCGCTCGTAGACTGCCTCCAGCCTGTCCACGAATTCCTTCTCTGGCGCCTCGGAGGGGATATTCTCCTCGGCGACCACCCTCTCCGCAATCTCCTGCGGCAGACTCTCCCGGAATTCGGAGGTGCGCTCTTTGGGGCCGGCCAGGATGAGATGGCGCACGCCGTTCTGGAAGGCCAGCTTGCGCGTGAGATCGCCGAGTTCGTTGAACCACTCGTGTATGTTGGCCTCCGTACGGCGGCTCTGCGGTTCCTGATCCATCCCACTCCTTGGCCCTGGCGAACCCGGCGAAGCGTCGATCTCCCTGAAGAACCCGCCGGTACTCTCGCCATCTTCCGAAGGCCCGCCCATCGGCTCCGATACGAAGAACCGAAACCTCTCCGCGTCCAGGAGCGCTACGCCGTAAGGCTCGTGTTCGTCCAGCGCCAGAACCAGCGGGGCCAGATACGGCTCCCCAAACCGGAAAGCTTCTGGCACGTCCACCTGTAACTCGTACCGCTCGAACAGTCCGTCCCCGTCTGCGAAAAACACCAGGGTTCGGGCGCGTGGCCTGGTCTGTTCGTCCACCGAGTCCCGGATTTGCGCGGCAAGCCCCTCCGGCGCTTCTGCGTTCCCCAGGGCGTCCTTCAGGCGCACCTTGTACGCTTCTCCCTGGTTCTCGGCATAACGAGCGTTCACGCTCAGGTACACCGAGATCACCGGCTCGGGATGATCCGAGAGTCGGTCCCTCAACCTCTGTACGTCTGGCGCCTGCGCCATGCAACTCCACCTCTTCCCTTCGAATGAGAGCGGAAACCGTCGAGGCCAGCGTGCCCGTTCCGCAGGGCTCATAAACTCCCCGCCTGTAGCCTGGCGGACCCTACGGGACGCCCCACGAGGACGTGGTAAGCTCGCTTCCATGCGCGTTCTCATAGCGGGTTGCGGCTACGCCGGTTGCGCCCTCGGCGAACGCCTCGCCGCAGAGGGCCATATGGTCTTCGGCCTGCGCCGGAATCCCGCCGCCCTGCCGCCGGCCATACGACCCGTCGCGGCGGATCTCGCGTCGCCGGGCTCGCTGGACACTCTTCCCCTGGAACTGGACGGCGTCATTCACGCCGTTTCGCCGGACGGTCCGACCGATACGGCCTACCGCGCCGCTTACGTGGATGGACTTCGCAACCTGCTCGGCGCTCTCGCCGACCGAGTGGAGAGGCCCCGGCGTGTGGTCTTAGTCTCCAGCACCGGGGTATATGCGCAGCGGGGTGGCGAGTGGGTGGACGAGACTTCTCCGGCGGGGCCCGAGGGACACGCCGGGCGGCGTCTGCTCGAAGGCGAGCAAATTGCACTCGGCGGTCCTTTCCCTGCCGTCGTGCTGCGGGCTGGCGGTATATACGGTCCTGGACGCACGGGCGCCATCGAACGTGCCCTGAAATGGGCGTCCGATAATGGTCCGCCCTTGTACACCAACCGCATCCACCGCGGCGATCTCGCCGGAGCCCTGCGGCACCTGATGCTCCTGCCGGATCCCGAGCCGCTGTATCTCGGGGTGGATCACGAACCCGCCGACCGGCGCACGGTCTCCGAATGGCTGGCCTCCCGCGTTGGTCCCGAGGTACAGCGAAAAGCGGAATCCGCTTCCACTCGGGCCCGCACCAACAAGCGTTGCAGCAACGCGCGGCTCGTCGCCTCCGGGTACTCTTTTCAGTACCCGACGTTCCGGGAAGGCTTCACTTCGGTACTGGAGGAGATGGACAGCCTCTCTCGTTAAGGCGTTCTGCGCGGCTGGTTTGAGAACCTCATGGCCCTACCCAGCTTCGTCGAACGAGAAAGATAAAGTTAGCAGAAACCGCCGGGATCGGGTAACCTATGCGTGTGCCAGCCGGTTTTGGGCGCCGGAGGCGGCAACGATGTGGCTCGGGGGGGCGGAGATGAGCGCCGCAGGCGGCTCTCTCTTGAGAAATAAGCGGTTCTTGCAACTCTGGATCGGCCAGGGGTTCTCCTTCGTCGGCGACTTCGTCTCGACGGTGGCCCTGGTGGTTCTTGTCGTCCAGATTTCTGGCAGCGCCTCCGCCGTGGGCGGCGTACTGGTCGCCCGCCTGGTGCCAACCCTCGCAAGTCCACTGGTTGGCGTGCTGGCCGACCGTCTCGACCGGCGCGTCATCCTGGTGGCCTGCGATCTCGCCCGCGCGGCGCTCATCGTCGGGGTGATCTTCACCCGGAGCTTGCTTCTGATCTATGCGCTGGTGTTCCTGATCGGGGTGGCTCGCACGTTCTTCAACCCGACCGTCCGGGCCGCCTTCCCGAGCGTGGTCGGGGAGGGAGACCTTGCCCGCGCCAACGCCCTTATCAGCGGCACCTTCAGCGTCTCCGTGATGGCTGGGCCGGCCCTCGGCGGTCTGCTGGTGGCCACCGTGGGCGTCGGGGCGGCCTTCGCGCTGGACGCCGCCACGTACCTGATCTCTGCCGCCCTTCTCTCCCGGATATCGCTCCCACCTCCCGAGAGGGAGCGCGGTGAGAGCTTCGCCGGGGAGTTGCGGGCCGGTCTTGGCTACCTGGCCGGTGCCCGCGTCCCGCTCGCCATCGTGATCGGCACCTTCCTGACCATTCTTACCGCCAACGCGACGGTCCCGGCCGAGATATTTCTGGCAAAGGGTGTCTTCGATGCCGGGGACACCGGTTACGGTCTGCTCGTGGCCTTCTGGGGCGGCGGCATGGTCGTGGGATCCGCCCTGACGGCGGTGCTGGACGGCAGGGTCAACCTGGTAGTCCTCTACTTCGTGAGCATATTCGTCACGGCGCTGGCGCTCGCCGGAGCCGGCGTCTCTCCGGCCTTCGCCCTCGCGCTGGTCGCCCTGGCGGTCGCGGGCGCCGCCAACGGTATGGACAACGTGGCGACCGACACCGTCCTCCAGCGGCGGGTACCAGGGGCACTCCTCGGCCGCGTGTTCTCCGTCAGGTTCCTCGGCTACAGCGCCGGAGAAGCCCTCGCTTACCCTCTGGGCGGCCTGATCGTGGACTCCACGGGACCCCGCCCCACCTACCTGCTCGCCGGGGCTGCCACCGCGTCGGCGGGTCTCCTGACCCTGCTGATGATCATTGCCGCTCCGAGGAAGGAGAAATATTACGAAGCAGAGGGATAATTGGATCACAGAAGAACAAACTTCTCAGCATTTTCCCTTTCGGTTATGCGGAAGACCAAGTAGCATCAAGTCCAAAGCACTAGAGAGGAGGTGAAGAGATGACTGAAGGTGGCGTGAGGGTCTGGTAGCCCAAGATCAGGAGAGCAATCTCGTAATCGGAAAAAAGCCTTGAGAAAGCATGGAAATGATCAGGATTGGCAGTGAGATTTAGCAAGATGGTCGTATCGGGTGCTGCTTTGGAAATTTGGATATTGAGAGGAGGTGGAGAGATGATCGAAGGCGCGAGGAGCTGGTAATTCGACCCGACGCGGAAGACGGAAGATAGAGACCGAAGGGAGGTGAGAAAAATGACCGAGGGAGCCCGTAGCTGGTAATTTTTGTAGAAATAGGGCATTATTCCTTGTGTTGAGCTTGTGTCGTCTGCAAAAATAGACGACTAGCCACTAAGCTCTGTACGAGGAGGAGCATGCGCGAGTTTCATCTCAAGGCCTATATCGGGGTTCTTTCGGGCCTTGCTGTAGCGCTGATAGCCTCCTGGGCGTACCGGTATGGCTTGCCACTCGATGCACGCCTCGTAGCAGGAACACTAGTGCTTACCGGCTTCGTCGTGTTAGGTGACCTTTTCCCCTTGCGCGTCAGCGATAAGACCGCTCTAGGTGTCTGGGACGTGGGTTTGATCGTCGCGGTCGTCACGCTGGGTCCTGCCTGGGCCGCAGTCGCAGCCCTTCCGTCCGCTTTTATAGTGGGAAGACGGGATTGGCTACGTACGATCTATGAGATGAGCCACAGCATAATCATCGTCTATCTAGCCGGCATAGTATTTTCTTTCGTTACACCCACACCTATTCTGTTAGAGGTATCTGTTCCTACCGCCCAAACTGTCTACGGAACGTTCGCGGCAGGCCTGGCTTTGCTGGGCGCCAACAGAGCAATCGCCGGTATTCTGCTTAAAATCAAATACGGTCAGAAATTCCATAAAACATGGAAAGACGACATGGAACCATACTTGACCTCGGACGCTGTAAACGTGCTGACTGCGGGGCTGGGTGCGTTAGCCTTGGTGGTTTACGGACCAGTAGCTGCCTTGGTGGCGGTCACCGGCTCCATAGGCAGTCAGATGCTCGTGTACCGTTCGCGAGAGCAGACGAAGCAGAACCGGGAGTTGAGGACGCGGGTAGGGTCTTTGGAGGAAGCACTTTCTACATCCAACACGGCTTTTGGGACCACGATCATCAGGGAGCTAGGACGCAGGGACGGCTACACGCACCGGCACGCGATCGCCACCGCAGTGTACGCTGAGGACCTGGGACGCGAGATGAAGCTGGACGAGGCTCGCGTGGGCCGGCTGCGGATGGCGGGGCTGCTGCACAACGTCGGGATGTTCGAGTTGCCGGAGGAGCTTTTGCTGGCGACCGGCAAGCTGAACTCCATCGCCCAGCACCAGCTCTCCGAGCACCCGGCGCTGGGCGAGAGGGTGCTCGCCGCAGTCCCGGAGTTCGAGGAGATGGCCTCCTGGGTCCGCTGGCACCACGAGCGCCCCGACGGACGCGGTTACCCTGACAAGCTGCGCGGACCCTGGATACCGACGGAGGCGAAGACCCTGACGGTAGCGCAGTCGTACGCAGCGATGATATTGGACCAGCCCCGCCGGCCCGGCATGGACCCGTCGGAGGCGCGTGGAAACCTGGGCGCGGGCATAGATACGCAGTTCGACGGCGTCGTGGTGCGGGCTTTCCTGCGTATCCTGGATACCGAGTCCGAAGGTTACCGCATGGCTGACGACCACAGGTTCGTATTCCCGGATGGACGCCGGGACATTGAAGCGTCCGGCCCCGAGACCGCGAAAGATCGCGGCCGGAAGAACTTCATCAGGTAGGCTGTCGGTAGCTGCGGTGGACACGATGGATCGACACGAGCAGGCGACCTTGCCAACCGCGAATGCCAGCGTGCTGCGCGTGGTGCTGGCAGGGGCCGCCGCCGTCGTGCTGGTAGCGGCTACGCAGTCTCTTGTCGGGGCGCCGGGGGCGTACCTTGCTGCTGGCCTCGCGCTGGTCTTCGGAGGGCTCCTTTTATTCGGACGGCCTGGCTTTCTCGGGCGGGAAGCGCTCACCCGTCCGCTGGTGGACTCTGTGCTGCTTTGCGTGCTTGTCATCAGCATCGAGGGTGGAGGTTCCCTGTTCTTCGCGCTGTACCTTCTGGCGGCGCTAGAGGTATTTCGGGCCGCGACCCCTGCAAGAATCGCCTTTGCCTCAGCCTCTCTGGCTGGCAGCTACCTGGCTGCTGCCGCAGTGGATGCGGGGGGGCTCGGGGATCTCAACCCGCTCGTGGTGGGGCCGAGGGTGGTAATCGTGGCGCTATTCTGCGTGATCGCCGGTTCTATCGGTGCCATGAACCACTCTCTCAGGTCGCGCAACCTCGACCTCTCGTCTGACCTTGCCGGGGAGCAGGGCAGGTCGAAGAGCGCGGAGAACCTGGTCTCGGAGTTTGGCCCGGCGCTCGGGACGCTCGACGTGGAAGGCATCCTCCGGTGGACGGCGGAGGCGGCCAGGGTGGTGGGCGGCGGCCCGTACGTACACGTCGCCGCCCTGGACGGGGAGCAGCACGCGACGATCTTCGATGGGGACATCGATGTCTGCCCAAGCTGGTGGCACCCGTCCATCCAGCGTCTCTTGCTTTGGGGTTGCCTGGAACGCGATACCGTGCGCAGCGAGGAGTCGGTCCACGGTATCGAAGGCTTCATGGCCGTGCCCGTTGGCCCGGAGAAGGGCGATAAGTGGGGCGCTATCGTCGTGGGAGGAGGGAAGTTCGACGCCGAAGACGAGCGTGCCCTCAAGCTGCTCGCCGCGACTGTGGCCCGCGTCCTGGATGAGGCTGGAGATTCTCCTGGGGGGTTGGATCAAGCCTCCGGCCTCCCGAATCGCGCCTCGCTTTACCGGGTGTTGCGGCGGGAGCTCTCTCGCGGCCGGGCGCTCACGGTGCTGGCCGTAGGCGTGGAGGGAATCCGGCGCTACGGGCGGAAGCGCGGCCCCGCTTCTGGGGACGCCCTGGTCCGGCGGCTCGGGGAAAAAATGAAGGGGGATAAGCGCCTCGCCTTCCGCTACGAGGAGGAAACGTTCGTCGTGGTCATCGGGGGGGCTGGAGAGGCAAGGGCCCGCGGGGCTGTTTCCACCATAGAACGAAGCATCTCGCAAGAGGCGAACGCCTCTTCGTTTTCCCTGACCGCCTCGGTGGGCACAGCCTTCGCCGAGGCCGATGACGAGGATGCGGAGGGCATCCTCGAAGCCGCCATGCGAGCCCTGGTTGCCGCCGGGGGACAGGCGGGAGGGTTCGCCGGCCACCTCGCCAGCGTGCCGAAGTCGGACTTGGAGGGAGACCTGCGGATCTCCGGCGTCGTGCAGGCTTTCGTGGAGACCCTGGAGACCAGGGACCCGCTTATCAGCAACCATCTGCGGGGCGTCTCCGACCTCTCCCGGCGCATCGGGGCCCGGCTCTCGCTCTCCCCCGACCAGATCGACACGCTCGCGCTCGGCGCTTTGCTGCACGACGTGGGCAAGATCGGGGTTCCGGATCGCATCCTCCACAAACCGAACCGGCTGACGGAAGAAGAATACGAGGTAATGCGCCGTCACCCGGCCCTCGGGGCCAGGATGCTCGCGCCTATCAGGGAGCTTGCCCCCGCGCTGGCCGTTGTCAAATATCATCACGAGAGATTCGATGGCGAGGGATACCCGGACGGGCTGCGCGGCGGGAACATACCCATTGCGGCCCGCATCGTCTCGGCCGCAGACGCCTTCGACGCCATGATGCGCGACCGTCCATACGGTTACGGCATCTCCGTGGAAGCCGCCGCGGAGGAGATCATCCGCGGTTCCGGTAGCCGCTATGATCCTGAGGTTGTGCGTGCCCTGCTGGAGACCCAGGCCGAAGACCGAAGGAGTAGCTCGGCCGGATAGTCGGCCGCCCACCGAAGCCTGCACAAATTCGTGTGAAATCTTACATAATTAGTACATTTGGGGGATACGCCTCCGTTCGGCGCAGGCTATTCTGTCCCCGTCGGTAGGACACGGACGAGACGCAAAGTCATTTGCGGTTCGTCCCCGGGGAATGGAGTCGCGTGGAAGTCGCTCCGGCAACGGACCCGACTCCAAGCGGTGGTCTGGAGAGAAATATGCAGGGAACGGCGTTAGATCTACCGGCTGGATATTACCTGGAGCGGGACCCGGATCTGCTCTTCTTACGCAGGTCGGATGGGTCCATGGTTACGGCATTCAGCGCCAGGGGAGCCAGCTCTGAGGCAATCCGGAGTGCGGCCCAGGAGATAGATTCAGGGGGCCTCCCCCGTGGGATGGGTTCCCCGGCGCAGCCCCACCTGTGGGCGCGATGCTTCGGGCGCTTCGAGCTTTTCAGGGATGGAAAGGCAGTTTCTCTGGGGCGCAACGGCAGGGCACAGGCCATACTCAAGTACCTGCTGGCGAACCGCGTGCGCCCTGTATCCCAGGACTACCTGATGGGCTGGATGTGGCCAGAGTCCAACGCCAAGAAAGCCAAGTGGTCCCTGAACTCCGCAGTCCATGCGCTGCGCAAGATCCTCGGAGAATGCCCGGTGTCGGAAAACTACGTTCTGCTCGAAGAGGGGCGCTATCGCCTGAGCCCAGCGGTGCGCGTATCCACCGACGTCAACGAGTTCGACGACCGCTACGATCAGGGGCGTCTTCTGGAGAAGGAAGGCAGGATCGCCGAGGCGGCAGCCGAGTACGAAGCTGCGCTCGCCCTGTACAGGGACGACTTCCTCATCGAAGACCTCTACGAGGACTGGACCATGATCGAACGCGAGCGCCTGTCCAACGCCTACATAGACATACTGTGCAGGCTCGCCGTTCACTACGACAAGGCCGAAAAGAACGAGGAGTGCGTCAGGGCTTGCTACCAGATACTGGAGAAGGATCGCTGCCACGAGAACAGCCACCGCCTGCTAATGGAATGCTACATTCGATTGGGACTACGGGCCAGAGCCTTGCAGCAATACAGGTTGTGCGAACGCATCCTGGATCGGAAATACGGCCTGGAGCCTTCGCCTGAGACAAGGGCTCTCTATAACAGATTCCTGAAATGCTGAAGCGTTCTGGCAAATCACCAGCCACAACGGAGAGACGATGAGCAAACCCGTCCAGTTTCAGGAATGGCCCGAGAGCCTGGACGTTCCTTATGGACCGTACCGGGCGGTGGTCGAGCGGGTTGTAGACGGTGACACCGTCCATGTAATGGCGTCGCTCGGCATGGACGAGTACGCATACCGGATGATCCGCATTCAAGGCGCCTTCGCCCCCGAGCTGTTCTCCGGCCCGCCTGAGGAGAGAGAACGCGGGAAGGCCGCCAGAGATTTCCTCGTCAGCCTCGTGCCGCCCGGGACAAAGTGCAGGCTCACCACCCAGCGCGACACGACAACCTTCGGCCGGTACGTAGCCTCCATAGAACTCGAAGACGGCACAGACGTGGCCACGGCCCTGATCGAAGCCGGCCACGCCACCCCGCAGCCCTGATCCCCATTAAACAGATCCGCGAACCCGCGGAGCCCGTTATCCTGCTACTCGGCCCTTCCCCGGTATACGCGCTCGATGCTGACGGCGCGGCGGTTCTCCACGTCTATCCCGATCAGAACCGCGTTCAGGTCGGCAGGGCCTTTTGCCACAGAGAGGCCGGAGATTCGCTCTCCCAGAAAGAGACCTAAGAATTGATCCCCGTTAAATCCTATGACGCCAGCCGGATCTCCCGTCATGCCAACGTCCGTCGCATACGCTGTCCCGCCTTCGAGTACATCGAGGTCAGCGGTCGGGACGTGCGTGTGAGTTCCGACCACCACCTGCGCCCGCCCCGCCAGATGTCGTCCCATGGCCAGTTTCTCGCTCGTTGCCTCGGCATGTACGTCTACCAGAACCACGTCCGCGCCCGAAGATCTGAGTTCCTCCATAGCCCGGTCAGCCGCCGCGAACGGCGAGCGCAGTCTATTGTCCAGAAACACCCTTCCCTGTACGTTGGCGACCCCGACACGAGCCCCATCCGCCTCGAACACGCCCCAGCCACGCCCCGGCGCATTCTCTTTGAGGTTGGCTGGCCGCACGATGCGCGGCTCCGCTTCCAGAAACGTCCCGTCGTCCGCGTCGAAGGCGTGGTTTCCGAGAGTGAGAAAGTCCACGGTATTCAGGAGATCCGCCCCGCTCTCGGCGCTGATGCCCCTGCCGCCCGGCGCGGAGTTCTCCCCGTTCGCCACCACGGCGTCGAGGTTCAGCTCCCGCCGCAAACCCGGAACGAAATCCCGGACGGCTGCGCACCCGGAATCGCCGACGACATCGCCTATGAAGAGTAGCCGGAACAACTGCTATATCTTCACTTTCACGGCAGGCGCTTTGGCGCTTCGAGCGACACTATCTCATCTTGTGGGCGTATGAAACCTCCCTCAACGACCCTGGCGCAGATGCCGCCACGGCGTTTCAGGGCACGCGTCATGCCCGGCTCCGTAAGATCCTGGACGTGACGGCACGGCGGGCGTGGTCTGTCGTATTTCAGGGTGACTTCCCCGACCCGGAACCGCGTCCCGCGCAGATCCTCAAGCCGCACGCCGCGGGTGATGATGTTGCGACGGTGTTCGCCGTTCTCGATTCCGAGTCCTTCAGACCGGATCTCATCGAGATCCTCGGCTTCGATCAGGGTGACCTCGCAAACATCTCCGTACCGCGTCCAGTAGCCCGTACCCTTGCAATACCGGTCGCCCTCTAAGCCACAGCCTTCGAGCGCCCGTACCTCATCCACGCTCCGCATATCGGCGCTGCCCTCCGAAGTTATATAAATCTCCTCGACCGTTCCGGCCATTCCCACTCCTTCGTAAAAAGTCGGATCAAAAGCACACCGGGCAATATTACCAACCGGCGCCGCCCAAGTTCCCACCGTGTTGACACTTGCCAGGATTGGTATGACAATATTGTGGGGTGAGGGAACGGGCGCCACGGACGAGGCTGAGGGACCGGGCGGCGGAGCAACTCCTTGACATGGTCATCACGGGTGGCCTGAGTCCTGGGGATCGTCTTCCGCCCGAGCGCGAGCTTGTGGATCGGCTCGGCGTGAGCCGAACCGTGGTGAGGGAGGCGCTGAACCTGCTTGAAGCGCGTGGGATCGTGAGCATCGAACACGGTCGGGGTGCTGTCGTCAGTGGCGGAAGCACGGACGCCTTGCGCGCCACGCTCGGCTTCTTGCTGCGGTTGAGGGGGGAGACGCTTTGGGAGCTTCTGGAGATGCGGCGAATCCTTGAGGTCGAGATCTCCGGCCTCGCGGCAGACCGGGCCAGCGTGGAAGACATAGCGGCTATGCGTGAGCAGATAGACCGAATGCGCGACCTCATAGACACGCCGGAAGGATACGTGGACGCTGATGTGG
>JAABUS010007218.1_pt1 | contig 12923 bp, 12 predicted proteins | sample 5560161 | NCBI WGS metagenome assembly JAABUS01 (sample SAMN10711885, study PRJNA513376) | rock metagenome | isolation source: Antarctica rocks | place: Antarctica: Victoria Land, Trio Nunatak nord | collected 2016-01-04 | reverse complement strand
GAACGACATCTTCGGGATGTGGTGACGGCGGTCGGCGTTGTGTTTGTGCGGCATCGGTGCGGTCAGGACCAAAGAAAGGGAAGAGCAACCTACCATCATTCACACCATCGAAGTGCACCAACGCCGCTCGAACAGCTTCGCAAGCTGCTCCTCGGTCATGCCGATGCCCGTGTCGGCGACCCGCAGTGTCAGCCAGTCACGCCCGTCCGGGCCGGAGCCGCGCCCGGCGGACATCGTGATCGTGCCGGCCTCGGTGAACTTGGCCGCGTTGCTGAGCAGGTTCAGCACGATCTGCCGTATCTTCGTCACGTCGGAATGCATGACGCCCAGCCCAGGTGCTGCCTGCACATCCAGCATGTTGGCCTTCTTCTCCATCAGGCTCTGCACCGTGGCGGCGACCTCCTGCACCATCCGCGCCGCGTCGAAGTCCTCGGCGTAGATTTCCATCTTGCCGCTCTCGATCTTCGACAGGTCGAGCACGTCGTTGATGAGCCCGAGCAGGTGGCGCGCGTTGCTCTTGATCTTGCCCATGTCGTCCTTGAGATCGGCCGCGTCGCCGCCGTCCTCGATCTCCTCCTCCAGCATCTCGCTGTAGCCGATGATCGCCGACAGCGGCGTGCGCAGCTCATGGCTCATGTTGGCCAGGAACTGGCTCTTGGCCTGGTTCGCCTCCTCTGCCGCCTGCTTGGCCGCAAGCAGCTCCGCCTCGGCCAGGCGCTGCTCGGTGATGTCGGCATGCACCCCGACCCATTCGCGGAGGGCGCCGGCGCGGTCCAGCACGGGCGCCGCACGGACGGCGAACAGGCGGTAGGCGCCGTCGTGCCGACGCAGCCGGTGCTCGTGGACGAGGATGCGCCGCTCGGCGACCGCCGCGTTCCAGGCGGCGAGCGAGGGGGCGACATCCTCGGGATGCACGGTGCCGGTCCAGCCGAAGCCCTGGTACTCTGCCAGGCTCTGTCCGGTGAAGCGCGACCAGTCCGGTTGCGGACCCTGCATCTCGCCCCGGGCGTTGTTGGTCCAGATGATGTCGCCCACGACCTCGGCCGCGGCGCGGAAGCGCTCCTCGCTGACGTGCAGGTCGCGCTGCACGCGCTGCTGGTCCACGGAGGCGGCGAGCAGGGCCAGGAACAGGATGAGGAACGTGGCGCCCGCGACATACAGCGCCAGGTTCTGCTGCCCCAAGCCGCCTGCGCCGGACGGGTCCATGCCCGGGTGGGCCGTGAACGTGGCGGCCAGCATGCCGCAGTAGTGCATCCCGTACACGGCAAAACCCATCACCCCGGCCGCCAGCAGCTTCTGCCCGACCTGGTGCGGTCGCAGCACCAGCCACAGCGCCGTGGTGGACGCCCCGACCGCGATCAGGACGGATAAGGCCATCAGCGGCCAGGCGTAGGTCAGCCCGGCCCCCATGCGCATCGCGCCCATGCCGGTGTAGTGCATCGCCGCGACGCCGCCGCCCATCAGCACGCCGGCAGGCAGCACGTCGCGCGCCCGGGCGCCCGTGCGGCTCACCCACGCGAAGCCCGCGGCGGTGGCAGCGACCGCGACCGCCAGGGACAGCACGGTCAGGCCTGCGTCGTAGCCGACTGGCATGTCCATCCGGAACGCGAGCATGCCGATGAAGTGCATGGACCAGATGCCGCCGCCCATCGCGAGCGCGGCCATGCCGATCCAGACCCAGCGCATCCGCCGGGAAGCGCCGCGCACCCGCCCGCCCAGGTCGAGGGCGCTGTACGACGCGAGGACCGCGATGAGGATGGACAGCACCACCATGGGCGTGTCGTAGCTGGTGGCGATGGCCATGCGTTTGTCTCCGTGAGCACGTAAGGGGCTGGAAGCCAGTCAACGGGCACGCGACCAGGTCACTGAAGCGCTAATAACCGCCGAAGCGCACACGCCTCGACATCGAAGAGGTGGCCAAGAGAATTCGGCTCTCCCACCATAGGAGGCGCGCCGAGCCGCGCTCGTTGGACAGGTTCAGGCCCATCAAGTAAAGGCACAAGACCCACACTCGAAGTGGCTGGCGGTGCCTGGCCAGCATGGTGCCGGTGAGACCGTCGAAGCGGGACGCGCAAACCTTGCAGCGGTAACGCTGGCGATGCTGCTGCGTGTCGTCGCACTCGTCCCGGACCACCGAGGAGCTGTCGCATCCAGGGCAGCGCACACTTTAAGGCTCCTGGCGCGAGCCGGTTGGCTGCTCGCGCTCAGCCATCACATCAGACATGCGCCAGCGGCACCATCTGGACCACCACCCTGGAACCCGACAAGAGCCACATTTGGCAGTTCATGCGCGACAACTGGCTGTCGAACCGGGTATTCACCTCCTACGACAACCTGGTTGACCATTGCTGTGCTGCTTGGAACAAGCTCGTCGACCAGCCTTGGACCATCATGTTCATTGGACTGCACGACTGGGCACATGGGTGCTAATCAACAGAATTTGGTATCAATGGCTGCGGAAGCGGCATCCGTGGTGCAGTCCTGCGGAAGTTCCTGCCTCAGGTCTTTACCGTCGAGGCTTGATAGATCTCGTCGATTGTCTTCTTCAATGCCGCGTCGAACTCGGCGTCGCTCATTGATGCCCTGAGGTCGTCGATGAGGGCGCGAGAGAAGCTTGCGATCATGCTGTGATTGGCGGAAAGACGCCGGCACGCATCGACACGCGTGTAGCCGCCTGAGAGTGCCACGACTCTCGCCACGCGTTCATGGGTCGTCAGCCCCGAGTAAAGGTCGGGCACTTCGGGGATCGTCAGCTTGAGCATGACCCGGGTCCCGTCCGGCAGGGCGTCCAGGCCCTTGGCCAGCTCGTCCAGCAGGATGGCCTCGGCGCCCGCCTTGTCCGGGCTCTTGATCGACACCTCCGGCTCGATGATGGGCATGAGCCCGTGCCCGGCGACCCGCACGGCCACCTCGAATTGCTGCTTGGCGATCGCTGCGATCCCCGGCTTCGAGGGAAGGTTGATGACGGACCGCATCTTGGTGCCGAACACGCCCAGGCTCGCGGCCCGCGTCAGCAACGCGTCGAGTGCCGGCATGGGCTTCATCAAGATGACCCCGTCGCTTTCAGCCTCGAGACCCTTGTCCACCTTGACGAACGGGATCACCCCCCGCTCCTCCGAAAGGAATGCCGGGACGGGTTTTCCCTGCGCCTGGCCATCCATCGTGCCCTCGAACAGGATCGCCGCCAGGATCTTGCCTTCGGTGAAGGCCGGCGCGGTCATGATGCGCACGCGCATCTCGTGCATGAGCCTGAACATCTCGGCATCGCCGTTGTAGGCGCTGTCCGGAATGCCGTAGAGGCGCAGGGCGCCAGGGGTCGAGCCGCCGCTTTGGTCTAGCGCGGCGATGAACCCGCCCGCTTCGGATATGCGCGCCTGCATGGTGTCGTGGTTCATGGTTGCTGCCTTTCCGGCATGCGTGAGAATGGATCAGCCCGTCCCAGCGTCATCCGACTTGCCGCTGTTCGCCTGCTTCAGCAGCTCGTCAACAGTCAATCCGGCCGGCGTCGAACCCGTCAGCGAACCGTCGCCGGCGTCCTGGTGCGCCTTGTTGGTCGGTGCCCCCTGGCCGGTGTGGGTTTCGTCCGCCGTGGGCTTCTCCACGTCGGACGGAGCCGTGTCTGCGTCGTCCTTGCTTCCGCTCATCCCACTCTTCCCTGGTTGAAGTGCTGGCCCATGCGCCATCACCCCTCCCGGGCTGTTGGGCGAGGTCGGCCGCCGCGGCCACGATGTCGCCGGCCGCGAGAGGCGCACATCGTCATGTCCGTGCCCCGCTTGCAGCCTGGCGCGGCGCCCCGGCAGCTGGCGCCGCATCCTGTCCGCCATCGCTGCTGGCTGGGATCACTGCGCCGGCTGGCATGACCTCCGCCCCTGCCTTCTCCAACTGCCCCATCACCGACGCGATCAGCTCGTCCCAACTCTTCGCGAAGGAGGCAATGCCCTGCTGCTCCAGCACGGCCGCAACGTCCGCCATGTCCATGCCGAGCCGGGCCAGGTCGTCGAGCACGGCATGAGCCGCATCGTAGCTGCCGCGCATGGTGTCGCCTTGCACCCTGCCGTGGTCGGCGACAGCCTGCAGCGTGGCTTCCGGCATGGTGTTGACAGTGTCCGGCGCGACAAGCTCGGTGACGTAGCGCGTGTCTTCGAACGCCTTGTCCTTCACGCCCGTGGACGCCCAGAGCAGGCGCTGCATCCGGGCGCCCTTGGTCGCCAATGCCTTCCAGCGGTCGGAGGCGAGCGCAGCCTCATAGACCTGATAGGCCAGCTTGGCGTTCGCTATGGCCGCCTGGCCGTGCAGGCGAGCAGCGTCGGCGCTGTTGTCCCGCCCGTTGCCCCCGAGTTCGGCCAGGCGCCGGTCAACCTCGGTGTCCACCCGGCTGACGAAGAACGACGCCACGCTCTCGATGCCGGCCAGGTCGCTTCCGGCCGCCGCGCGCTGCTCGAGCCCTGCCTGGAACGCGTCCAGGACGGCCTCATACCGTTCCACCGAGAAGATCAAGGTGACATTGACGCTGATCCCGTCCGCAAGCGCGGCGGTGATCGCAGGCAACCCGACGAGCGTCGCCGGGATCTTAATGAACAGGTTCGGCCGGTCCACCAGCCACCACAGGCCGCGCGCTTCGGCTGCCGTGCGCTCGGCGTCGCCGGAGATGCGCGGGTCCACCTCGATGGAGACGCGGCCGTCCCGCCCGGCGCTGCGGTCGAACACGGGACGCAGGATGTCGCAGGCGGCTCGGACGTCCCAGGCCGTCAGCAGGCGCAGCGTCTCGCCGATGGCGGTGCCGCGCAGCGCCAGCTCGCGCAGTTGCGCCTCATAGCCGGACCCGGCACCGATCGCCTTGGCAAAGATCGTGGGGTTGGTCGTGATGCCGACGATGTCGCCCTGCCCGACCATGCGGGCCAGGCTGCCGGACTGGATGCGTGGCCGGCTCAGGTCGTCGAGCCATACGGCGACGCCGGCAGCAGCAAGTCTCAAAAGTGCTTGGGCCATGCTGACCTCCTTTAGTGGCCGGCTCGCCGACGCCGGCTCAACAGTCCGGGACGCACCTCCCCATGGAGGCGCACCCCCGCCGCGGGTTGCTTAGCTTCGGCCCCTGGCGGTTGGCTTCTTGACCGTCTTCGGCTTGCCCTTGTTGTCCACTTCGCCCGGCTCCTCGTCCTCATCCGGCTCCTTGCCTTCGTCGTCCTCACCCTGCTCGTCGGACGCCTCAACATTGACCTGGCCCTCTGCGATCCTGCTGAGCGCCTGGTCGTCGTTGCGGGCTGCGTCGCGCAACGTTTCCAACTCTTTGACGGCATCGACCAGGCCCATCTGCCGCGCGAACGCCAGCAGCGAGCCGTAGCGGGTGACCTCATACGTCTTAATCCCCTGCAGGCAGGCGATCAGGGCCGCGTCGAGCACAGGACCCTTCTCGCCCTCTTCGATCGCCTCCTGGCCTTCGGCGAGCAGGCCATTCATGGCCTCGCACGCTTTGCCGCGCGGCCGCTTGTCAACCGCCTCGAACACCCGGTCGAGCGCCTCGATCGGCTCGTGCGCATGCTCCTTGGCCTTGCGCAGGATCTCGCGCACCTCTTCGTTCCCGACCGCCTTCATGATCTTGCCGGAGGACTTCGCAAACGCCTTCTCGGCATAGTAGATGTCCTGCAGGAAGTGCAGGAACAGGTCGTTCATCGTCTTCATGGTGTTGCTCCGAGGCTGGGTTGGATTGCCGGGTCGCCGAACCAACGCCAGCACTGTGGGCGGGTTTGCTCTATCATGGCATTCAGGCGAGGTTTGTTGCTGATGCGCGCGCGGGGGAGCTTGGAACCAGGTGAAAAGAAAATACGTGTGACCTTGCCCCCAGTGCGTCACCTCGGAACCATCTCTCGGTGGCTCTTGTCGGGTTCCGGGGTGGTAGGCCGGGGTTCATGCTACCAAGGCTGCAACAAGAGCGCCGAGCAGGGCTTTGCCGCGTCGGCGCGCGTTGTGCACGAACTGGAAGAAGCCGAGATAAAGGGGCAGCTTGTCCTGCGAGATGCCCCGGTGCGGGCGGAGCCAGGAACGTAGCAGCGACCAGAAGCCTTTCATCGTGTTGACGTGGACCTCGCAGAACCCGTCCCCGTCCTCGTCCTCGTCCTCGTCGCGGGCGTATTCACCGCGCCCATGGCAGACCGTCTTGTGCCCGTAGCCCCAGGATGGCAGGCGGGCGTAGATGCTATACTCGTCCGTGTGGACAAGGGTGCCCGGGGTGACAGCGGCGGTGATGATCGGCTTGATCGTTCTCTGCTGCACGTTGGCCAGCATATGCAGGACCACCTGGCCACCGCGCTGGATCAGGCCAAGGATGGGCGGCTTGTCCTTCTCCAGCGTGCCGCGGCCCGGCGCGCCTGCCAGCCTGCGGCAGCGCCCGAGCCGCCCCTTTTGGCCACTTGGTCCGGCTGGCCCTTGTGCCCGGCCACGACGTAGACCTCGTCGATTTCCACCTCGCCCTTCAGTTCCACCGCCGGCACTTTGGCGACCAAGCCACGGCGTAGCTGCTCCGTCATGGCCTGCACGTCCGAAACGGCCAGGCCCAGCTCACCCGCGATCTGCCGGTTCGAGAGGTTCAACCCCATGAAGTAGAGGCACAGCACCCACACCCGCAGCGGCTGGTGATGCCCGGCCAGCACCGTGCCGGTGAGGTCGTCGAAACGGGATGCGCACGCTTTGCAGCGGTAACGCTGGCGATGCGGCTGCGTGTCGTCGCACCCGTCCCGGATCACCGAGGAACCATCGCATCCGAGGCAGCGCACACCCTCGGGCCAGCGATGCTGGCGCACGAGCGCGAAGCACTTGGCGTCGTCCATCAGCCCAGAAAGATTGACCAAGTCAGATGCAGGCATAATGGCAAGGGCTCCGCGCGCTCTTTAGCCATCACACCAGATACCCGCCAGCGGCACCACCCGGATCACCACCCCGGAACCCGACAAGAGCCTCTAAGGTTTCAGAGATGTCCAATTGGAGCCTGCTCCATCACTGCGGCGGCCGTTGCCACGCCAGGAGTGTGGCCTGCCGAAGTGTTCATTGCGTTTCCATGCTCTATTAGATGCAGAACATCCAATAAAGACATAGGCCGAGCTAACAGAAATCCTTGGGCTTCGTCACAACCGGCTGCCCGAACAAGCTTTAATTGCTCCGATGTTTCGATACCTTCAGCTGTTGTTCTGATTTTCAACTCGGTCGCCATGGATGCGAGCCCCCGTACGATAATTCGTGCGGAGGCATTTGCAGGTAGATCCTGAACAAAACTTCGATCAACCTTTAGACTGCTAAAGGGAAACCGGCGTAGTTGTCCGAGCGAAGTTTGCCCGGCCCCAAAGTCGTCAAGGTTAATCCGAACGCCCAAGAGGTGTATTTCTCGCAAAATCTCAAACGTCTGCGCGCTCATGTCGAAGAATGCAGTCTCAGTCAATTCCAGCTCGAGCCGACTTGGCTCTAACCCGCTGCCTGCTAGTGCACATTGAAGGTGAGCAATGAAACGGCGATCTCGAAGTTGTAGTGGAGACACGTTAACAGCCAACCTGATGAGTTCGGGCAGTTGCCGAGCTTCATGACACGCCTGTGCCAGCACCCACTCACCCAAGCTCTCGATCAGGCCGCAACTCTCCGCAATCGGTACGAACTCGCCTGCCACCAGCGTCCCGTAAGATGGTCGGTCCCAACGCACAAGAGCTTCCACAGCGCATACCTGGCTATCAACAAGGCTGAAAATAGGTTGAAAATCCAAGCGAAGGCTGCCGTGACCGATGGCAGCTTGCAATTCGCTCTGCAGCGCGTGGTGAAAAAGTTCCCGTTCTCTCAACTCTTGATCAAACAAGCGCACACTACCTCGTCCACTCGCCTTAGCCTGGTAAAGCGCCGCATCTGCGTTTCGCACAATGGCCATGCTGGATAGCGTGTCGAGAGATGCCTGCGCGATGCCGATGCTTACTCCCACTTCGACCGTGACAGCTTCGATGAGGTATGGCTCGGAAAGTGTCGCGACAAGACGGTCGGCTATGACGGTCGCCGATGTGGCTTCGACATCCCATACAATGATCGCGAACTCATCGCCGCCCAGGCGGGCGCAGAAATCAGCTTCGCCCACTTGGCTTTTTAGGCGCTTTGCAACCGCGACAAGGAGAGCATCGCCAGTTGGATGACCATAGCTGTCGTTAACGGCTTTGAAGCGATCTAGATCAAGGCAGAGAAGCGCAGTGGTGGTTCTTCCGGCTTTCTGACAGTGCGCTTCGAGAACCTCGCGGAACAGGCGGCGATTGGCTAAGCCGGTCAGTTCGTCGTAATGCGCCAAGAAGCGGGCACGGTCATTCGCCTGCCTAATCTGGGTTACATCGGAGCCTACGCCGCGGTAGCCCTCGAACTCTTGGCGGATGGAAAACTTCGGCTTTCCCGTAAGCGACCACCATTCCGTTTCCACTCCAACCTTGAACAAGATCTCGACGTCGCGAAAAGGAAGGTGATGGGCCATGAGATGAGCCAGATTCGGCTGATCGGTCATACGTCGCATCGGCTCTGCTATGAGGCTAGGTTCCTGCAATCCCAGAATGGCTGCAAAGTCTGAGCCAAGTAAACTATCCGGATTTGCCCGAGCAGCTTGGGCAAAGCGCTTTGATACATAAATCATGCGTCCGTACCTGTCAGTCTCCCACAACCAATCGCAGGAGGTCTGCTCAAAATCTCGGAGAAGAAGGCCGATGGTTTCCTGCCCTTCTTGCTGGTTAAATTCGCTGAGGAGGCGGCGGATTAAAGCCCAGTTAAGGTAGACGATGCAGAAGAGCGTGAGCGAGGTGTAGCCGCTGAGGAGCACCGTTCCGGCCATGTCGCGGGCGTCGGACATAAAAGCAATAGCAACGAATCCAGCGGTTGTCACAGGTATCCAGAACGCAAACGCAGCCGACGCCGGCACGATCATGACGCCCGCAGACATCAGGCCGATGATCACCGCATAAAGTAGGCTGCGCTTGTCATCGTGCGCGAACCGCATCAGCTCGATCAAGAGAGCGCCCCATGCTACTCCCAAGGCTAAACTGACGCTGGTGACGCCTTGTCGCATGCGGTTTGCGTTGTAAGCAGGCGGATCTGCCTGGAACCAACTCCACCTCAAACTCATGGCAATCAAAACGCAATAGCAGCAAGCGATGAAGATGCTGGTCAACGTGAATGGAAAACGTGTCACGGTGCCTAAGAACTCATAGAAAACCAAGAACGCCGTGCCCAAACCAACAAGCGACATAACTCCTATAAGAATGCTTAGTGAGTTGACCTGCTCGACGCGGATTTTCTCAGCCACATTAGGCGGCAAATTCTTCAGCGAGCAAACCTGCGAGGCATAACGGACTGCTTGCCGCAAGCGGGTTGCTGAGAATAGACGATCCAAATACATAGAAGATCTTCTCCGAGAAGAGCAGGCCATCGTCACTTCATCTGTCGGAATGGCTTTGATATCGGCGGCAACCCGAAAGAGCGCCGCCGACCAGAGTACGGTTAAATTTGCGCGCTGGCCCAAAGGCGCATCATCGGAGCACGGACGATGAGCCCTGCGAACCACTCCAAAGACGAGGGAAAAATCCCCCTGTTTTTTCGGCATAGTCGCGATAGCTCGACGCAAGAGCAGAGCGGGCGAATTTGCGCTCTTCTTGTCGGGCTGCCGTCCGATAGATCAAGCCCATGGTCAACACCACGGCCCACGCGAGGAGTCCCGGGGTTGCCAGAGCGGTCCCAGTCCAGAACAGCAGATAGGCGCTATAAAAAGGATGGCGGATCCACCGATATGGTCCGGCACTCAACAAGAAATGCGGGTCATCATTGGTGAATGCCAAGGTGGGCGGTGTTGCGCGCGTTCTCGACACCGTCCAGGCCCATAGCCCAGCCGATAGAGTGAAAAGAAGGCAGGCAACTACCCACACTCTGGACAGCGGCAACGAAACGATTTGCCATATAAAGATGCCAAGGCCTATCCAGCTCAACAGAGAAATCATCCAAGCTCCAGCCGATCCATTCTCCTCCCAAACAAAATGTCGAATAGTGCCCCAAGTAAAGCACGCGAAACAGGCAACACCTAACATTGCTACAAACAAAGACTGCAAATATATCTCATTCATGATCGAACACCGGTACGGTTTTGCCATGTAGCAGGCCTTTATAAAGACTATAAGCGGCCGGGCTGATACGGAGCACTGGTATAATGCGACGGACTACTTCGTAACTTTCCCGCCGACAGGCTAGAAAATTAGTCATAAAACTGAGACCAGTGTATTTTTTTGGGCCAGAAATATGTTCAAAGCGCAATCTCCTATAGAATCCTACATGATTACTTCGCACACACGAAGCAACGAAATCAGGATCATGCTGCCGGATCATAAAATCCGCCATACGAAAAAGGATGAACACCAACCCCTGGCTTTGAGCATGCGCAGGATGCCGAACAAGACGATTAAGCTCTATGGCACGACCATGGGGTTCTAGAAGGTTGGTAAGTTCGTCGGGAAAGACGTGTGCCAGCGGCAGGCTTTTGGCAGCAGGATCAGGCGAAGACAGGTCCATGCAACAGACACGTATCGACGCAACGGGTTGTTCATCGTCGTAAATGACAATTGTCTTGTTAGATGGTGCAGCATCATATGGATCTGAGAACTCGCCATCCTCATGTGCATCAATATAGCCGCTAGAGTGATAGCAAAGATGACGTAGCTTATAGGCATCTTTTTTTGTTTGAACATCTAAAGCAAGACGGGCATGAAATCCAAGACGCTTATCGACTTTACTTTGTTTATTCTCAAGAAGAAATTTTTTATGATAGGTAGTGACGTCTGGGGTTATGTTCATCGCCGAGCACCTCGTGCCTGGTGACTTTCTTGTTTGAAGCAGACTATCAATCGACTTTTAATGTGAATAAATAAAAGTTTCTGGTTGAGACTCTGCAGGAGTACAAAGTTTTTTGACATGACCGTGCCCTTTCTCGTGTGCGCACGGTTTCATCTAGCAAAATTGTAAATGTTTTAGCTCTGTTAGTTTTGATTGTTTTTTGTGTTAATTCTGCAACAATTATTTTTAATTTTGTTTTGTTTCTATTTTCTTTTGAAGTGTTTTTAAACTGTTCGCATATGCAACGTGCTTTTGTCACAATCGATCATGTGGCGACCCAATGAGCGTCCATGCCGCGATCATTTACCGGCTAGGAATAGGCCCTCGCTGTGCAGACTGGGGCCGTTCGGGTGCAGTTTTCACGTTGGAACGTGCACGCCCAGTAATCGACTGAATGTGTGTTGCGGCGACGTCTGGCCCTTCGCGCAGCCGCGTGGCGTCCAGCAGCTGTCCGTAGGCAGCACGCATCGCCGTCGTCGCTTCCGCAGCCCGCGCGACAAGCTGGCGCAGCGGCGGCCCCACCACCCGTTCGAAGGTTTGCTCGCGCACCCGCATGGCGTATCGCGAGACGATGGCGGGGGTGGGCCGCGTCTGCTTCTGCCGGTCCCATGCGGCGGCTTGGTCGATATGCCGGGCATGTTCCACCTGCGCCCGGCGCTTCTCCTTGGCCGCGAGGTCCAGCGCCGGCTCGCGCAGGGCGGCGATGGCCTCGCTGAACTTCAGGGCGGAGGTCTTCTCCGTCACCCGGGCCAGCGACTTCGCCATATGCTGGAGCACGTCGTCGGCCGTGACCTCGGCCCGCGATCCGAACCCGCGCTCCCGCCCGATGGCCTGGCGCTCCGCGTCCTTGCTCACCACGGTGTAGGTCCGCACGCGCTGGCGGCTCTCGGACACGTAGCCCTTGCGCATGCCGATGGCGGCTCCGTCCGGCATCAGGTTGCCCCAGAGATGCCCGGTGGCACCCTGGCTGGCGTCGATGGTGTGCACCTCGCCGGCGCTGAGCTTCACGCGGCCGCTGTCCTTGTCGCGCAGGCTCTGCCAAGTGACCTCCACCCGTCGCCCATCCTTCTCGACGGTGAAGCCCTGCGCCGTGAAGCCGGCGATCTGCACTACGTCGCCGTTGGCGCCGACCTTGACCGGCCTGCCGCGGCAGCGGCGGCCCTCGGCGTCAAGCGCCTGTCCGCCGACCTTCGTGAACAGACGCACCCGGTCGCCGGCCGCGAGCTGCAGGTCGTATTGCTCGCCCCTGGCGCCGCGGCCATCGACGCATTCGATGGCGCGGTCCGGGCCGGTGATCTCCCCCCGCTCCCGCCGGATGCCCCGGATCACGGCGGACGCGGCGCGCGCGTGCTGGTGCGTCGGAGCCGACAGGCCAAACTCCCAGCCTTTCCCCGCCGCCTCGTCCGCCATCCGCGTCCATACCTGGCCGGCCGCCTCATGCACCGCGTCCGCGCCGCCCGGCACGATCTGGAGCGCCCCGCCCGCTGCCTTCATGCGCAGCGCCTTCTCGACGGCCTCGGGCTTTCCGTTGCGGAACAAGCCAGCAATCGCCTTCTGCTCGTCGCCGAGCTGGCGCACGGTCTCCAGCAGCTCGGGGATCTGATCGGGGATGGCGCGGCGGAACAGGTCGATCACGTCGCCCGCCTCGACCGCCTGGCATTGCTTGTCGTCGCCGATGGCGAGGATGCGGCACCCGGTCGCGGCCTGCATGTCCAGCAGCCGGTAGGCGTCCCGGACGCCGAGCTGAGACACCTCGTCGATGACGACGACGCTGCGCTCGTTGACGGCGAGCCGTCCTTTTCCGTAGTGCGCCAGCAGGGCAGCCGTGGCGAAGATGCTTTGGCCGTCGATGCCCTGGTCCCGCAGCGCACGCGCAGCGGCCAAGTCCTCGTCACGCCCTTGGCGGCGCCCGCGCCTCCCCATTGGCGTTAAATTAGCCGCGCACCGGATAGCGGACATACGGCTGTCGTTTGCGTCTGGAATGAGCGAGGCGGCGATGCACGTTGGTAGCGGCCTGCAGGAGGTCATCGAGAGTGATGCTG
>JAABUS010007217.1_pt1 | contig 12926 bp, 13 predicted proteins | sample 5560161 | NCBI WGS metagenome assembly JAABUS01 (sample SAMN10711885, study PRJNA513376) | rock metagenome | isolation source: Antarctica rocks | place: Antarctica: Victoria Land, Trio Nunatak nord | collected 2016-01-04 | reverse complement strand
CCCTGCGCAGCCCACGCCAGGAATTCATGCGAGCGTCAAGAAGTTGTCAACGCTTAACATAGAAGCGTCAGTGCCTTGCCAGAAGTCGAGGACCCCGCCGTGCAGATTGTGCTGCGTCACCGCCGCGTAGCGATAGCCGAAATCGTCGCGCGCGGGGGTCGGCGCGAAGGGGCGCTCGGCCTGCCGCTGGGCGGTGATCTCGGTCCCGATCGGGGTCAGGAGCACATCGTAGGGCTGCGCGTTCTGCGGGTGGTACTCGAAGCGTGCGCGCTCGAAGTACTGCGTCTTGTAGACCTTGCCATCCGTCGCCGTCTCATCGTAGACCAACGTGAGCGACAAGCCAAAGACGTACAGGCCATGATTGTTCTCTCAGTATTGCCGGAACCACCCGCTGAGATAATACCCGGCCGTCGGGGAGTAGTACCGCGCGGTCGTTACAGTCGATACCGGCGGTGCCGCCAGCGCCCCATTCGGTGATCAGCGCCCGGGTGGGGTGTGCCATAGGTTCGGCAGGGCATCGGCGTAGAGCGCCACCGCGAACCAGCCCCACGCCTGGGCGTTCAGGTCGGCGGGATCGCCCCAGTACGCGCGCGCACCGGTGTGGATGGCGCCACCCACAAGCTGGTTGGCGTAGAGTATCTGAGCCACCTCGGGATCGAGGGTGAGCAGCGCCGCGAATGCGCCTGTGGTGCCGACGACGCTCGGCTTCTCCTCGCCGATCGTGCCGTCGCGTGCATAGGCCGCGCTCACCCACCCTTTGCGGTTCACCTCATCCCTCAGGAACCCTGCCTGGCGTAGATACGCCTCGGCTCGCCCATCCCTATTCCAGCGCAGATCGAGCGCGACGCGCCAATAGGTTCGTGCGGCGTCGTCGCTATAGCGCGTGGTGTCGCTCGCGGGGAGCGGCAACGGGATTAATGCGCCGTCAGCCCGTTCGACGCCGACCCAGTCGGGCGGCAGACCGGCTGAATGCGCGGCGCCAAGGGGTGCCTGCGAGGCGTCGAAAAGCAGCCGATACCCCGCATCGAGCGCGCCCATCCAGTCGTGCTCGGGATCGACCTCCGCGAAGATGCGGTAGGCGTAGGGCGAGAAGTAGCCCGGGTTGACGGCCACGATGGTATCTGTCATCGCCCAGTCGCCGGCGGTCACGTAGGGGCAGCCCGCGACCGTCGCCACGTCGCGCGCCCAGATGGTGCTCACCATCCGCCGCCCGGCTTCGAGCAGGGTGGGGTCGGCCCAGCGTCGACCCGCCAGCAGGAGCGCGAGGGCGGCATCGGTGTCGGCATTGGTCGCACTATGGGGATCGGTCACCGCGCCGTCCTGCCAGCGCGAAGCGAGCAGGCCGTCGGCGTTGGCGAGGTGCCCCCGCGTCCAGGCCCAGGTGCGATCGAATTCGACACGGTCGCCCGACCAGACGGCTGTGTTGGCCGTTTGGGATATCCGTCCGAGCCGAGCGCCACATTGACGTGTCGAGCGGCAGCGGTACACTCTGACAGTGCGCTACCGGCGGATGCCGATCATCCTGCGCCGCCTGCACCCGATGAGGAGCCTCCCGATGCTGACTCGCCTCTTCCGCCGTTGTACCCAACTCGGACGATCCCTCGCCTGCGCGCTTCGGCAACGCCTGGTCGCCGCGACGAAACCCGCCGAACCGGCGGTTGCGGCGGGCGCGCTCACCGACCTCGTGCGCAGTCGGTCCGCCCTCCTCGCCGAGAATGCCTTCCTGCGCCGCCAGCTCCTCATACTGCGGCGCAGCGTCAAGCGCCCGCGTTGCACAGCGACCGATCGGGCGCTCCTGGTGCTGCTCGCCGGTCGCATCCGGGCCTGGCAGCAAGCCCTGCTGATCCTCCAGCCTGACACGCTCCTGCGCTGGCATCGCGAGCTGTTCCGTCGGCACTGGCGGCGGAAGTCGCGAGCTGAACAACGAGTACGCCGCGCCAAGGTTCCGGCCGAGACGATCGCCCTCATCCGGGAGATGGCCGCAGCGAACCAGCTGTGGGGTGCCGAGCGCATTCGGGGCGAGCTGCTCAAGGTCGGTATCCGCGTCGCCAAGACCACGGTCCAGCGGCATATGCGCGACGCCCGCCCGCCCCGCCGCGCCGGGCAGTCCTGGGCGACCTTCCTCCGCAACCACGCCGCGGAGATCTGGGCCTGCGACTTCCTCCCGGTCACCGACGCCCTCTTCCGGCCACTCCACGCCTTCTTCGTGGTCGCTCTCGCCTCGCACCGGGTGGTCCACGTCGGCGTGACCCGCCACCCCACCGACGCCTGGGTCGCGCAGCAGCTGCGCGAAGCGACGCCCTTCGGCCAGCAGCCGTGGTACCTTATCCGCGATCGCGACAGCAAGTACGGGTCGGCCTTCGCCCGCGTCGCGGCGGCCACCGGCATCGTCGAGTTGCGCACGGCCTATCGCGCGCCCAGGCAGAATGCCACCTGCGAGCGGTTCCTCGGGAGCGTGCGCCGCGAGTGCCTGGACCACGTCCTCGTCCTGGGCGAGAGGCATCTGCGGCGCGTGCTGCGGGAGTACGTGACCTACTTCAACCAGGACCGGCCGCATCAAGGCCTTCGGCAGCACATCCCTGGCGATGCTGCGGCATCCCCAGTGCATGCGGGAGGTCTGGGCAACGTGCGGGCGTTCCCGGTGCTCGGTGGCCTCCACCACGCGTATCAGCGGGCTGCATAACGCCGCCGGACAGGCGAAGCGGCCAGTACAGCTCCGGGTCGAGCCGATAGCCATACGGCGGCCGGGTCCATGGGAGGAGGAGCCCCGCGCGGAGCTTGCTCAGGCGGCCGCGCCGCATCCGCTCGGCGATGAGCGTCCGCTCATACTCGGCCACCGCGCCGCGGATCTGCAGCAGGAGCTGGTCGTGCGGGTCGTCGCCCAGCGGGCGGTCGAGGAAGTCGACCGGGCAGCCCGCCCGCGCGAACTCCTCCAGCAGCACCATCTGCTGCACGTCGTTCCGGGCCAATCGGTCCGGGGCGGTCACCAGGACGCGGTCGAGTTCGCGGTTGCGGGCCGCGTCGCGGAGGCGATCCAGTCCCGGGCGGGCCAGGACGCTGCCGCTGTAGCCCTCGTCCCGGAAGATGTGCTCCTCGCGCAGGGTCCAGCCCTGCGCCTCGACATGGGCGACGAGCCGCTCGCGCTGTTGTTCAATCGTCTGCTGCTGCGCCTGCCGCGTCGTCGAGACGCGGACGTAGATCGCTATGCGCATCGGTCGCCTCCCCTCGGTTGGTCGGAGGTAGCACCTGCACCTCCGGCTGCGTCGTCGCCCACGGCAGCAGGAGTTGATAGGCCTGATCCCAACGCTGCTGACCGGTCGCCGTCGCGACCGCCGTCCGGCGGGTCTGCCACTGCCGCTTCATCGCCCCCTCCCTCGTGAGTCGCTTCACGGAGAGGATAGGCCCGCGGCCAGCTACTCGGGCGCGGGTGCCGCGCCCGGTGCCAGCTGAGCCGCAAACGCGCGGCGCGGCTCAAGCAAAACTTGTCATTTATAATTGAACCATTGAGGTCGCGCATAGCTGGTTCAACCGCTTCCGGCGGCTGCTCATCCGCTGGGACAAGCAGGCCGCCAACTACCTCGGCTTCATCCAACTGGCCGCGATCCTCATCGTCTACCGCAAGGTCCGCCATGCACGTACACTTTCTGGCTAGGCTGTTAGTCTATCCATAGCAGGGTCTGCGGACGCACGGGGCCGGGCTGTCAGGAGCGCAGGTCAGCGAGCTACCCGACGCGATTCGGCAGCACACCACAACTCCGTGGTCTCCGCTTGACAACCCGTAAATTCTGCCTATAATTATAGGTAGAATATAATCTTGTACTGGAGGCAAGAATGGTGCAGCTAGAAACTTCTGATCTGATCTCGATTTCCGAAGCGAATAAGCTCGGCATCTCCAGTCTCATTCGGCAGGCGGAGCAGGGGCGCCAGCGGGTGTTGCTGCGGAACAACAAGCCGGTTGCTGTGGTCATCAGCATGGCACACCTCGAACAACTCCAGGAACTGGAGGAAGAAATCGCCGATATAGCGCTCACCACCGCGCGCATGCTGACCACGGGACCAGAACGGCACCCCCTCGACGACATCCTCGCCCAGTTCGGTTACACTCGCGCAGCCCTGCGCGATCTGTCCAACCTCGGTGAGTAAATGGCGGTTCGCGTCGAACTAATTACCGAGGCAGTCGAAGACCTCGCCCGCTATGCCGAGACGAACGTGTTCCCTCACCTCCTAAAGAAGCTTGTGCGCCTTGAGGAGGTGGGCAAGGACGCTGGCCAGCCGCTCGGACGCGGATTGACCGGGTGGCGGAAGATCGTCGTCGGCGACCGAGATTGGCGAATCATCTTCACCACTGACCCCGATGACACCGTCGCGACGGTCTGGGTTATCGGCGATCGTGCCGATGATGCGTGCTATCGCGAAGCGCAAAGCCGCGTGGATGCGCTCGCGGGGACCCAGCCGCAAGCAGCGAGCCTTGCTGCCAGTATGCTCCGGTTGACCGAAGAGCGGCGGGCTGCAAAAAGAACGAAGAAGAACCGACCGCGCTGACCAGCCCCCAACAACCAGTGGGCATTGAAGGCCTCCTGCTGCGACGCCGAGGCCGGTACGGCCAGGTGTTCTGGCTCCCGTCGCGATCCGTGGCGTTATAGCCACACAGGTCGGTCATGCCGCGCGGTGATAGTCGTGGTGCAGCCCGCCCAGCACCGGGGTGGCCGTGATGTGGGCCCCGGCACTCGAGCGCGGTGCTCGCCCCGGCGGGTCCGGGATGGCCTGCCCGATCCCCTAGTGCGGCCTGGCCCGGTTGAAGTACGCCACGTACTCCCGCAGCACGCGCCGCAGATGCCCCTCGCCCAGGACGAGCACCTGGTCCAGGCACTCGCGCCGGACGCTGCCCAGGAACCGCTCGCAGGTCGCATTGGCGCGCGGCGCGCGGATCGGGGTGCGTAGGACCCGAATCCCGCTCACCGTGGCCACCCGGTCAAAGCGCGCGCCGTACTTGCGGTCGTTGTCGCGGATGAGGAAGCGCGGGGCCGCACCGCACGGCGTCGCCTCACGCAGCTGCTGCGCCACCCAGGCGTCGGTGGGGTGGCGGGTCACGCCGACGTGGACGACCCGGCGCGAGCCCAGCTCGACGATGACGAACGCGAACAGCGTCCGGAACCGGAGGTCGACGACCTGCAGGAAGTCGCCGGCCCAGGTCTGGTGGGCGTGGTTCCGCAGGGAGGTCGCCCAGGTCTGCCCACCCCCGCCGGGCCGCGGCGGGCGGGCAGTGCGCATGTGCCGCTGGACGGTGCGCTTGGCCACGCGTATGCCCAGCTTGCACAATGCCCCGCGGATCCGCTCCGCGCCCCAGAGCCGGTTTTCCACCGCCAGGCGCCGGATCGCCGCCACGGTCTCCGCCGACACCTGCGGGCGCTTCGACGCGACGGCGGACCGCGCGCGCCAGACCAGGCGGAACCCCTGCCGGTGCCAGCGCAGCAGCGTCTCCGGTTGGACGATGAGCAGCGCGGCACGCCACCCACGGACGAGACGCGCCAGGAGGACGAGGCGGAGGCGGTCGGCAGGGGTCGGCAAGGGTCGCTGCACCTGGCGAGCAAGGACCACGAGTTGCTGGCGCAGGAAGGCATTCTCGGCGACCAACGCGGCCTTCGTCCTGGTCAGATCACCGACAGCACCGACGAATGGCCCGGTCGCGGGCCTGGTCCACCCGAGGAGGAGACGGTGAGCCGCGTGCAGCGTGGCCTGGGCACGTCGCCTAATAGCTGTCGCGATGGTCGTGAACATGCGCTCCCCCCTCGCTGCGAGCACCGTATCGGATACGCCGCAGCCCGCGCTCCCGCAAAGCTTTCCGCAGCATAGCGCATTCGGAGAGACGCATGAGGTGGCACGGATGACTACGGGAGCCAGGACAGCCGGCGCAGCCACGCGGCCGTGCTGTCCGCCGCGCGATCCGGCAGCAGATCGACCACCCGGTGGCGCTCCAGGTCGACGAGGATTGTCCCGAACCGGTGGCCCCGGCGCCACGCCCACTCGTCGATCCCCACGACGTGGAGCGGCTCCCCCGCCGGCCGCGGGACCGCGCGGACAAGGGCGAGCAGCGCGGTGCGCCCCACGGGCAGGCCGAGGGCGGCGGCCAAGCGCGCCCCTGCCGCTCCGCCCAGCGCGAGCCCGATGCGTTGCAACGCCGCGCGCCGAGCACCAGTCTGCCGGGCGTAACGGTCGACGAGGTGCGGGAGCCGCTCGGCGAAGATGCGCCGCGAGCAGGCGGTGTTTCCGCAGAAGAAGCGCCGCACCTGGACCCGGAGCGTCACGGGCACGCCGCCCCACGCCACATCGGCGACCGTCCGCATGTAGCGGCTATGGAGGCGCCGCGCGGGGCGCTGACACGCCGGACACGGGGCGGTCGCGGTGGCGGCGGCGACCCGGAGCATGATCCGCTCCGCTGTCGCCGTGTATTCGTCAATGCGGAAGCCTTCGAGATGGGGCAGGAACGCCGGGACATCCACGCGCTACTCCAAGCTGGCGTGACAATGGCATAACCAGCAAGTGTAGCGCGCATTGCCCCGGGTGACCCGTCTCGATCATCGAATGTCGGCAAGACCCAGGAGGTCCTGGCGAGGTTTGCCACGCTACCCAACTTTCAGGACAAGCTGTAACGCGAGCGGCGGCCGCCAGCGCGTCGGCTGCGCCAACTGGGCGTCGAGGTGCAGGTGCTCGCCTCGGCCTCGGTCGACGATACCCCCATTGTGACAACGTGAGCGCTCGATTTGCAGGGTAGCGTCAGTACCCCGTCGGGTGGGCGACGCAGGCTAGGGGCAAGGCCTTTGCCCATCTCGGGGCGGTTACCAAAGGGTGTCGGCGGAGCCAGCATCCGGCTAGGCAGCACCCCGGCTGATGGCAGTGGCATACCTTCCGCCGCGTATGCCGCGCCTGAAACTGCGCCCCCTCGATCGCCCCATGTCTCATCCCGGCGCGTCTCTAGTCTGATAATGCCCGGTAGGCCGCGCCAGCGATGATGCCCCCTGCGGTGTACAGGGCGACGGTGAGCGCCGCAGTCGCGCCGGTGCGCCCGGTCGTCCCGCCGCTCAGGTCCAGGGCGGGCGGCAGCAGGACCGCGCCCGCCCCCGCGACGAGGCCGAGCGCGGCCCCCAGCGCTATGGCGCGCTCGCGCCCACCGGCCCCAACCACGCCGAAATAGGCGGTATTCGACACGAGATCGCTCGCCAGGGTCGCATTGTAGAGGGTACGCCCGGTCGGGGGCGTCGTGCCGCTGGCCCGTAGCAGGCGGGCCAGCGCCTGCATCCCGAGCAGATCGACCCGTGGCGCATCCGGGGTGAGCCGCCGCGTGAGTTCATGCAAAATCGTCGTGATGCAGGCCCCGGCCGCGCCGGACATGGTGGCCTTCGTGAAGGCGTTCATCTTCCCTCTCGCTCGCTCCCGGGTGCGCTAAACACCTCGGGAGTCATTCCTTGTGTCGCATATCGCGGGCCGGTATCGGTAACTACTGTCATCCGTGGAGCAGCACGAGTCCTCTTTCGTGGCACCTGTCAGATCTTTAGTGCCGATGAGACTGCTGATTCGCACCCGGATGCGGTCCGATCGTGCAGCTTAACCGTTCGTGCTCGTCTAGGTTCCGCAGAAGGTCTGGAGTACGCGTTCGTGCTCCGCCGGCGGCTCAGCGTACTGTGCGTAGGTTGGCTGGGCGTCGAAGGGCGTCGCCAGTACCGTCACCAGTTCGTGCAACGGGGCGAAATCGTCGTGGTCGACGGCGGCGCGGATCACGGCTTCCACACGATGGTTCCGCGGGATGTAGGCCGGGTTAGTCGCCAGCATGGCATCGCGGCGCGTCGCCGCGTCCGCCGACTCCTGCGCGAGCCGTTGCCGCCAGCGCGCTGCCCAGGCATCGTATGCGGATGGGTCGATGAACAGGCGGCGCACGCCGTCATCGCCCTCGGCGCCACAAGCTGCCTCGCTCAGCCGCCGGAACGTCAACGTGAAGTCGGCGCCGTTCGCCCGCATCGCCTCCAGCAGATCCCCGCCGAGCGCGGCATCGTCCGCACACTCGGTGTAGAGGCCGAGCTTCCGGCGTAGCCGTCCCTGGTAGGCCTGTTCGAACCGGGAGGTATAGGCGTCGAGCGATTCGTTCGCCGCAGCGACGGCGGCGTCCTCATCAGCGGCGAGCAGCGGTAGCAGGCCCTCCGCGAGACGGGCCAAGTTCCACTGGCCGATCGCTGGCTGTCGGAAGTACGCATACCGTCCATAGCGGTCGATCGAGCTGAAGACCGCCTGCGGATCGTAGGCATCCATGAAAGCGCATGGCCCGTAATCGATTGTTTCCCCGCTAATCGCCATATTGTCCGTATTCATCACGCCATGGATGAACCCGAGCAACATCCATTCCGCGATCAGGCCCGCCTGCGCGCCGATCACGCCGTCGAGGAGGGCGCGGTATGGATGCGCGGCGTGGGCTGCGTCGGGATAGTGTCGCGCGATGACATAGTCGGCGAGCACTCGTAGGCCGTCCACGTCCCCGCGACTGGCGAAGAATTGGAACGTCCCCACCCGGATATGGCTGGAGGCGACACGGGTCAGGACGGCACCCGGCAACAACTCTTCCCGACGCACCATCTCCCCGGTCACCACCGCCGCCAGCGCGCGGGTCGTCGGGAGGCCGAGCGCCGCCATCGCTTCGCTGACCACGTACTCGCGCAGCACCGGCCCCAGGGCGGCCCGGCCATCGCCGCCGCGCGAGAAGAGCGTCCGCCCCGCGCCCTTGAGTTGGAGATCGCGGCGTCTGCCCGCGTGATCGACGATCTCGCCGAGGAGGATCGCGCGGCCGTCGCCGAGCTGCGGCACGAAGTTGCCGAACTGGTGCCCCGCATACGCCGTGGCGATCGGTTCGGCCCCTGCGGCGATCTGGTTGCCCGTTAGGAATGCCACACCCGCCTCACTGGCGAGCCACTCCGCATCGAGGCCGAGCTGGGTCGCCAGGGGGGCGTTCACCCGGACGAGGCGCGGGGCCGCGACCCGCGCGGGCGTGACCCGCGCGAAGAACCGCTCGGGTAGTCGCGCATAGGTGTTATCAAGCGGCAATTGCAGGGTCATAAGGATTTCCAATCATCTTCTCGTCGCGTCGTCACGGGCGCGGTCACCCGTGGCGTGATCATCTGGCCTGGTTCGCACGACCCGTGCCTTCCTATGGCTGGACCACAGACACCGCAGCGCCTGTCCCGGCTACCGTCGCCGTCCGGCCCAAATTCTTAGCAATCCCGGGTGACAAGTGCCAGGATAACGCCGCAGATGGCGACGGTAGCCAGGACAGGTCGCTATGCAGATTATTCAGCGTGCTCGTGACGCCACCCATTGTCTACTAAAAGTTCGGCGGCTTGTCGTTGGAGTGGTTGAGGCTCCGCATTGCCCTGCCCGACGTATCCTTATCCACGATCCGGCTGATGGAGATCGTCGTTACTTCGTCCGGCATGACGCGATAATTCGGCACGCTCAACGCCATAGCGATACTGGCGTGAGCCGCACGACGCCATCGGGCGAGGCGCTGGCGATCAATGTTCCATCAGGGGAACTCGCAAGATTTGATACCGCGCCGGTATGGATCGTCAGGCGTTGCGTTGGCTGACCATTCCCAAGATTCCGCAGCGTGATTCCACCTTCCTCGTCACCGGCGGCGAGAAGCGACCCTTCCGCCACGAAGCCGACGACAGTGACACGCTTTGCCGGGTAGAACTTATAGGACGGGGTGGCGGATGTGTCGTCGAGCGGGACGAGTTCGAGCGCTGCATCGGAGCCGCGCCAGCGGGCGAGGAAACGGCGGTCTGGACTCACGGCGATGCGGTACGCGATTGGCCCGGTGCGCTGCTCGCGTATTCCACCATCGGTTACGCTCAACCAGCGCACCGTCATTGCGGTCGTCTCATGTGGATCGTTGACACCGGTATCGGCGACAACGATGGTTTGTCCGTCGACGCTGAATACCATGTCGCCAATATTCCCGCGCGGAGCCTCGATCGTCCATGTCGGACGACTGTCGCCGGATCGAAAGAGGCTCACCACTCCCGATCGGGCGACCGCGAAGTTGGTCCCATCGGGCGCGTAGGCGATCCGCTGGATCCCTGGACTCGCTAATGTCGCCACATTCGCCAATTCACCGCCCGGCAAGTGCCAGGTCACCGCGTCGACAGTGACGCCGCCTACGGTTAGCGAAGCACTATTAGGTGCGAAGGCGAGGCTCAGCACCCCGATTGGGAACGGGCAGCTCAGCCGAGGGCTGAGCGTCTTGCCGTCGTACAGGGTCACCCCTTCCCTAGTGGCGAGTGCTAACCACCGACCATCCGGCGAAAAGCCAAGCGGCATATCGGGCGCATTCCCCATCGTCGCCGCCTGTGACAGCGTGAAGTGAACGGTGTAGCTTCCGGTAGCATCGGCGACTCCGCCGACCGCCGTGGACGGGACTGCTGAACAACCTTGCGGCGCGGGCGTCGCCGTCACCATCGCTCTCGTACTCGATAGCGCACCGTGCGTTGGTGACGGCAGCGACCCGCGACTGCCACATCCGCCTAGGAGTATTACCAGGGCACTAAGGAGTATGGCCCACGCCTTTCTCCGGCGGTACAGAAGATCTATTGCTAGTGCTTGGCCCATTTTCAAGCCCCATGCGATTCTTTCCGCCGAACCGAGCATTGTCTTGAGCTATTCGCTTACGGGCAATACACCTGATTCCCTGCCTGACAGAACTGCTGTGCCACAAAGTCATGACGGGGAGACTGATTGAAAGCCGGAACCATCCACGGCTCATTTGAGGATCCGGTCACAAAGACAGCTACACTCTCCGCCCAATCTTCCGGGCCATAGCTATGGTTTGGGTCTGCCGCATAGGCCGACGGGAACTTCGGATCTACTTCAGCGCCCGCAGATGTGAGAAACGCCGCCATCCTGGTAGACACTCGCAGTCCAGAGCGCGCACGTTCTGCATCGTCCCAGACATGTGCGAACTCATGGATGATCGTCCTGATAGCAAATATAGGGCCAGGGTCGAGCGTACTCGAGCGATTCACCCGAATCGTCTGTGTATGGGCCCCGAGATACAGGGCTCCACCGCCCATAGTGTCACCATAGACGAAATGCACCGGCCCTCCCATCGCAGACATGAATGCCGCAGCCGAGCCGAATGCAGCACTCATCAAGCTCGCACTCGCATATATGAGCTGCATTAGTTTGAGATTCATCTCATCTTGGAACCGATCGACATAGATACCAAACTCGCTGATGAGCTGGCCTGCGAGCTGTCCACACGCCTCGGCATCGCGAAGTGCACAAATGTCAGCGGGAGAATTTTCACCACCACCTCCTCCAGGGTTTTCGTCAGCCAATCGGATGGGCGGCGCGAAATCTTTGACCGCATTTATGGCCGCATGCCCCGTTGGATCCTTCAACTTCAAGGGGTTGTTGAGGACGTAGCTGTAGCGGTTGCGCGTCTGTGGGTTTCCCTTATCCGGCGCGACGCTGTCGGGGCTGAGGAACCGCCCGAGCGCCGGGTCGTAGTAGCGCGCGCCGTAGTAGAGGAGCCCGGTGCCGTCCTTGCGCTGCCCGGTGAAGTCGAGCGTCGTCTGCGTGATGTCCCCGCCGCGCGCCTCGCCCCACGGGGTGTAGTCCTGGCGGCTGAGCACCCGCCGGTCGTTGTCCGTCACCACGCTGACGCTCCCGAGGTGGTCCCCGTGCAGGTAGACCCGCCCGGCGGGGTAGTTGATGGCGTTGGGGTTACTCTCCTGCTGGGCCACCGCCCGCCCCTGGAGCGTGTAGAGCTGGCGCACCACCCAGCCGCCCGGCCCGGCCGCGCTCGCCCCGAGGCGCTCCTCCCACAGGCCGCCGCCCAGGGAGAGCCAGGTCACCCCGCCCGCGCTGCGCGTCACGCGCCTGCCGTCGGCGTCGTAGGTGTACTGCTCGTTCGCCTGCGTGGGCCGCGCCAGGCTGCCGTTCGCCCGCGCCGCGATCTTGTCCACGCCCTGTAGCCCGAGGACCGTCACCGGCGCGGTGCTGCCGTTGGTCGTGCCGTCGCCGAGCTGCCCCTTGGTGTTGTCCCCCCAGGCCCGCACCGTGCCGTCCGCCAGCCGCGCCAGGCTGTGCGCCGACCCCGCCGCCACCGCCGTCGCCGTCGCGATCCCGGCCATCTGCACCGGGGTGTAGCGCGTCACCGCCAGCCCCGCGCCGATCTGCCCGGAGTTGTTGCTCCCCCAGCCCCAGACCGTGCCGTCGGATTTCACCGCCAGGCCGAAGTCGCGCCCCGCCGCGATGGCCGCGACCCCGGTCAGGCCGCTGACCTGCACCGGCGTGCTGTGCTGGTTGCCGGTGCCGTCGCCGAGCCGCCCGTCGCCGTTGTAGCCCCAGGACCAGACGGTGCCGTCGGACTTCAGCGCCAGGCTGTAGGACTCGCCCGCCGCCACGGCGACGACCCCCGTCAGCCCGACGACCCGCACCGCCGCGTTGCTGGCGTTGGTGGTGCCGTCGCCGAGCTGGCCCTGGTCGTTCGCCCCGCAGGCGAGGACGGTGCCGTCGGCCAGCGCCGCGAGGATGTGGTTGATCCCCCGGGCGAAGGCGACGCCGCCCTGGAAGCCGCCGAGCGCGCCGGGGGTGGCGCGGGTCTGGTTCGCCACGTCGCAGTTGCCGTCGCCCCACGACTGCGGGGCCATGCGCGGGTCGGTGGACGCGATGCTCAGCGGCTGATTCTCGGCGCTCCAGCGCGCCTACCGCGACCGCCCCGATTTTGTGCCATAGGTCGTGGCACGATTGCCGTGGGGCAGACCTCGCCAACGCATTGGGGCTCTTACGCAATTTCGATACCGCTGGCGAATTCGTCATGGTCAGTCGAGCACTTCACGCATCGCGTACGTACTGCTTTGCGATCGATCGTTTCTGTATCG
>JAABUS010007216.1_pt1 | contig 12926 bp, 10 predicted proteins | sample 5560161 | NCBI WGS metagenome assembly JAABUS01 (sample SAMN10711885, study PRJNA513376) | rock metagenome | isolation source: Antarctica rocks | place: Antarctica: Victoria Land, Trio Nunatak nord | collected 2016-01-04 | reverse complement strand
ATGGTCGAGTTCGCGGACTGGTCGGGGTTGGAGATCCGCCTGGTGTACTATCCTCCGTACCACAGCAAGTACAATCCGATCGAACGGTGTTGGTCGGCGCTGGAGAAGAAGTGGAATGGGGAGTTACTGAACGGCCTGAAGGTGGTCCTGCAATGCGCCCTGCGAATGAGATGGAGGGGCCGGCATCCGACGGTGAAACGCCTCCATGGTGCGTACCCCGACGGTGTTCGTGTTCCCGCCAAGGAGATGAAGCAGTACGAGGCGCGCCTGGAACGTTCGGCGACTCTGCCGAAATACGACATCACCATCAAACCGAGAGCGATTGAGCCGCAGGTAAAGTAGTTGCTGCCGGTCGCCTAAGCGCGAGCGCGTAATCGCCCTCCGGGCGGCGCATCGGACGGAGCGGGAGGTGGCCGCGGCGTTGGGCCTGACGGTGACGGCCGCGCAGAGGGCGGCGTCCCTAGATCGGCTCATGGGGGAGCTGGGGCTCGCCGATCCCAGCCCTCTGAATGTGTCATCTTGTGCACAGTTCTCGGGCCTTTAGTATCTTCGATGTCGCAACATGTTTGATCTTCGCCCCACTTGCTTTCTCCGGCTTCGGCTTCTTCGGACCGCGGTGACTCTTTCGGTACTCCGACAGAGGCACCGTCCGCGCCCAGGCGACCAAGACCTCAGCCAACTCTTCCGCAGGCATCTCTTGAAATTCCACCCACTCGTCCTTCGGAATCGCCCTCATCATCCCGCGGTGGCTCATCCGCACCTCGTCGGCGAGGTAATACCCCGAGAACTCCTCGGTGATCACCCCGGCACCGTGCGCCGCACGCAGCGCCGCCTTGACCGTACTCATTACGTTGTACGACAACAACGCCACGCGAAAGGCGAACAGCGCCGCCTTGGGATAGCCCAGTGTGTCGATCTCGCCTTCGAGCGTCGCCTCCAATTCTTGGAAGGCGGTCTCGATGGTCCACCTTCGGCGGTACAGATCGGCGACCACCTGGGCGGGAGCGTTCCGCACCGGCAGGTTGGTCAACAGATGGATCTCGGTGTCACCATCCCGCGTCGGCTTGTCCAGGACCACCGACACGCGCCGCAGGAACAGGACCTCGCCCGCGTCGTTGGTGGCCCGAAGCGTCTGCTCGAAGACCGCTCCGGTCTCGACTCGTCCCCGAGCCTTCCGCTTGCCGACGAGCGTGCAATGCAACGTCGAGGCGTGCTGGCGAATGACGAAGAAACCACCGCGGTGGGCGATCCCGAAGAGGAAGCCGGTCGTGCAGAAGTTGCGGTCCGCGATCCAGAGGTCCTGGGCCGCGACGGTCTCCAGGACCTGATCCAACAGCGACCGCTCCTGGGCATGGCCGTCCTCGCAGAGGACGACGTCGATGGCCAGCATCCGTTCGGGGTCGAAGACGACCAAGGCATGGCCGGGCAAGGCCCCCGCCCGCATCGTCCGCAACTCCTGGATGCGGTGCTCGGTCCCGGCCAGGTGGTTGCCGTCGAGGAGCTTGGTGCGATAGCCCGTAAGCAACGGCGTCACGGCGCCGCCCATGGCGGTGATCACCGGGATGAGCCGCTCGGCCGACGTGCGGACCAAGGCGGACCCGATCGGCGTCTCGATGCGATCGATCTTGCCGTAGAGGGCTTTGAGCGAGACGCTGATGGGCACAGCGTTCTTCTGATAGGCGGCGTTGATCGACGGCTGGATGCGGCAGACGACCAAGCTCATCAGTTCGACGATCGAGGAGAAGAGGAGGTCGCGTGTATACTGCCGCTGGGCGACGTCTTCGAAGAGTTGGTCGATGATCCGTGGGCTGAGGGCGTTCTCCATCACGGCCTGAGTCATGACGGGGATGGTATCGCCGTGCGTAAACCGCTCGAAGACATCGCTGTGGGCCACCATGGCTGCCGCCCCTGCGAGGTTGTAACTCCTTGAAAGGAGATAGCTTAGCAGATTCATGTTGCAATGTTCAGAGGGCTGGCTCCGGTCCCTACGGGCGACGAACCGACGAGAGGCGGTGTGTTGATGGCTGACCGAAGCCGGGGCGGTGGGAACCGGATGGCGATGACCCGGCTCGGAGGGAGTGCGTAGTCAGCCAGGGTGGCTCAGTCCGAGGTGTGCGGATCACATTACGCTTGTTTCAGGTCTAGTCAGACAGGATGTCCTCTGTCTGAAGTGGCGAGGAGCCAGTGGTAATAAGGTTTTTTTTGTCGCGCCCGGTGCTGTCTTTGACGCATTAAGCGCCGGGGGACTTATACGTAGTGACGTGCTGCCTATAAGCCCCCCGGTCCTTTGCCCCTTTCAGGAGATCGCCATGCGTCGCGCAGGTTTTCACTATGACTTTCTGCAGCCGGAATACAATCTGGCTATTCAGGACCTGGTAGACGCGAATGTGCTATTAACCGCTCGCCGCTATCAAATGATGCTGCAGCTCGAGGCGATGGGACGAAAAATCGTGATTCAGCGGTCGAGCGCTCCTCGCAATCAAATGGTGGTGCAGCTCGATGCGGACGAACGAAACTTCGCGCTTCCGATGTCGGTCAGAATGCCTATCGCCCAACCTCATCAGGACGTACTCGCTCGCTTGGTCGCAGCGCAGTCGGCTGTAGTTTCGAGCTACGACTATGATCAGTTCGACCGGCCCATCGACACGTACCGCTGCCTGGCAAGTTCATCAGTTACGCTCAAAGTACACATTCAGATGCTCGCTGAGGCACTTGCACAGTGAGCGGGGTGTTCGGTAGTCCATCAGGATGATGGCACGGTTTTTCGAGGCTTTTCGCGTTCAAGGGCCGAAATTAACGCCATCGCGCGCTCCTCGGCCCAGATTGCCTGAGTGAGATCGTCTACATGGACCGGATACCGGATGTAGTCCAGGATCGACCAGACCCGCTCGCTCAAGCCGGCCGCCATCGCCGGCGTGCGGCCCACCAACGAGCCGTGGACCCGCACCCAGTTGTAGAGGTCCCGCCACAGCCACAACGACCACTGAAGCCGACGCCCGTCCCGCGAGACACACCGAGGCCGTCGGGCCAGCCGCGCCTGCTGGCAACGCATCGTCGCGTTGAGCCGCTCCAGGTGCGACGTGTTGACCGTCGTGCCGATCCCCAGGGCGACCACCCTCGCCTTGATCGCCTTGAGCCGGCCGAACAACGCCCGTCCGCAGACCTTCACCACATTCCCCGACGCATCGCGGACCTTGTGGACCACGCCGGCCAGGAGCCCCGACGGTGGCCTCAACGCCGGGTTCTTCTTCCGGCCATGCCGCCGCTTGCGACGTCGATGCAAGACCTCGCCGAAGACCTGCAACAACGCCGACGGATAGGGCAGGTGGTTGTCGACCAGCATCAACGGCGGCGTGGCCCCGGGCGGGACGCACAGGGCGACCGAGGCCACCAACTCGGCGGCCGTGGCCAGGTCGCGCGGGCCGACCCGCAGGTCGATCACGAACCGGCTGACGACCGCCAGGGCCGCGTGAACCCAGACCCGACCCAGGCCGCGACGGCGACGAGCAGGCCTTCGGGCCCCCCTTTTTCGCCGGCTCGGGGCTGACCCGGCCGTGCAGTTCGTCGAGCTGGACCGCCTCGGGCGGCTTGTCGAGCTTGTCGAGTTGGAGTCGATGGAAGTTTTCGGCGCGACGGCCGGCCTGCTCGAGGATGCGGTCGACGGTGCGGGGATCGACGTCGCAGATGTCGGCGGTGGCCTCGACCGAGCAACCATGCCCGAGGCACTTGACGATCCGCACGACGGTCGGCTCGGGGAGCTTGGAGTATCGAAGGAGGGTGCCCTGTCGCTCGGTGAACCGATGCTCAGGCAATTCCAGTTCTTATTTGCTGGGAGTGGGGGCGTGAGTAGCAGTGCGCCGTGAAAAGGCTCGGATCTTCAGCGGGTGCGATTCCCGCCCGGATAACTGGTCGCTCCATCCGGTAGCTATCGGAGCGGCGGCGGAGGTAACGAAGCCGTCGAAGCCTTCGAGACAACGGGCCGCCTTGGCGGTTCGGCGAGCAGGCAGGCCACAACGCGAGTGAACGCCGAGCAAGCCCCGAAACAACCCGACGTGGAAGCCGACCCGGTTGCTACACGGGGAAGGCCGCCGTCCCTGGAGACCGGAGGGGGCAACCCCTCATGACGCGACATGCTCCAGGGATTCCACCGGGGTAATGGCGATGGCATGCCTGCACACGGAGATCCGACGCAACACGGGAAGCCTCGGCGGTGAGGGCGCGTGACCCTCAACTGACAACCCGCGAGGGCCAGGTCGGGCCGTTCGAGGTGGCGGAGAGGCCCGTATGAGCGAGGAAGCCGGGTAATGCCGGCGGAGCAAAGGGGCCTCAGTTCAAGGTCAACGTCACAAGGGGCACGACAGCCAGGAGATTGGCGATGAGCCTACCACCTCCGTTGACGGTTGAGAAACTCCAGACGACGTTGCACACCAAAGCGAAGGAGTCGCCCGACTATCGGTTCTACGCGCTGTACGACAAGGTGTACCGCCGCGACGTTCTGGAGTGGGCCTACGCGCGCTGTCGTGCCAACGGCGGCGCCCCGGGGGTCGACGGTCAGACGTTCGAGGACATCGAGGCGTACGGCCTGGACCGATGGCTGGACGAATTGGCAGAAGACCTCAAGAAGCGGACGTACTGCCCTCGGCCGGTCCGACGCGTGTACATTCCTAAACCGGATGGCAAGCAAAGGCCGCTGGGCATCCCTTGCATCGTGGACCGCGTGGCGCAGATGGCGACAGTGCTGGTCTTGGAGCCGATCTTCGAGGCGGACCTGGAGCCAGAGCAATACGGGTATCGCCCGGGACGGAGCGCCCTCGACGCCGTGAGGCAGGTCGAACGGCTGGTCCGGGGCGGGCATACCGAGGTGGTCGACGGCGATTTGTCCGGTTACTTCGACGCGATCCCGCATGCCGAGCTCCTGAAGTCGTTGTCCCGGCGGATCAGCGATCGCTTCGTCTTGAAGCTGATCAAGATGTGGCTGGAGGCACCGGTGGAGGAGACCGACGCGCGGGGCCATCGTCATCGGACGACCCGGAACAAAGACGAGGGACGGGGGAGCCCACAAGGCTCTCCGATCTCACCTTTGTTGTCGAACATCTACATGCGTCGCTTTGTGAAGGGGTGGAAGACGGGAGGGCACGAAAAGCGTTTCAAGGCTCGGATCGTCAACTATGCGGATGACTTCGTGATCTGCTGCCGTGGCACCGCGGACGAAGCGATGGCGGTGATGCAGGGAATGATGTCGAAGCTGAAGCTGACGGTGAACGAGACCAAGACGCGGCTCTGCCGCCTGCCTGAAGAGTCGTTCGACTTCCTGGGGTACACCATCGGCCGCTGTCACAGCCCGCGGACGGGGGAAGCCTACATCGGGCCGCGCCCGTCCCGGAAGTCGATCGATCGGCTTTGCCGTTCGATCGGCGAAATGACGGAACGGCGATGGGCATCACGTCAAGTCGACTACCAGGTCGCCGAGATCAACAGGAAACTGAAGGGCTGGGCGAACTACTTTCGACTGGGCACGGTGCAACGAGCCTACCGGCTCGTGGACAACCACGTTCGGTATCGGCTCCGCCGATGGCTGAAGGCCAAGTACAAGGTCCGCGGCCCGGGGAAAACACGGTTCCCCAAGGGCTACTTGTACGAAGACCTGGGGCTCTACAGCCTTCAGGGATGGGCCGGACGCTCTCCGTGTGCGAAGGGGTGATTGAGCCTTGTCCGAGAGCCGGATGCCTTAATCGGGCCCGTCCGGTTCGATGAGCGGGGAGTGGGAACGGAGCAAGGTGAGGCTATTGAGGCACCGGCAGACGAAAGGGCCGGCAACAGATAGGCCAAACCTAAACAACCGCACCACTCCTCGACTCTACATGGAACAGGAAACCGGCGTAAGGATCGCTACGCTGCCATGTCATCCAGCTCGTCGGGGGTGCGAAGCGGCCGCAGTTGCCCCTCTCGGACCGAGTCCTTCAGGGCGAACTCGTACCGCCCCAGCACGTTGACGTGCCCGAGCAGCAGGGGGGAGAGGCGCTCGACATCTTCCGGCTTGACCGCCACCTCGCCGGCACGGACCTCGACCAGGGCGGCGTCCAGATAGCGGGTGTTCCAGAGCACCACCGCATTGACCACCAGCCCCAACGCTCCCAGTTGGTCCTCCTGGCCCTCGCGGTAGCGCTGCCGGAGTTCGCCCCGCTGGCCGTGGAAGATCGCCCGCGCCACGGCGTGTCGGCTCTCACCCCGGTTGAGCTGGGTGAGGATGCGGCGGCGGTACGCCTCGTCGTCCAGGTAGTTCAGCAGGTACAGCGTCTTGGCCACCCGGCCCAGCTCGCCGATGGCCCGGCCCAGCGTCGAGGGGCGACCGCCGCCCTGCAATCCTCGGATCAGCTCCGAGGCGCTGACCGTTCCCATCTTCAGCGAGCCGGCCACCCGCAGCAGGTCGTCCCAATTCCGCTCGATCCGTGGGATGCTGATCCTCTGGCGGGCCAGGCCGTCGAGCGCCCCGTAATCGGCCTCCGGGTCGATCCGCCAGAACCGGGCCTCGCCGAGGTCGGCCAGCCGGGGGCTGAACTGGTAGCCCAGCAGCCAGAACAGGCCGAAGACCAGGTCGCTGTAGCCGGCCGTGTCGCTCATGACCTCGTGAGGGCGGAGGCCGGTCTGCTGCTCCAGGAGCCCTTCCAGGATGAACAGGGAGTCGCGGATCGTACCCGGCACGACGATGGCGTGGAACCCGGTGAACTGGTCGCTGGTGAAGTTGTAGTAGGTGACGCCGCGACCGGTGTTGAAGAACTTCGGGTTGGGGCCGGCGTTGAGGGTGCGGACCGGGACGACGAACCGGAGACCATCGGCCGAGGCGACCTCCCCGCCGCCCCAGGTCCGGGCCAGGGGGATCCGGGCCTGGTAATCGACCAGCCGGGCGTTGGCCTTGGCGATGGTCTCGGCGCGGAGGTAATTCTGCTGGACCCAGGAGAGCCGGCCTCGGGTCAACGCCGGGACGTCGGTGCGGACCAGGGGCTCCAGGCCGATGTTGCACGCCTCGGCCAGGAGCACCGCGCAAAGGCTCAGGTCGAGATCTCCGACCCGGGCGTCGTCCTCGCTGACGTGGCGGAACTCGTTGGCGAAGTCGGTCCAGGCCAGGACCTCCAGGAGGACCTCGGTCAAGTCCACTCGGGGCAGCCGCGTCGTCACCTCCCGGCGGAGATCGACCAGGCTGGCGGGCTCGTCCAGCTTGTCCAGCGGGGTGAGCGTCAGGACGTCGCGTCGGCCGACCCGCTCGATCGTCACGGCGGAGTTGGTCGGCAAGTTGTTCACGGCCCGCCGGTAGGCTTCGTCGAGCTGCTGACCGAGGCCCTCCAGTTCCGAGGCCGCCGTGGGCGACCGTCCCAGCGTCCGGCAGACGCGTGATCGTGCTTTCTCCCATGCCGGTCCTTGCAGGAGCCTGGCATACGGGTCGCCCCAGCGTCGGCTGGCGGGCACGAACAGGTCGCGGCGTTTGAGGCCGTCCTGGAGTCGTTCCAGGACGCAGAACGTGTAGAGCTGGCGGTCGATCCGGCCTTCCGGGCCGATGACGACCCGCTTCCAGGCCGGGGTCAGGAGGACCTGAGGTGCCTGACTCATGTCGGGCCGCTTCTGGCCCTCGATGGTCTTGAGGAAACGGAACGCCTCGGTCGCGGGTCGGCCCGCGTCATTGGCCGCGAACTCGATCGCTTCGAGGAGCGCGGGCAAAAAGCGGCGTACCTGGCTGTAGCGAGTCCGAAGATCCTCGAAGTAGTGGTCGTCGGACGGCCCAACGAGGTCGGCGACCTGGGCGACGGCCTGGGCCAGTTGGTCATGAGGGACGCGGGCGAAGACGGCCTCGCGGACGCGTCGGTCGGCACATCCTGAGTCGAGAACCACGAGGCACGCCTCGTGAAGCAGTAACGCGGCGGCATCCAGGTCCTTGAGCGAGCGAAGGCGACGCTGCTGGCCGGCGCGTTCGACGCGGGCGAGCATCGTCGTGACCAACTGGTCGAGCAGGTCGAGGACGTCGTCGAGGGCCGTGACCTCCTGGACCTTGGCGAAAGCGAGGAGGGTCGCCTGGCGTCGGGGCGGCGACATTCGGGCGATGGCCTGCGCCCGGGCCGCAACGGCGTACCGAGCCAGGGCATGAACCCGTACGGGCGGCACGGCGGACAGCTCGATGGAGCCCACCCCCAGGTCCCGGATCTCTCGGAGTCGCTCCAGGGCCTCGACCAGGCCGGCGATACTGACCCGGGTCGGGGCGCGGCGGAGCCGCTCCAGGGGCGATTGGCGTGTTGCCTCGTCGGCGGCCAGCAAGGTCTCCAGCCGCGCGGCGTGTTGAGGTTTCAGGGCCCGTGCCAGGGTGCGCCACAACCGCGAGGCGGCCAGGTCGCGAACCTGGGCGACCAGGCGGGCCAGCACCGTGACTCCCGGCAGCAACACCTTGCGTTCGACCAACCGGGCCGTGGCCAGATCGAAGAGGACGCTGGGTCGTTCGGCGCCGACCCAGGCCCGGTTGGCGATCCAGCGGGACAAGGCAGCGGGCTCGGAGCCCTGGTGGAAGTCTCGGTAGCCATAGCAACGGCGGATCTCGGCGGCATGATCCCAGCGTTTCTCGCCCGTCGCATAGCGTCTCAAGCCATCGGTGTCGGCGACGCCCAGTTGTCTGGCGAGATGGGTCACGACTCCCGGGGGGACTTCGGTCAGATCGGCCAGGAAGGTGCCCAGAAACCGCACGGTCCCGACCTGCGTCGCGAACCCGAGACGGTTGTGATCGCTGCGGCGCCGTGCGATGAGGCCCCGATCCTTGTCGTCGATGTGGAAGTAGCGTTCAAGCTGGGCAGTCGATGGCTCGCCCGCGTAGCGGCCATAGCGCCGTTGCTGATCCTCGGTCAGGAAGTCGACAGGCATCCCAGACCCTTCCTTGAAATCGCCGATCTGCCTCAGTGCCGGGTGCCAAATAGGGTCACCATCCCCGAGGCATCGGCAGGCCCCGGAAATCATCGGCTTCCCCGAGCCAAGATCCCGTGACAAGATGGGTGTACCCTACCTGTCACTGGGCGGGGGGCAACGCCGACCCCGGGAGGAATTGGCGTGATCGCCTGCTACTGCCGTGTCTCGTCCGCGCGTCAGAAGACCGACAGCCAGAAGCCCGAGATCCAACGCTGGCTTGACGGCGGTGGAATCGACCCGTCCGCAGTGGAGTGGTTCGAGGACAAGGAGACCGGACGGACCCTGAAGCGTCCCGCGTTCGAGCGGCTCCAGAAGGCCGTCTTCGCCGGGGGGGTCAAGACGGTCGTGGTATGGAAGCTGGACCGGATCTCCCGCCGCCAGCGCGACGGCGTGGACCTGCTGGCCGACTGGTGTGAGCACGGAGTCCGCGTGGTGGCCGTGACCCAGCAGATCGACCTGAGCGGGGCTGTAGGGCGGATGGCGGCGAGCGTGCTGTTCGGACTGGCGGAGATCGAATCGGAGTACCGCCGGGAGCGGCAAGCGGCGGGGATCGCGGTGGCGAAAGAACGCGGGGTCTACCGCGGCCGACAGCGGGGTACGACCAAGGCCCTGCCGGGTCACGCCCAAAACCTCCGCGACCGTGGGCTCTCAGTCCAGGAGATTGCGAAGGTGCTGGGGGTCAGCCGGAGGACCGCCTTCCGATACCTGGCGAGTCCCAACCCGGCGGCGACCCCGGAGCGTAAATTCCTACCGTGACAGGGTTCCGACGGGCTATTCGGCGACGATCTGCCGGGCCTTGGCGAACACCTCGCCCGGAGCGCCAGACGCGACGACCTTACCCTGACGGTCGAGCAGAACCGCGTGAGGTATGGCGGTCACGGCGTAGCGACCGTAGAGCGCCCCCAAGCCGCGGACCCCCTCGGCAGCCGGGGTGTCGATCAGGATGGGATAGTCGAGATGGAACTCGTCGATGACCTTGTCGATCGCCTCCCGGTCGCTGCCGGCCGGGTGGACGCCGATGACCGTGACGCCGGTCTCGTCGCGCCGCTTGTGCAGGTCGGCCAGCCCCGGCAGATCGTTGCGGCAGGGGCCGCACCACTCGGCCCAGAAGTCCAGGAGCACTACCTTCCCGGCCAGGCCGGCGACCTTCAGCGGCGCCCCGTTGATCCAGACGGCGCCCGGCGGGAATTCCGGCGCCGGCTTGCCGACCAGCGCCTCCTGGGGCTCTCGGCGGTCCTTCTCCACCCCGGCCCGCTGTCTGCCCTTGGCGACGATCTCGCGCCACTCCTCGGGCGTCCGGTCCGCCTTGAACGCGTACTGCAGCGGCGGGTCGTGCGTCGTGTCATAGAGGCGCGCGCCCTCCGGGTAGTCCAGGACGAACCGTTTGCGCGGAATCGCCCGGTTGAGCCGGAGGTCCTGGCGGTCGACGATCCAGGTCTGCGTACCGAGGCCGAGCATGCCGGGGATCACCTCCGCCTGCGCCATCGCCGCCGCGACGGCCTCCCGGCCGAGGCCCTTGAGCCGATCCTTGGTCATCCCCGGTGGCAGCTTGAAATCGGCCACGTAGAAGCCGGTCTCGGACCCGCGCAGCGCCATCCAGATGCCCGGGGCCACCTCGCCGATCTCGTCGTTCACGATCCGCCAGGTGATGAACCGACGCGCCTTCTCGAACACCTCGATGCGGCGAGGCAGGTGACCGTGCTCCGTGTCGATCCAGACCGTCAACTCAAGGTCTTGACCATAGTCCCGGTACTCGCCCTTCACCACCTTGATGTGCGGGGGCGTGTCGGGGAGCGAGACGACCTTAGCGCCGCTCAAGAGCGCGTCGAGGTTGCGTCGGGGCTCGAGCCCGAATCCGATCCCGATCAGGTGGAGGGGACTCCTCCAGGCCGTGAAAGTCTCATCCAACGGCTTGATCAATCCGCCCTTGCCGTCGCGATTGAAGGTGTGGAGGGTCGCGCCGTCGAAGAAGAAGGCGGCCGGCGTATAGATCATCCGGTTCTCATGGACGAAGCCCCACTTGCCGTCGATCGCCTCACGGTAGGGGGCGGCCTGCCAGGCCCAGTCGAATTCGGAATAGAGGACCTGTCCTTCGGGGCCGGCGATCGCACCAGGCACGGGATGACCATCGGGCTCGATTGAGTTCTTCGTACCCGGGGTCTCCGGGGAGAAGTATGTGCGATAGGTTCCCTGAACCGACTCGATGGCCCCGAGGGAGGTCTTCAGCCTCGCGACCAAGCCGTCGGCGTCGTTCGGCTCGTCTGCGGCCACTTGGCCGCTAAACAGGATGATCGAGCCCACCACCGCCCCGCGCCAGAGTCCGATCATCGATCTACCCTTATAGATGAAGTCCCAGCGGGCGTTTGGATGGCGTCGGGGGCCCAGGTGTTGGTTATCGATGCAGACGGCGGCCGTCTCGGTCTTCCCGATAGATGAGCGGGCACGCCAGGCACGGTCAATATTACAGTTGTCGTACAGATCCCGCAACGCCTCAGCCCCAGATCATGGATCACTGATGGGTCGGAGGGGTCAGGCCCTTGCGCCGGTTTCCTGTTCCATTGCTACTCACGCCCCGGGAGGCTGTGCTTGCGGCGAATCTCTGCGATGGCCTCGCTCGCCGGTATCCCGGTGTCTCCGGCTCGCATGTCGTCGAGAGCCTCCCGGACCGCCTGGACGGTGGCGGCTCGCTCCTGGGGGCCCTCGTTCTCGACCTCCCAGAGCTCAAGGCACTCCTCGGGCGTGAGGTCACCGCCGCCGTTTGCGAGCTTGGCGTCGAGGAAATCGCGGAAGGCTCGTAGGTCGTTCGCTCGTTCTGTGGCCATCATCCTCGCCCCTGTGGTCTTATCCCCCAGCGTACCATTTCCGCCGAATTTGGGGCACGCCCGATGAAGCGAACCGATGATGTGGTCTCGGCCTCGGAGATCGCCTCGTGGGCCTGGTGCCCCGAATCCTGGCGGTTGAACTCCCTCGGGGAAGAGCCTGAGAACCGGGCGGCCATGAAGCGGGGAGAGGAGTCCCACGCTCGGACGGCGGTTTTCGAGGTCCGGTCCCGGTCGACGATATCGCTCGGCTGGTGGCTCCTCGTAGCAAGCCTCCTTCTGGCCGTCCTGGCCTTCGTCCTGGTGAGGGGATAATGGGCGAGCTCCTCGCGGTCGCTCTCGCCCTGGCCGTCCTCGGCCTCCTCCTGGTGGTCCTCGCCGTTCGAGGGCGATGGAAGCGAGGGCTCGGCTCGGGCGAGACCGTGGCACTCGATGACGTGACGCTCTTCTCCGAGCGGCTTAAACTCGTCGGTCGGCCCGACCGCATCGTGAGGCAGGGAGAGCTTTTCATCCCCGAGGAATGGAAATCCTCGAAGCGAGTCAATCAGGGCCATAAGCTCCAGCTCGGGACCTACTTCATCCTCATCGAGGAAGAGTACGGCGTGCGGCCCCCGTTCGGCGTGGTGGTCCTCGGCGACGGCTCGCGGATCGAGGTCAAGAACACCGAGGGGCTTCGCTGTGAGGTCTTGGGCGTTGCCGAGAAAATCAGAGAGCACCGCCTGACCATCCGAGAAGAAATCCCGGTGCGGCAACCTGCCGCGAAGTGCCGCGTGTGCGGTCAGAGGGGAAATTGCGGGCAGTCACGCGGGTGAGACGAGGGCGGGGATTGCGTCCGGGCTGTGGTTTAAGAACTGTACGTCCGAGGGGCAAGAGCCGCCCACCAGTCGTAGCACCCAAAAAGTCGAGCAGAAGGGTGGTAATCTGGATGAAAGTGAATCCCAAGGTGCGATATGAGGAATGAGAGAGCATCGCAAGGGAAGATCTTTGTAGATCTTCTTATTGCACTGCTGGCTGTTAGTGAATCCTCCCTCCACCTGAAGGTGGGGGCTTCGTGGTCACGGACTCAAGTCCTGTTCCGAGCGAAGCTCGGCGGAAGGTCTCCCACACGAGGTGGGCTGAAGGACCTCGGCGCCCGTGCCGTCCCTCCCGGCCGATGCCTCCTCCCGT
>JAABUS010007215.1_pt1 | contig 12927 bp, 14 predicted proteins | sample 5560161 | NCBI WGS metagenome assembly JAABUS01 (sample SAMN10711885, study PRJNA513376) | rock metagenome | isolation source: Antarctica rocks | place: Antarctica: Victoria Land, Trio Nunatak nord | collected 2016-01-04 | reverse complement strand
ACATGACAAGCAAGAATTCACCAGAGCAGATTGCATACAGGCTGCAAGACAGTTTGCACAACAAAAGATTTGGTCCTTGCTAAGTGCGTGTGCCTCTCATAGACAAAGCAGACAACAGGGAACGTCAGCACATGACACTGCTGCAGGTGTGCTGGTTGCACAAAAAATTGCCTTGCTACCCTTTGCAAGACATCCTTGCAGGCATTGAGGAACGTTAGGCGATTCCACGGAGCTGCTGCAATAAACTCAAACTCTCTCCCCTGTACATGCTGACCGTATGCAACCGCGCACAGGTAATTTGAGGCTAAGCGGCTGGCATCGGCAGCTGCGCTCCCACCCAGGAGCCTACATACAAAGTTTGTGTGGTTCGCAACCAGGATCACGATATGCAGCCTATTTCGCCAAAACGGCGTGACAGCAACCATTGAAAACCGCACAAACGTTTCTCGGCACCGTGATCACCTCAAAAGATCAGTCAAATAGACGTGTAGGTGGTGCTCTTTGAGGTACTGGACAGAACGCACGTCGAGTTGCATACGCACTTGATCAGAGTGTGCGATGGAGCGAGGCAATGAAACAGCTACTGCAGCAGGCTTTGAAATCAGCTGTGCTGCACAGCATTTTGCAATATGGCAGGTCGTCGATGTCGAGGCCCCAAAGCTGTGCTCACGAAACTCTGAAAGATGTACTCGTGCAGACGTGCTGGCAGGCGTTGGGAAGATCAGGCTGGCCTATTGATGGTCAGAGCTGAGCATCCACGACTGCCAACTTGATCCGTTTGCGATCGGGCGCAGTCGCACCACAGTATATTTGCACTTGACTTCCAGGAAGCCGACGGTGCTCCTTCGTGTGTGTGCTTTGCTCGTCTGAATGAGTCATAATTAGTCATTGCTACTGAGTTTCTTTTGGCCTGCATTGTCCCAGAGCAGCCCCTTCTGTTGGGGTTGTTGCATGTACATACCACCATTGGTTTAGACCTTTCAGCCGGCATAGGCGGTGTTGTCAGCTGCCTGTTTCTGCAGCGGTTTCTTCAGCTTAGGCTGGGCTCTCATCAGCTGCCAATTGTTCTCGGGCGTTTTGCTGGGGGTCAGCATGTTGCCAGAGCCATAGGGTCTGCACACATTGTGGTAGTGTGGCTGTTGCAGATGAAGTGCACATGATGATTGAGTGTCCAGCTCTCCAGGCACTTAGGCAGCGGTATGTTCCTTTGTTTTCCACGGACACCATCACCATGAGATCTTTTTCTGCACAGCAAGATCATATGCAGGTTTTCAAGTTCGTTCTAGACTGTCTTAATGTTTTCCACATTTGACCTTTATCTTCTTCTACATGTGATCAGACTTGCTGGCTGGCTGAAGCATTGTAATCTCTCTCTGACCGTCAAAAGTTTGCAGCATCAAACGATCATCCGGTGACGCAAAATGCTGAGGGCCTGTGACAGGACATTCTTGCTAGCAGATCACCGTCATGCATAGGTGCGCTTTTCTATCTTCCGCTGTAGCAAGCTCAGAATGCATGCAGATATACCTGGTAGCCTGAACCTGGTTTACTATGCTAGTGTACACTTATGCTGGTGTGTGACTAGTAGCTGGCAGCCTGAGTATGTCATACCCAGGCAACTGGGCAATGGCGGTCAAATGTTGGCTGTAAAGTGACTCAGTCAGACACCAAATCAGTCCTCAAGCTGCCTCACAGACACATGGAGGGCTGGCCATTTCTTGAAATGGTGGATTTGTAGTATACACTTGCCGCTGCAACAGCAAGAAAGTGCCTGTCACAGGTTGGCAACAGCTTTTCCTCAGCCCTTTCTGTATGCACTGTCCCAGCATGGGATTGGTCTTGTGGCAACTTTGTTAGCTGGGAATAGGTTCAGCGGAGACTGCACCAGCTGGCAGAAGAAGATTCAATTTTGGACCAGCGCCACTGCAGGATTCCGCAGCTATCCCGTTAGTTCACGATGTTCTTCAAATGGATTGTCAAGCAGTACAATCTTTCTATAGCTCTCCGACAGGTGACCATATGCAGATCACCATGACAGCTGGCAAGCTTTTTGCTGAATCAATACTGCAGCGGCTGGCAATCACCATGGACCGCCAGTTAGCTCAGGGACTAGCTCAGCAAATGCTGAGACCAAAAGCTGGGCTTTGCTGGTCGCCTTTGCCGGCTGTCCCGCGCTGTCCCGCACTGTCCCGTCAGCAGACTGCACTTCAGTAAAGTCATGCCATGCACAGGCGTGCTAGCACCTGCAGCTATCGCTTTGTGCACTCATGTTTTCTATAGTAGCCTGGCTCAGCCAAGTGCGAAGCAGATGAGATTCAAGCAGCAATCTGCATGAAGTCAGGTTTAAGCTCTGAAGAGATACGCACCTCCATGGCTGCCATGTCGCAAAAGAAGAACTGCGGTGATGTACAGGCTGTCGTTTGCAACAACCTCCGGGATCAGTGCGAGCTACACAGCCTTGCAGCAAGGCTTACCCACAACCTTTCAGTACTTGGTATTCAATCACAGTTGCAGATCTGCAGCATGTACTAGCCACAGATGAGCTCATTGCAACCTCTAGCGTGTCATTTGCTGTCTTTATGATTCATGATGCAAGTGCACAGACAATGAACACACTGAGCACTACAGGTTGTATGGTGAAGCACCAAAGAAATTCCATGGATGATCTGATCCTCGCAAACATATGTGTACTGAGCAGGTTGCATAGCCAACGGCACGATCACGACATGTCGCGAGGGCTCCAAGGGCACACTTTGCCCGCAACTAACTCCTCAGTACTTCTTGAGCCGTTGGATGCTTGAGGTTGCCTGTGACATGCACAACAGCGCAGCGTAGATGTATTTGTGGAGAGGCCGGTCACTTTGCGTCCGGTAGAACACCCTCTCAGGCTTTTGCCGCATTTACAGTGCCTTCGCGTGTGATCTCAACGGAGGCTTCTGTGCACAGGATGCCAGGCCAAAGCCAGCCACGACTCTGCAGGCTGGGATCTTTTGATCAGAACCTGATCTGTGCAATTTCAGGAATAGTGCCTCCCAATCTAGTCGATGAGCACGAGCTGCAAATCTTGATGAAGATAGATGGAGGAATGTCACCTCAGACAGAACACCCCAAACTGAGAGTGCGGAACGTCTGTTGTCGCTTGTTGTGCTGACACACTTTTGTTTGCCTTGAACAGCACTAGTGTATTGTCCTCATTTAGTATGGACAGATTGTAACTTCACGGAAGTGCAAGTTTGATATGCAGAACTTTGACTTGTTACGAGTATTCATGTTGCAGGAGATTAGGCTGACTCAGGAAGTGGAGAGCTTGTGCGCTGTTGGAAAATGGCAGGAATGCATAGACATATGTGACCGGCCCAATGTCTTACCAACATCTGGACTTTTTTATGTGCACCTGGCATCAGCATGTGTGCAATGCCAGAACTATGATGCAGCAGTGAGTTGCCATTACTGCATGCTTGCTTGGCCCTGTATGACCTTTACAGGCTTTGCAGTATACAAGCAGGACCGGCTCACCATAAGTATTATCTAAGTGAAAATTGTTTTTTGAGAGCACAAGGGATCAAGAGTTCCTGCATGAACTTGCTCCTCTAGCTGCATGGAGTCATGCGTTTGCCTGTTGTATGTATGAAAGGGAGTCAAGCATGCTCTATGCTGCAACAGCTTGGCTAAAGCCTCTCTTTTGCAGAACATGAGCATCAACATAGCATTGGGGCTTGACTCAAGCAGCCACCAAGCTTTGCACATCAGAGGCATGCTGCCAGTTGAAAGGAGACTTCCTAGGAGCCATGAGAGACTATCAGGGATGGGCCAGCTGGATGGACTTGACATGTGCAGAAGCACAGCAGGTCAGTGCTCTTGCCTGCATAGCAAACAATTGCACACACCTTTGCCACATAGCGCCCATTCTGCATGACGACACTCTGGCGCTTTCTTGCAGCTATGATACACCATCTGCAGTTTATCATATGACCTTTGACGTCAGCTCGCAGCAATTTGGTCAACCAATACTGATTCTGTGCAGCTGATTGAGGCTTGCAACATGGAAGATCGACGATTGACATATCTAGGAGGCGTGGGCATGAACGCTGCACTTCTATCCGTTGAAGGTGATACAACTTGCTCACAGCGTGTCTTGCATACAGCAGTTGCCAGCCTTCGTTCTTGCAGCATATATGGCAAACCCCTGCACTTGTTTGCACTACATTTGCAATACAAAAGGATCCTGGATGGGGACAGTAGTGCTTGTGTTAGTTGCGCTATTTTGCTCTCAGGTATTGCCTGACAACAGGAAGGTGCATTCATGCAAGCTTCTGCATAACATTCACGCACATTCACAGTCACATCTGTCTTGACTCTGCAGATGCCAAGGCCCACCAGCAGCTTCTTGCAAGATACCTTGCAGAATTACACGCTGCTAAACAGTGTGCAGCTCGTCTAGAGGGCAGCACGGGCTTGTCAAGACAGTGGGAGCTGGAGCAATCAATGCAGTTGCTTCAGTCTATCAGACACATCAGCAACTGTGCTGCAGACTACTCTCGTTGCATATACAATGCTGCTCTCACAGAGCTGGACCCTCTGCTTGCTGACCATGCTGCACAGATGACAGCCTCAGAGCAGCATCTGGCAGCTTGTCTGCTTGTTGCTGCCAAGTCAGGTGGAGCATTGGCTAAATCATTCCCAATAGTCTCGTCACTTGAAGATGTGGTCAACGATCTGCTGGACAGCATTCTCCTTGACTCGAGCAGGTCTGATGAAATTTTGGAAACCACAGAGAAGCTGAAGTTGTTTGAGGCTATCAGTGACTGGCAGGTTAGGACTAACAGTGCGTTTAGAACCCTCTCGGAATTCCCCAAGGTGACCGTTCACAGGTTCTACGCTGACTCGATAGCCATGAAGCATCTGCCATATACAGATGCAGAGTGGCTGTTGATGAGCTTGCTGGATAGAAGAGAAAAAGAAGCCGTCAGCAGGCACAATGAGGGGACTGCAACTCTCAGTGCAGAGGTCATGCTACACAGACAGATGATAGCCGCGCGGCAAGCAGCACCTAAGCATGATTCTGTACCTGATTGGCCTACCTTTTCAGAAGGCCTTTTGAATGACAAAAGCAAGCATAGAGCTCAGGTCATAGCATTCCTTACCTCTCTAGGCATTGCTGACGTTGTTGATAAACTGAGACGCGATGAGACACCATTTCCGGCAGCTCATAAGGTGCAACAGCTTGGGCAGGCAGCACAGGCTTATGCTTTTGGGCAGCTTCTCCTGCAAGAGTATTCAGGACACTGTCCATGCACAGGAGAAACATCTTTGCAGACAGCAGCAAGGTCCAGCAGCAACATTTCAGAGCCTCAGGCCACACTAAGCGACTTGAGCCAATCTGCCCAGAGTTCTCAGACAGCAGCATTACTCTTCTTGAATTCATGCTTACCAGACTTATCTACAGACAGAACTAGGAAGGCTGTCAAGGACAGCCCAATTTCAGACGCCTTGAAAATCAAAGAGATGGCTCGCACAGTGACCAGCACAGCAAGCAATGCAGGATCAACCAACTTGAGCGCTGTTGATTCCAGTGCTAGTGGTCTAACTGAGAGCAGCATCGTCATGCCCAAGTCAGCAGCAGGCGCTGTGTTTCAGTCTGGGCGAGCTTCTGGCGATAGCAAACTGAGGCCTACAGCACCTCCCCAGCACAGCAGATTGCACAGATTGATTAGCAGGCAGGCAGGCCCATTTGACCCTGTCAATGTGGCGCTATTGAGACCTGTAGACTGAAGTGCCTCAATGATATCATGTGTTTCTATGACGGCTTTATGACACAATAACAAAGAGGTATGTCTTTGCTGACCTTGAACTGTGCATGTGCCTTTGGACATTGACTCTCAAGTTTTCGTTCATGTTTTAGAACTGCTCGTTTATTTGATGCTAGTGGACTAGCCTGTTGTGTTGCGATTGGGACTGCTTCTCGCAAATGTTGTCAGTGTATAACTGTTTTAGGAATGTTGATTCAGAACTATACATCGACAAATAGCAATTATGTGTTGCCATTGTAGTATGTAATTACTTCGGCTGCAGTGATAGACCTGGGACCCAAGTGTGTCTGATGCATCTGCATTTTTTTACACACTTGCTGAAGTGCCTGCATATACTATTTGCAAATCTGAGGCCCCACTATTTCGATATGGGTTCGGACCTAGTGCAAACAGTAAAAAAACGTGCAGATTGGGTGTTCGAAAGCAGATGCACTCAGTGGCCTGTTGTTCATCATAGGAGGTCATGCGTGAAACAATCAGACTTCACACATCGCCTGACACTGCACTATATTTTGCACCTGAGATTTGATATGTCAATGCTAGAAAACATCACAACATGCGTCCCTTGTGCTGCCAATCTACCAGTCCTCTTTACTCTCAGTTGTACAGTGGCTGTGGCAGTGGATTTGCCAATATGACTTACAGTCCCAGTTGCTTCACAGTCTTCATTTTCTGGCAGTTCGCTCAAGTAATCTACAGAAATCTGCAGAGTCGTACTGAGGTGCTGTCTGATGGTCAAGATGGCTGCATAGCCCACAGCATCCACCAATGTAGCTGCACAGTCACAAGGTCATGTCAGCAACCAGCCTGTGTCAGAGAACGTCAGTGTCATCACACAAGAAGCATGGCTCAAGACATTACACAGACCAAGATGGTACACAGCAATGCAAGCCCATCATGCAGCAGTGTATCACATGGACAGTCATTGCTTGTGAGATGTGCCAAATAACAATGAACCTTGCACAAGCGATACAAAGCCAAGACAAAAACACACGTTGTGTGGGCGCACCTATGCAGCCTCCATGCAGGGTGTGGTAAATGTTTTCAACTGGTGGCCTGACTGGCAGTGTACACACAACATGTCCCTCTGTTGCAGAAATGTCCTTGAGTCCGTAAAGTGCTGTTGCCTCAAAGTTGCTAGTAGCTTCAGGATCAAAGTCATCATCGTAAGCTGAAACAAGGTCTGAAACGAAGGCTATTGCTGCTGCAGGTGATGCAGATTGCATGGGAGTTCCTATTGGCCCTTTGCCTTGGCTGTCAGAAGGTTGCATTGCTGGAACAAACTTGATGTCCGTGCCTCTTGCTGTGATTTGGCCTGTTGTCTTGTTTTTGATGACTACCTCAGAAAAGGCCAAGGCACGCCCTAATTTAGTGATTTTTGCATCAACCTCACAGACATCTCCACCAGGAGTAGGACGAAAGTAATCTATTGACATGTGGACGCTCACGCCACCATGTGGTGCCACTGATACCAGAGCTCCTGATGTGACAACATCAAATAGAGTGGCTGCGGTAAGACACACACTGAGTAGCGGGGGAGGGATGATAGTTCTGCTGAGCTCTATCCTCAGAACACCACTTCTTTGCCTACCTATACAACCTCCGTGCAGGCATCCAGACAGGTTCTGAGCCCGCTTAGTCACAGGAAAATCACACACCAGACGCCCGGAAGTCGAGCTCGTCACCTTCAAGCCGTACAGCGCTGTGGTGTTGAAGTTTCTGCTGCTTGCAGGTTGGAAGTTCTCCGTGTGCCAGCTCTTCAGCTCAGTCAGGAAGCCGACCCCTCGTTTGGGTGATGCCATGCCAGATCAAGCTACAGCTTGTGGCTTGCAACTGCAGGCAGTTGGTTGGCACATGCAAAGGTTTCCACGGTACGAAAACACTGCAAACATGCGCACGGAGTGTGTCTGCACAGCTCAGGCCTCGACGCATGAAGCGGAACAAAGCATTGCGTAACGGTTGGTGTGTTGGCGTTAAAATGACAGAGCTCTGCCCACTGTGACCTACATAATATGCATATTATGCGTTTGGTGTACGCAAAGTTGCCAGTGGACAGGCTTGATGGCTCCTGGAATGGGCCAACATTCAGCAGAACAGGCCAACAGCAGCAAGTGACTATCCAGACTTCCCCAATTGTCAGTAATTGGCATGACATGAGAACAACTGTGCTATAGCCTAGATCTGACATGCGGCAGCCCTCCTGCAAGAAACTTGACATGTGTGCCTCGAGCTGCCAGTCTTCCAGTTCTTTTCACCCGCAGATCAACAGTGGCAGTCGCTGTTGATTTGCCTAGGTGACTGACTGTTGCTGTGGCTTCACACTCCTCACCACCAGGCAGCTCACTGAGGTAGTCTATGGATATCTGAAGGCTGACACCTGAGTGTTCATTCATGGTCATGATAGCTGCAGACCCAATGACATCCACCAGCGTAGCTGCAAACCAGAATGCATGGCGTTAGTACAGCAGCGGCAGCAGCAGCAGCAGCAGCAGCAGCAGCAGCAGCAGCAGCAGCATACAGCAGCAGTACACTCAAAGCAACGATGAGCTAGCTGTGTGCACGTACATTGCAAATTGAGCATGTGACCTTTCCCCCAAAGACTCGCCCTCTTTGTCAGGGCTCTGCAGCAAAATGCATAACAATGACCATAAGCAAAGAAAACCACAGACAGATGTTGTTGCGCGTGCCTACCTACGCATCCACCATGCAAAGTGTTGTACCGATTCTGCACCCTCTGATTGACAGGCAGCACACAGACCACCTGCCCTCTTGTCGCCGTGATGTCCCTCAGGCCATACAAAGCGGTGGCCTCAAAGTTTCGAGTAGCGTCAGCCTGAAAGCCCTCTCGCACATCATTGATCATATCTGTGATGAAGTCTTCAGCTGCTTCTGGTGTTGCTGCTGCTTTGGGAGCACCAGGCGGCATTTTTGTGTTGCTACTGGATGCTGTCGGATCAGGCATCGGTGGGATGAATTTGATGTGAGTGCCTCTGGCTGTCACTTTGCCAGTTCTCTTATTTCGGATTTCCACATCAGCAAAGGCTAGCGTTCGGCCAGCTTTGGTGACATGTGCATCTACCTCACAGTCTTGCCCTCCAGGAGTGGGGCTGAGATAGTTCATAGACATGTGGACACTGACACCTGCGTGAGGCGCTACTGACACAATTGCACCTGAGCTGACGTCATCCACAAGTGTAGCTGCAAACCACACAACAAGGGTCAACACAGGACCTTTGGCAACCATATGTACATGTACAAGCTCAGCACAGCCTTGTGTGCAGTAAAGAAAGCTCTGATTACCTATGCAACCGCCATGAAGGGTACCAAATCTGTTCTGGACACGCTTGTCCACTGGAAAGTCACACATCATACGCCCTGATGTTGAGCTGGTAATTCTGAGACCATGCAAGGCTGTTGTGTCAAAGTCGCCTGTGCTGTCAGATCGGAAGGTGTCTGCATGCCAGCTTGTGAGATCGGTCAAGAAGCTGACCGCTCGTGCCGGGGATCCCATGCTGCGTAACCTTTGAAGAGGGTCTCTGCCAGAGGCTATGACGAAGCTTGTGTAAGAATCGCAAGCTCCCAAACTGTATGCATCACCTTTATCTGGAACAAAGCATAGACTTTATTCGCGATTTGTGGGGGCGCGTGGGAGCTGTTAGAGGCGCGGATTGTCAGAATGGCGTAACGGCTGTGCAATATGAGTCATAGCTAGCGTTTTAGAAGGCTATTACTAAAGCAGCAATAATGACTAAGAAGCATTGAGATAGCTACAGTACTGGCATTCGAGAAAGCAGGCTCTGTCGAAGGTTGATGCCTGCCCCTCCCACTGCTGCTGCAGCATTGCTTGAGCGACGCATATATTGAAGGCTGAATCAAACCACCTTGACAATGGTCACGAGTGTGGAACTATGCATGCATAGCCAACACACATTTTTGTCGCTTTGACTGCGCCTCGTACGTCAGCTGATGATATGGTACATTTTGTAGTGTCGTCAAGTCGTGAGACCAGCCAACAAGGGTGCAGCACCAGTTACAGCGAACCATTCCAGTTTGATCGCTCGCACAAAGTAGAAGCCGCAGGAGCGCTATTGTTCGAGCTGATCAGCCCATCTGCTCAAAGCACATGCCGAAGTCCACAGCGCATCCGTGGGGGATTATTCGCAGCAATAGGCCTCGACGTACCACGCTCAGGCGGAGGCAGTCAATCAAGTGGCAAACTGGTTTTAGGGGTAAGTCTGCTCACGCTCGATGATCACGGCCAGCAAGTGAAAACAAACACTCTACTACACATCGCCTGCCATTGCAGAAGTCTGGCAAGACTCATGACAACTTGGAACTCCTTCCTGTTGGAAGCAGCTATGGGGGTCGCAAACAACGCTTTGTGTGGGATGGCAAAGCCATCAAGGTCATAGACACAGAGGAGCTTGCATCAAAGCAGACAAAGCGCCAACACATAACAGCCCAGCTGCGAGACTGGCGCAGCTCGGTATTGTCAGCCTTTTTACCAGACAAGGAGCTTGTCACAGCAGATTACTGGGGATACAGCTTCTGGAGAAACTCCCACAGATTTTTCAGCTCAGCCACGACTGTCTTTGCAACTCAGGTACCAATTTGCCCTGTGCAGTGCTTTCATCATACAAGAAGGTACCAGCAAAACAAAGGCAATGATGAAGGCAGCTCAGTTGCATCGTCCTCCAGCCTGCACCAATGTGCAACATCAATGTGAAACTTGTACCACAGGCCAACACTTGGCAGCATGCAATGGCAGACATAGCATGCTGAAATGCATGTTGTCACAATCCGCATATTCATGCTTTGTTGTTCACACCTACCATCTTTTGAGACACCTGCATGCAGTGCAAGACATGGCACCATGATATATTAGTACCTGCCAGTAGCATGCATGCACAATGGAAGTGTGTATGAGGTACACTGGCAATGCAGTCACTTCTACAAGCAGTGGGAGTTGGAGCAAAGAAGTCACTGCCAGCTGCAGCCGGCATCAATTGGGTTTTGAAGGATGGCTTGGGCCGTCTGGGGCGCCTTTCTGTCTCAACACGCTTTGGCACATCCTTTGACTCCAACCTCAAGGTATTGCAATGTGCACAGCTGGCACAAAGTAACAGGCACGAATCCTATTGTCATGCACTAGTCAAGCACCCATCTCTTCTGCTATGCCAGATAAGCATGCTGCAAAGCCATCTATGACCAAAGCTACATCTTTCCCCTGCCTGCTGTATACAGGCACGATCCTCTCTCAGTTACTCAGCTGACTCTCTTTGCTGCCGTGCTCACCTGCATTTGCTCAGCTTGTCTATATGAACCAAAACACAGAGCAAAAGCTTGTCCTGCATCTTATGCTGGTCAAGAGCAGGTTCAGTTCCCATCAGCACTTGTTAGATCTAGATGTACTGTGCTAGAACTTCTTTTACAATGAAATGCATGCAGATGTTGTTGTTATTACCAAATATGCACCAGAATAGCATTGAATGACCCTTTCCATTCAAACTCAGCATTCTCAGAAGTCACTGACCTGATATTTTGTCTGTTGGGTCCCAGTTGCCCCCCAGGACATTACACACATCAAATTGAATCAAAAACTTTCTACTTTACTGGTGGGTCTTACATGCTTCAGCAAGCCCTGTTTGCTTGGCGCTGCAGAGGTTCAGGTTCAGCACCTCCCTAGTGTACGCAGTTGCAGTAGGCCTGGAGTTCCTCACCCCCCTAGCGCCTCGCTACTTCTTGCTGCTGGCCAGCGTTGCCAATGTAGGCAAGTCAGTGGGCCTGGCCACCCACATCTCCACCCAGCCCTCCTTTGTCAAGAACTTTGCACGACAGGACAACTTATCTGACCTCACAGCCAAAGCCCAGGTTAGAGCGCAGCCTTGCATGGCAGTTTTGTGGTGTTTGGTGTGATCGTTGAGTGTACTTTTGTCTCTGATCAGCCCGTTATCAGTTAGTTTGGATGGCAGAATTCACAGCCAAAGTTGAGGTAGGTACACAGCCCTTGATGCAGCGCCTCTGTGTTAGATGCTGTATCACGGATTGTGAGTGCATCACTGTCCTGACTTTCTCCTGTCTTTTAAAGGGTGTCACAAAACAGAGTGATCTGTTGGCCTTTACAGCCATAGCTCAGGTAGCGCGCTGTCAACAGGACATGCTCTGCTGTGTCACACAGCATCCTCACCTCATTGTGCCTGCATCTAGCAAACCAGCCTGCAACACTTCCCACAGCAATCCCTGTCCGCGTCACTGACAGCCTCCAAAAGAGCAGAGCAAACAGGCAAGACAGAGAAAAGTCAGGAACAAGAACAGCAAAGAGAACAAGCCTGACACTCTCATGTCGCAGTCACATTTTGTGTTCTTGCAGGCACAGCACAGGGCCATGGCATATGAGCCTCATAGCTCCGGTCTGCCGCCTTAGGAGGCTCCTGTGATGATCGCTGAAAAGCGTAACCTTTTCTTTTCTTTTCAGGCACAGCAGATGGTTGCAGACAATTTCGGCCTGGCCATGGCAGTGAGTCTGAGCTACGCCTGTAGGAATGACCCCCGGGCGGCGCAGCTGCTACCCCTGCTGGCCTTCCCCCTCCTGGCAACCGGGGACCTGTGCAGCATCTACAGGGAGCTCAAGTCTATACACCTCAGGAACCTGAACAAGGAAAGGGCAGAAATCGTGGCGGAGATGTGGCTGGAAGCTGGCCGCATCCCCTCTGCTGCTGAGGTGTGATTAATGATAAAAGTAATATGAATAATGAAGATTATATATATTAATGTCAGTAATAAGAAAATAGCATTCCAGCTCCTGATGAGCTAGATGTCATTGCCTGCCTGCGTCTGGTTTCATGAACACATATTGGTCCTGCAGTCCCAATGTTGCCTGTTGTTATCCTTGCACTTTGCATGCATGGGGCTGGTATTGCTGGTCGTGCCAGCTGCAGCTGAAGCAAGCTATCTGTAAAAGCAAGTCAGTACTGTCAACGGTAATTCAGACGCCACAGTAAGCTGTTGCTGTTGATGCTGTCGTAGTCAGCTGCCAAACTGACCAGCTCACTTGTCCTGCTTTGCCTGCTGTCAACATAGGGCTGACTTCAGGAGTGGTTGACTGAAATCAGCCCTA
>JAABUS010007214.1_pt1 | contig 12927 bp, 11 predicted proteins | sample 5560161 | NCBI WGS metagenome assembly JAABUS01 (sample SAMN10711885, study PRJNA513376) | rock metagenome | isolation source: Antarctica rocks | place: Antarctica: Victoria Land, Trio Nunatak nord | collected 2016-01-04 | reverse complement strand
ACTTGCTTCGCGCACGAGTCTTACATAGGGTCTAAGGTTAGACGTGATTACTGAAGAGCCAAGGTCTACCTCGATTTGACCCAGTTGCACCAAAATCGCGGAAGAGCCGCTTTTTTTCGCTCTCCATCAATGAACGGGAAATTCATCTGCGCTGACCTTCGACTTCCGCACCCGTCCTGCCGCGCGGCACGCCATCATTCTTCTCATCACCGCCCACGCCATTACGCGCGGTAAGATATTTGTCCCGCTCAATGTCACCCTCGCGCGTTCCCGTTGAGTCGTGGAACAGCACGACCGTGTGCGGAAACGGCATATCAATCCCGGCGCGGTCGAGCGCGTTCTTGATGCCGGTCGCCACGCGGTCAGAGACGGCAAGCACGTTGGCTTGCTGTGAGCCAGTCCAGAAATAGACTGTAAAGTTGACCGACGAGGGCGCGAGTTCCGTGACATAAACCCACGGACCCGGATCGTTCATCACGCCTTCCGTATCTTCAAGCACGCGCTTGATCGTCCGGCGCGCCTCTTCAATCGAATCGGGGTAGCCGATGCCGACGGTGAATTTGATGCGCCGCTTGTCGTAAGCCGTGCGGACGAGAATCGCGTTCGTATAGACATCGCCGTTCGGCAGCACCGCCCGCTCGCCGTCGTAAGTCTTGAGGCGCGTCGAGCGGACGTTTATCTCTTCAACCGTGCCTTCGTACTCTTTGGTTTTGATTTGGTCGCCGACGACGAACGGACGCCGCCACAGTATCAGGATTCCGGCGAAGAAGTTTTGCAGCACGTCCTTGAAGGCGAAACCGATGGCGACCGACGTGATGCCTAAGCCTGCGATCAAGTCACCCGGCTTGAACGCCGGAAAGATGATGACCGCCGCGACAAACAAACCGATGATGGTGATTGCGGCGGATGCGAGGCGACCGAGGAGATCGGCAAGCGTCACGTCGAGGCGCGTATTCGTGCCTGCCGCGTGAATCACTCTGCGCACAACGCGGGAGATGATCAGAAAGACGCCGAAGGCGATGAGCGCGATGACGAGGTAAGGCGCACGCGCGAGCAACGATTCGCCTAAATCTCGAATTGTGCGCCAGACGATGCCGAAGTCGAAATCACGGTTGTTGTCGGCGGCTGATTGTAAAAGAAAGATGTTCAGCAAAAGAAAAGTGTTCATTGAAACTTGAGCCTATTAAATTGTTAGTTGAATACCGCCGCGCTTATCGAGAACGATGCTCAACTCACGCGCCGCTTCTGTGATTCGTTCGCAATCGTGCGGCGATTTAATACTGCGCGAGGCAAGCGATTCGACGCGCTCAAGGTGCGCGGCGATGTGGCGCAGGCGATGTTGGCTTCGTGTCTGCCGCGCAACGGTTTTCAAACCATGTAGCATCCGCACGATGATTCCGGCGTTGCCTTCGGCACTCTCGCGTATCTGGTCGAACGAATCGTCGAGCATACTCTCAAACGTCGCGCCGCGCGCGATGACGCGAAGATTTTCATCATGGTAACGATACCTTTCAGGCAGACGACGATTTGCTAACCGGGCGCAAATTGAAGTCAGGTAATCAACACACGTCACGGCGGTCGTCGTATCGTTGATGCCGGGCGATAACGCCTTCAAAGCGATGTCCACAATTTGACGAACGCCGAACGCCGCATCTTGTTCGACGGTGCGATAGCGACTGATTGTGTAGATACTGTTAAGGCGTTCGATGAGTTTTTCGCCAGGCGGGCGATTCAAAGCGAGTGACGCGAGCGGTTCATGCTCAACGATGAACGCGCCGATGCCGCACTCCATTTGAATTACGGTGTCGTGTTCAATCGCAATCTCTATCATCCTTTCATCGTCAACGCTCTGCACATAACCTGTCGCGCGCGATGGAATCTCGTGCCAGCTTCGATTTGACAACTCGCCAGCCGTGTGTGCTTCGTCGTCCGTTTCGTCGTCGCTGCTCTCGCCGACTTGCTGCGGAAACAGGCGGTCAATCGCCGCATACGTTTCTTCGGCAGCCGCCGCGATGAGGTTCGAGGGTTGGATTGACGAAGCGATATGATGAATGAAAAAGATGAGCAACGCGATGGCAACGATGGCGAGGAAAATTGCGAACACCACCGAGAGCGACGGCACGAACAGGTTTTCGTCTCCGCCCCGTATCGTTCTTAACACCACAAGGCAATAAACGAAAATGCCGACGAACGAACCGAGTACAACCTGATTCGCGCGGTCGCCCATGAAGTTACGAAGGATGCGCGGTGTATATTGACTTGAAGCTTGAGCGAGCGCGGCGAGCGTGAGGGAAAACGTCACGCCCGCGACCGTCATCATCGAGCCGCCGATAGCCGTCAGCATCCCTCGCGACCCGTCTGCGCCCGCGCCGAACAAGCGTGGATACTTGATTAACATTTCGCGGCTGATGCGGCTGTCAATTTCGATGAGGGCGAACGCCACCGCGATTGAACCCAACACGATGAGACCCGGCACGAACCACAAACTGGATATTAGATTCGCCCACAGGCGTTTTAACTTATTCACCAGCACGCTTCGCAACGCTCAGATATTTGAATCACTTTGTTATCGTTCTTGTTTGTTACATCGTCACACCGAAGGCGCGCATAAAGTTAATGAAACTTCGTGAGCGCCTTCGGGCGGTGGTTTCACCACTCAGGACTTAACAAATTACATCTTGCCTGTTGCAGTCTGCCCGCTCGCCGCCATCTGCCGGCAACTTTCCGCGCAGCGTCGGCACGCTTCCGCGCAACGGCGCATCTGCTCATCGTCCGCTCCTATTCGCTCACAATCATCGGCGCAGCGCACACACACTTCGGCGCAGACCCCGCAAGTAAGGTGATGAAGGTCGGAGCTACGAATCATAAAGTCTGCGCTCGTCTGGCAAATCTGCGCGCAGTCGAGCATCAACCTGATGTGCGCGGCTTCGGCGTGCTTGCCGCTCATCTGTAAGCAATGCGCCACCGTTTCCAAGCAGACGCGGTGACATTCCGTGCAGTTTTGAATGCACTGCTGCATGTCATGGTTCGTTTGGTTCATCGCTTGTGCATGAGTTGACATTGTTATTCTCCTTTTGCCGGTTAGTGTTGTAGGTGATGCCACTGGATTGTGACGTTAATTATGTGCTCATTTTCCGCTTGGGCGGCGACTCCGCGACGAGCGACTCGGTGCGCCCGGCTGCGAGCGCACGCCCGCGTTTGATGTCCGAGATTTTGACGACGAACTTTTCCGTGTCGCTCGTGCGTTCGAGCATCTCGCTCAACGTCGCGTCGTCGAGGCGCGAGGCGTCAACGCCGTTCGCGTTCAGTTCATCACGCAGACGCCTGACGGTCGCCGTGTCGCGTTTATAAACATCCGGGTAAAGATAAAGCGTGCCGCCTTCGACGACTTCCGTGTCGTAGTTGATGTCAACCGGAATCGGTTGGTCGAGCGAGACGACGCGGCGTTCGGAATCGTCTCGCGCACGGCTGATTTCTTCGTTTGAAATATCGAGGTTGCGGGCGCGCGCGATCTTCTGCGTCAAGTCGAAGATGTCGTCGGTCAGCATCCGCACGCAGCCGTGCGAGACGAGCGAGCCGATGTCCGAAGGCTTGGCGGCTTCGTGAATCAAATAAGCATCGCCGAGCGGAATTTTGATTTTGCCGAGCGGGTTGCGCGCATCCGAAGCCGGAATGCGCTCATAAGGTTCGACCGAAGAAGACGCGCGCACCCATGAACTGTCGGGCGGAATCCACGCCGGATTCAGGATGATTTTGTTTGCCGTGCGCTCGCCGACGGGAATCGGAAACTTTTCCCGCCCGACACCGACCGGATACGTCGCTACCTCTTTGCCGTTTTGCCAGAGCGTTAAGAGAAATGCCGGGACGTTGACGGTGATGCGGATGTCAGGGTTGTCCGGCTTGAGCGCGGCGCGCGTAAGTCTCCCGCCGGCCGCTTTATCGGAACGCTGTGATTCGTCTTCTCCGTTTGCCGCGTTCTCATTATTCGCCTTTGAGCCGGTCGGGTTCGCGTTGCGTGCCGTCGCATTATCCGCGTTTGTTGTCGCGTCGGTGTTGTTTGAAGCGGATTTGTTCGGTTCGCTTTCGTCGAGTGCTGTGCGTGTCGTCAGGGCGAGATGTTCGGTCTCTTTCTTCGCGCCGTCGGGATATGACACGCGCGCCCACACGTCGCCCGCGAAGTCTTCGGAAGTCTGCAAGTTAGTTTGAAACTTGCTGCTCTCGCGGTCTGTCGGTTCAATGAGGTTCTTTAGTTGGATGAGGTTGTCTTCTTCATCGGCGATGACGGGGCGATAGAGGAACGCGACTTCGCTCGCGCCGGGAGCCGTGACGGTCAGCGTCACCGCATCGTTGCTCGCCACCTTCCAATCACCCGTCGCATCTTCGATTGGCGAAGTGGCGATGGTCGGCGGTTGTGCTGAAGCGGGTGTCGGCGTCGGCAGTGTCGGCGTGCTGCCCTGCAACTCGACTCGTCTTTCAGGCGCGACACACGCGCTCATCAATATCATTGACAGCGAGAGCATGAATGCCAGACAAACTTTACGGGCGGTGGTTTTCAAGACGTAACCTTCCTTCTTGTTCCCAATCGTTTCGATTAAGATAAATCATTCAGCGGCGTTTCGAGCGAGTGGAAACACACATTGCGCGTGAGTGTTTTCACTTACAAACGAAAACGCGCCGCCTGTTATATTCGTGCGGTGAAAAGGCTAAAGGGTGTGAGCGTAGGTGTTCGCGCAAGATTGATGTGGTTGTCGTTGGGCGTCGCCGTGCCGCTCGCTCTCGTCGGCGCGCTCGTGTTGTGGGGATTGTGGCGCGAAAGCCGCCGACAAATCGATGCGTCCATTGAGAGTCAAACGCAACTCGCCGCCGTCGCTTTCGAGCGATGGATGGAAGGTCAACGCAATCCTCTGCGGACGCTCGCCGGACAAGCCGCGATTCCTGCCCCGACAGCTTCAACCGCGCTCGCTAAAAACTTCGCACTCGTCATCAGTAACCGCCCGCACTGGCTTGACCTTCATCTGCTCGACGCGCGCGGCAACACCTTGCTCGCGCAGCCGCCGCAATCGCCCGCGCTTCCGCAAGGCACGGTGACGGATGCTTTCGCCAAATTAAACAGGCGCGATTCGTGGGCGATTACCACTGACTGGACGCGGAGCGCGGAGCGTCCCGTGATCGTCATCAGTGCGCCCGTCGAGGGAGGCGGCGCAATCATCGCGCGCGCCGACGCGGAGGCTATCGGTGAACTTTTCAGAGATATAAATCTCGCGCCGGGCAGCGTCATCGCCGTCTTCGATTCACGCCAGCGCATTCTTTATCGCAGCCCGACGTTTGAATCATACGTCGGCGCGGATGTCAGCAATACCTCGCTGTTCGCCTCGCTCGACGAGCGACGCCGCGCGGTCGTTGAACAGATTAGTCCGTATGACGGCGTGCGACGTATCTACGGACTCGCACACGCGGGCGACACCGATTGCATCGTGATGATCGGCACGCCGACAAGCATTCTGCTCGAACCCGCGCAAGCTCAATTCACACGCTACGCTTTCTTTAGTCTGCTTGCGCTTGCTTCGGCATTGGTCGCGGCGTTTCTGCTCGCGCGCGGCGTGATTCGCCCCGTTCAGAAACTTGAGCAAGCCGCGCGTGATTTAGGTGCGGGCAACTTGGCTGCGCGCGCGCCCGCCCGAAGCCTCGACGAGTTCGGTAGGCTCGGCTTGTCGTTCAACCAGATGGCGATGCAGATACAGGAACGCGAAGCCAGACTCACGGAACTCGACCGCTTGAAATCCGAGTTCGTCTCAAGCGTCTCGCACGAACTACGCACGCCTCTGACGACGATTAAAACCCTCACGCGCTTGTTGCTTCGCGCTCGGCACACGGAAGCGGAGAAGCGCGAATACCTTGAAACCATCGCCGTCGAATGCGACCGTCAGATTGAGTTGGTGGTGAATCTGCTTGACCTCTCGCGCATCGAAGCGGGCGCGTTCAACTTGTCGCGCGCACCTGTTGACGCGGGCGAAGTGTTGCGCTCGTGCGCCACCGCGCTGCGCCACGCGACGGAAGCGAAACATCAAATCCTAAGATTGAATCTTGACGACGATTTACCGTTTGTCGAAGCGGATACGGGGGCGTTGCGTCGCGTAATCGGCGGACTCGTCGAGAACGCGGTCAAGTACAGCTCCGAAGGCGGCACGATTACCTTGCGTGCAATGCTCGACGCAGGGGATTCCGACGTTTTGGCAATCAGCGTCACGGACACGGGGCGCGGCATCCCTGAAGAAGATTTGCCGCATGTCTTCGACAAGTTTTACCGCAGCCACTCCGCGCTTGATGCTTCTGGTATCGGTCTCGGACTTTACCTTGCGCGCACGATGGTCGAGCACATGAACGGCTCACTCACGGTTGAAAGTCGTGTCGGAGCAGGAAGCACATTCACGATTCGTTTGCTCGTGTGGAAAGGCGAGATTGATAAAGACATGCAACAGGCAGGGGTTGATACGAGGCTATCTCACATCGCGGAGAAGCAACACGCATGACGCAACGCTTGCTCGTCGTTGACGACGAACCGAATTTGCTGCGCGCCGTCGCCGCGACACTGCGCGCCGAAGGCTACGAAGTGCAGACCGCGCGGAGTGGCGCGGAAGCCTTGCTGCGCGTCGCCGAACGACTGCCTGACCTCATCGTTTCAGACGTGCGTATGCCGGGCATGGATGGCTACGCGCTCGCCCGCCAGCTTCGCCAAGCGCCGCACACGGACTTGATTCCGATTGTGTTCCTGACCGCGAAAGACCACACGGAAGACCGCATCGAAGGCTTCCGCGCCGGAGTTGACGCATACCTCACCAAGCCGTTTGAACCCGATGAACTGATCGCCGTCATCGCCAACATCTTAAACCGCGTCCAGCGCACACACGCCCGCGTCGCGCGTCTCATCAGCAACGATCAAGCGGAGCCAGAAGAAAAACTCATCCCCGATGAAGAATTGACCGACGCCGAAAACCGCATCGCCGAAGCGGTCGCGCGCGGTCTGAGCAACAAGGAAATCGCCGCCGAATTCTCCATCAGCGCACGCACCGTCGAAAACCACATCAGCCGCATCCTCGCCAAAAAGAGTTTCTCAAACCGCGTCGAAATCGCCCGCTACGTTCTCGCCCGCAAAACTGTCAATAGTGACGAGTAAGGTTGCGGTTGAGCTGCTGTCTGAGGGCGGAGCGATCAAACGATTAGCTCAACCGCTTGTCATGCGTCTTTGCCTCTACACTTCGGTTAAGTGAAAATCCATCGTATTCATGTCCACGTCCGATTCCGAGGGTTTACCGAACAACTTCAGCCACAGAAACCCGATTGTGCCAGCCGTTAATGATGACAGCAAAACCGCCATTTTCGAGGCGTTAATTGTTTCGGCGTCGCCGACGAACGCAAGGTTCGTAATAAAAATTGACATCGTAAAACCGATGCCGCCCAAAAGCCCTGCGCCGAAAACGTGCCGCCATGTCAAATCAAGCGGCAGGCGGCAAATACCGACGGCAACGGCGACGAAACTCAAAAGCGTGATGCCCAGAGGTTTGCCCAAAACCAAACCGCCAATGATGCCCGAACTATTCGCGCTCGTGAGGTTGTTTGCCCAATCAGCGTCCATGACGATGCCCGTATTGCAAAGCGCGAAAATCGGTAGAATGACGAACGCGACGGGATTGTGCAGAAAATGTTCGAGTCGGTATGACGGCGATTCCGCGTCATCTTCTTTGGCGGAAGACGGAAGCGCAAAGGCGAGAAGAACTCCGGCAATCGTCGCGTGAACGCCGGACTTCAACATCAAGAACCACATCAACGCGCCGCCGAGCAAATACGGCGCGAGCGACATCACTTTGAAAAAGCGACTACACCCGAAGAGCAGCACCCAAACAGCCAAAGCGCCGACGAGATACGAAACGGAAAGCTGCGCCGTGTAAAAAACAGCGATAATAATTATCGCGCACAAATCGTCTATGACGGCGAAAGCCACGACAAAAACTTTCAAAGAAGCCGGTACGCGGCTGCCGAGAAGTGCCAAAACGCCCAACGCGAAAGCAATATCGGTTGCCATCGGAATCCCGATTCCGGTTTGCGTCTCGGTTCCGCTGTTAAGGGAAAAATGAATCAGCGCGGGGAAAGCTATTCCGCCAAGCGCGGCAAGAATCGGTAGCAGCGCGTTTTTGAAGTTCGAGAGTTCGCCGTTGTAAAGCTCGCGTTTGAGTTCCAAACCGATCAGCAAAAAGAAGATCGCCATCAGCCCGTCGTTGACCCAATGCTCGACACTTAATCCGCCAACATACATCTGCCAGATGCTCACATAGTTCGCGCCCAAAATTGAATTGGCAAGAGCAAGCGAAACAACCGTGCAAACGATGAGCAGAATACCGCTCGATTTTTCGGAGTCGAAAAATGCGCTAAAGGTTCTCGATAATTTTCTTTGAACAACACCCATAATTATTTTTAGTCAGACTACCAGAAACATTCGAGTCCCGTGCAGGACTCATAAAAGCGATAAGGATACTACCGGCGGCTTATCTTGACACTCACCGCCTGTTACCGCTTAGGTGGAATCACTCACGCGCCGTGTGTGGTTTCACGGATGCCGTGCGCCCACCGACGAGGTAACCTTTCACCATCAATCGAGTTTCGAGTTTGAAGGGAGACGAAGAAAATGTTGAGCGACGCTTCGGTGAAGTATGCGATGAGATGGACGTTGATGTGCGGGTTTCTAACGGTGATGCTCGTGTGCGGCGCGGCATTAACGCTTGCCCAAGAAAACACGATGCAGGTTACGGTCAAACCGCAAGAGCAGCAGCAGACGCCAGCAGCAGACGAAGAAGCGGAAGACCCGGCGGGCGAAGTCAAAGCCGTCGAACCGACTTACAAAGATTACAGAGGCGTGAAAATCGGCATGACCGCCGACGAAGCGCGGCGCAAACTTGGAGATAAAAAAGCCGACGGCAAGACGCAGGATTTCTTCCAAGTCGAAGAAAACGAAATGGTGTCGCTCTACTACACCAAGGACGGCAAGGTGCGCGCGATGTCTATTATCTATACCGGCAAGAACGCTCCAGCCGACACCGCCGTACTCGGCGAAACGCTTGCTCCCGATGCCAACGGGCGCATCTATAAACTCATACGCTATCCAAGCGCGGGCTACTGGATTGCATACAGCCGCACGAGCGGAGATTCGCCCGTCGTGACCATCACGATGCAGAGAACGCGCGCCGCTGCAACTGCGAAATAATTACGAAGAAATCTGTCAACAGAACCACGCGCAACAGCCATTAAGTTCAATGCTTAACGGCGGAAAGCAAAGGCAACGATTATGACCGAAGTTAAAGACTCTCCCCGCAACGGCGATGCCGAACGGAAAGATCAAACAAGCGCTAAAAACCAATCAAGCACTTTGAAACGCATCGGCATCTATGCCGCAATTCTCGTCGCCGTCTTTCTGCTCGGCTTGATTCCGATGTGGCTTTCGGCGCGCGAACGCTCAAGCGAACGCGACGCCGTGCAGCGAAGTTTGCGCGTCAGTCAAATGCAGAACCGTTTGGCGAGTGCCGCGATTGATGCGCGTCGCGGCGAATACGAACAAGCGAGAAATGCCGCGAGCGACTTTTTCACTAACCTTCGCACTGAAGTTGACCGCACACAAGACCGTGCTTTAACGACTGAACAGAACACGCGCGCCGAAAAAATTCTCGCCACACGCGACGACATCATCACCTTGCTTGCCCGTAACGACCCGGCAAGCGTTGACCGTCTCTCCGATGCTTACGTCGCTTACCGCGAAGGCTTCGGCAATGCTCAAACAGCATCGAATGTCGCTTCGCAGCGTTAGCGAAAAACCGTCGCTAAAACTTTCGTCCCTTTGTTAGCAAACATTGTTAGCGAGCAATCCGCCCGCAATCTTCGATTAACATGCCAAGCGACCTGCCGCCCGAAGAACGCCAACTGCTCAACGATGAACGCCGTCAACTGCTCGCCCAAGTTGAGGATTGGTTGGAAACGCCGATGCTCATCCTCGGCTTCGTCTGGCTGGCGATGTTCGTTTATGAATCGGTGTGGGGCGAAGGTCCCGCGCTCAATACGGCGAACACGATCATCTGGATCGTGTTCATCTTCGATTTTCTGCTGAAGATTATCCTCGCGCCCGACAAGACCGACTACTTAAAAGCCAACTGGCTGACGCTCATCGCGCTCGTCGTTCCCGCGCTCCGAGTGTTTCGCATATTCCGTGTCTTCCGCATCCTTCGCGCCGCACGCGCCGCGCGCGGGCTGCGTCTGTTTCGTCTCATCAGCTCCTTAAATCGCGGAATGCGCGCGTTGGGCGCGACGATGCAACGGCGCGGTGTCGGCTATGTCGTCGTCTTAACGCTCGGCGTCACCTTCGCGGGTGCAGCCGGAATGTATGCGTTCGAGAATGACGCGCCGGACTCGTCGCTTCAAACTTACGGCGATGCGCTGTGGTGGACGGCGATGATGATGACGACGATAGGCAGCGACTATTTCCCGCAGACCGCCGAAGGTCGTGTACTCTGTTTCATCCTCGCCATCTATGCGTTCGCCGTCTTCGGTTACGTGACGGCGACGATTGCCACGTTCTTCGTCGGGCGCGACGCCGCGAACGAAGAAGCGGAAGTTGCGGGAGCCGCGCAGATCGAGCGACTACAAAGCGAAATCGCTGCCTTGCGCGACGAGATACGAGACTTGGCGCGGCGGGGATAATGCTGGAGCGTAAAATCTAAAGAGCGGATATTGCAAAAAAGCTGGGGAAGTTGTGTGCGACGATTATTTGATTTAGGCGGGTTGACGTGGACACGGTTAGTCAAGGATTTTGTCGCGCAAGCACGCGCGCAAGACATGATGGGTTGGGCGGCGCAACTCGCGTTCTACTTTATGCTCGCGTTCTTTCCGCTGATGCTGTTCCTGACGCTTTTACTCGGCTATTTGACGCAAAGCCGCGTGCAGTTGCGCGATGCACTGATCGGTTATCTAAGCACCGTCGCCCCCGTCTCGGCGTCGCAGTTGATCGCCACGACGATTGAAGAAATGAGTGATTCAAAGAGCGGCGGCAAGTTGTCTTTAGGCTTGCTCGCGGCTTTGTGGGCGGCGTCGAATGGAATGCGCGTTTTGTCTAAAGCACTCGACGCCGCTTACTGCGTCGAGGAGAAACGCTCGTGGTGGAACGAACGACTGTTAGCTTTGATTCTGACCGTCGCACTCGGCGCATTAATCCTCGCGGCGCTGATTCTATTGTTGTATGGCAGCGACATCGCCAAAGAGGTCGCCGCTTATTTCGCTTTGAGTGCGACGTTCACGGCGGTGTGGAAGGTCGCGCAGTATCCGCTTGTGTTGCTGTTCGTGCTGCTCGCCTTCAACGCGATTTACCATTTCGCGCCGAACCTCAAGCACCGGCGATGGAGATGGCTCACGCCCGGCACAATCATCGGCGTGACGCTCTGGCTCATGATTTCATTCGGGCTGCGGTTTTACTTGCGCCAAGTCAGCACCATTAAGACGACATACGGCTCGTTCGGCGCGGTCATCACACTCATGCTGTGGTGTTATCTGTCGGGCGCGGCGATTCTCGCCGGCGGCATCATCAATTCCGTCATCGCACGCACAAAGCAGCAAACTTGAGTTGATGTCGGCGCGGGGTACTATCTATCTCAAACAACTTGCGGTTGCTGAAGTTCGACGCGGAGAAGCTCGGACTTTGTACCCGGACGGCTTTGGCATGTCAGGCATGTCAGCTAATTAACCGGATACCCAAATGGTCACACGGCGCATCGGTCAAGTCTTGCTCGACGCCGAGATAATTTTCCGTCGTCTGGATTGATTCATGTCCGAGCGAGAGTTGTATCTGGTCGAGTGCCGCGCCGCCCTTATACGCGAGCTTTGCAAACGTGCGACGAAGATCATGCGGGGCGACACCGGCGTGCTTTAATATAGTCGCGTAACCGGCGACGGTGTTGCGGATCGCCTGCGGCGTGATCCCTTCGCCCACTACATGGTCGCCTTTGTTGACCGCGCGGAAGACAACTCCATCAGAGATACCAGCACGATTACTCCACGCATCTATCGCCGCTTTCGTCCAGTTCGGCATCGGCACACTTCGTATCTTGTCACGTTTACCGATCAAGTCCACCAGCACCCACCGTCCATCACGCTGCTGAACGTGCTCGAAAGACAAACTAGCAGCTTCCGCCCGGCGCAGCCCGCAACCAATAAGCACGGCGAGCAGCGCCCGGTCACGCAAGCCTTTGAGCGTGCGTGTATCAGGAGCGCCGAGCCAGCTTTGTGCTTGCTCGCGTGTCAGCCAGTTGCCCGTGCGCCGTCCTTCCTGCCGCGCGCCTTTAACCGCACGGATGCCGCCCGCGATCTGGGGGTCGAGCGCGCCGTTGTCGGCAGCTTCGGCGGCGAGTTTGCGAATCGCCGAGAGACGCTGGTTGATGCTTGCTGAGGATAATCCTGTATCGCGGAGTTCGGCGGCGTAGCGTTGCACGAGCGCCTTGTTAAGCTGAGGTCTTCCGGCTTGCTTATGCCACGCGAAGAAGTCACGCAGCGCACGCTCGTAGGCGCGGCGGCTGTGTTCGCTCGGCAGCCCGTCTAAAACCATTTCAATGGCTTTGGCTTCGGCAGGGTCGAGCTTAGTCAAAGTAAGAGCTTGAGTGTCAGCTTTCCGTCTCATCCGGCGGCGAGTTCCCTTCGTTCAGATAGCTTTCCATAATCACCATTATCATAAGCTAGAAATAGACGAAAGAGAACTGTTTTTTAGATCATCGTGAACTCGTTTGCTGGTTCATCCGCATATTTGGTGCACTCTAACGGAAGTGTCTCGTGCAGCGTGTTCAGCGACCTGCAAGGAAGAGTTACTGAGCTATTTGAACTTCTTTGATTAGGTAAACAGCA
>JAABUS010007212.1_pt1 | contig 12929 bp, 12 predicted proteins | sample 5560161 | NCBI WGS metagenome assembly JAABUS01 (sample SAMN10711885, study PRJNA513376) | rock metagenome | isolation source: Antarctica rocks | place: Antarctica: Victoria Land, Trio Nunatak nord | collected 2016-01-04 | reverse complement strand
CAGGAGCTGGCCTTCGACGAGCACGGCAACCTGTTCACCGCCGACAACAACTCCGACAGCGGCGACAAGGCCCGCTGGGTCCACCTCGTCGAGGGCTCCGACAGCGGCTGGCGGATCGGCTACCAGTTCATCGAGGCCCCGATCAGCCGAGGGCCATGGAACGCCGAGAAGCTCTGGCACCCGCGCCGGGACGGCCAGGCCGCCTACCTCCTGCCTCCCATCGCCAACGTCGCCGACGGCCCGTCGGGCCTGACGTATGACCCCGGCACCGGCCTCCCCGATCGTCTCCGCCATCACTTCTTCCTCTGCGACTTCCGCGGCGGGACGAGCAGCCAGAGCGGCATCCGGACCTTCGCCATGAAGCCCCGGGGGGCCTCGTTCGAGCTGGTCGACTCGCAGGAATTCCTCTGGAACCTCCTCCCCACCGACGCCGACTTCGGCTCCGACGGCGCCCTGTATGTCTCCGACTGGACCGAGGGCTGGCGTCAGCCCGGCAAGGGCCGGATTTACAAGGTTTACGACCCCGAGTTCGCCGGGGACAAGCTCGTCCTGGAGGTCAAGAGCCTCTTGGCCCGAGGGTTCTCCGAGCGATCCGACGACGAGCTGGCGAAGCTCCTCGCCCACCCCGACCAGCGCGTCCGCCAGGGGGCCCAGTTCGCCCTTGCCATGAGTGGCGAGAAGGCGATCGAGACCCTCGCGAGGGTCGCCAATGCGGATCGCGAGCCCCTTGCCCGCCTGCACGCCATCTGGGGCCTCGGCCAGGTCGGCAGGTCCTCGCCCGCCGCGCTCCAACGGATCAAGATGCTATTCCTCGACGCCGATGCCGAGGTCCGCGCGCAGGCCGTCCGGGCGCTGTGCGACGGGCCGCTCGCGGGGGCCAAGGACGCGGCCCAGGTGGTACGGCTCCTGGAGGACGAGTCGCCGCGTGTCCGCATGTTCGCCGCGATTGGCCTGGGCAAGCTCGGCGCCGCGGACGTCGTCGGGCCTCTCGTCCAGATGCTCCGCGCCGACGGGGCTGACCCCACCCTCAGGCACGCCGCCGTCATGGGCCTGGTCGGTTCCGGGAATGTTGACGGGCTCCTGAAGGCGGCAGCCGATGAGTCGTCCCTGGCCCGGATGGGCGTCCTGCTCGCCTTCCGACGCCTGGGGCGCCCCGAGGTCTCCCGCTTCCTGAACGACCCTGACCCGGCCCTCGTCCTGGAGGCGGCCCGCGCCATCAATGACGCACCGATCGAGGGGGCGATGCCCCGGCTGGCCGTGATGCTCGACCGTCCGAAGGGCCTTCCCGACTCTCTACTCGTGCGTGCGGTCAACGCCAATCTCCGGATCGGCGGCCCCGAGGCCGCCTCGCGTCTGGCGGTCTTCGCCGGCTCGGCCGAGGCCCCGGAGGCGATGCGGGCCGAGGCCCTCGCCGTCCTCGCCTCCTGGCCCGCGCCCGCCGGCCGCGATCGGGTCGTCGGCCTCTGGCGTCCCGTCTCTCCTCACCCCGCCGAGGAGGCTGTCGTCCCCCTGAGGCGAGTCCTCCCGGCGATCCTGGCCACGGCCCCGGATGTCGTCCGGCAGGCCGGCGCCCGCACGGCCGCCGTCCTGGGGATCGAGGAGGCCGGCGCCGCCCTGCTCGCCCTGGTCGGCGACGCCGGCCGCTCCGGCGAGACGCGGGCCGAGGCGATCAAGGCCCTCGAAGCGATCGGCGATTCCCGATTGGAACAGGCCATGCGGACGGCCGTCGATTCCGAGGACCCCGGGCTCCGCGTCGAGGGCCGTCGTCTCCTCGCCAAGCTCAAGCCAGGCGAGGCGGTGCCCGCCCTCGAGGCCGTCCTCGGCAAGGGGGAGAGGGCCGAACGCCAGGCTGCGCTGGCGATCCTCGGCGGCCTGGACGTGCCGGCGGCCGACGCGGTCCTCGCGCGGTGGCTCGACAAGCTCCTGGCCGACGATGTCCCCGCCGACGTGCAGCTCGACCTGGTGGAGGCCGCCGCCAAGCGGTTGGCGCCGGAGGTGAAGGGCCGGCTCTCGAAGTACGAGGAGGGTCGTCCCAAGGGGGACGCCGTCGCCCGATACCGCGAGGCGCTGGCCGGCGGTGACGCCGAGCGCGGGCGGAAGGTCTTCGCCAACAAGTCCGAGGTCGAGTGCATCCGCTGCCACAAGATCCGCCGGCCCAACGGCGAGGGATACGGCGGCGACGTCGGCCCCGACCTGACCGAGATCGGCTCGCGCGAGCCGCGCGATTACCTCCTCGAGTCGATCGTCGACCCCAACCGTAAGATCGCCAAGAACTTCGAGTCCGCCGTCGTCGCCCTGACCGACGGCCGCCTGGTCGCCGGGATCGTCAAGTCCGACGACGGCAAGCGTCTCCGCCTCCAGACCCCGCAAGGCCAGTACATTGAGGTCGACGCGGACGAGGTCGAGGATCGCAAGGCCGGCGTCTCGGGCATGCCCGAGGACCTGCTCAAGCACCTCTCCAAGGCCGAGATCCGCGACCTCGTCGAGTTCCTCTCCACCATGAAGAAAGAGCCAGGTCGCCCGGACTCTGCTCCCGAGTAGATGCCGACGGGGCCGGCGTTGTAGCAGGCTCGAAGGCGGGGCTCCTCGCCCGCCTGCGGCCCAATCTGATCTGCGGGTGTGCTCGACTGGGAGGAAGAGTGCACGTCGGGTGGCCGGGGCATGGCGCGGCGCTGCCCCGAACCTTGGAATAGCCCCGGGTCGCCGGGGCGTCCCCTGGCCGGGCCCGCGACCGGGTGCGACAATCGTGCGTCGTTGATCGCGAGAACGACCGCGACACCTCCGACTCTCCACCCCTACCGGGAGATTGACAACGATGACGACACGACCAGACGGACCCCAATCGCGGCCGACCCGCCGATCGATCCTGCGTACGGCCGCCGTGCTGTCGGCCGCAGGCGCCGCGGGGGGCTTGCCCGCAACGACGTCCGGCGAGGAGCCGGGCCAGGCCGCGGCGACCAGGGGACGGCTCCAGCAGTCCGTCTGCCGGTGGTGCTACGCCAAGGTCCCGCTCGACGACCTCTGCACCGCGGCGGGGCGGATGGGCCTGGTCGGCATCGACCTGCTCACGCCCGCCGACTTCCCCACCCTCAAGACGCACGGCCTGGTCTGCACGATGACCAGCTCGCATCCGCTGTCCGACGGCCTCTGCGACCCCAAGTTCCACGACGCCGCATTGAAGGCGATCCACGCGGCGGTCGAGGCGACGGCCAAGGAGGGCTGGAAGAACGTCATCTGCTTCTCGGGCAACAGTCGCGGCATCGACCGCGAGACCGGGATGTCGAATTGCGTGAAGGCCCTCAAAGAGGTCGTCCCCGCGGCGGAGAAGGCCGGCGTCGTCATCCAGATGGAGCTGCTCAACAGCAAGGTCAACCACAAGGACTACATGTGCGACAACTCGTCCTGGGGCGTTGAGCTGGTCAAGCGGGTCGGCTCGGGCCACTTCAAGCTGCTCTACGACATCTACCACATGCAGATCATGGAGGGGGACGTGATCCGGACGATCGAGGCCAATCGCGAGTTCTACGGGCATTACCACACCGGCGGCAACCCTGGGCGGCACGAGATCGACGACACGCAGGAGCTGAACTACCGGAGGATCGCCCGAGCCATCGCCGACCTCGGTTTCAAGGGGTACGTCGCCCACGAGTTCATCCCGGTCCGTGAACCGCTGGCCAGCCTTCGCGAGGCCGTGACGCTCTGCAACGTGTAGGCCTCGACGGCGTCGGGAGGCCGGGCGTGACGCCCATCGCGCCGGATCGGCTGGTCTGCAGCACTTGCGGGACGCCGAGCCTATACCATCCGGGAAACATGCTCGTAGGCGACCTGGAGGCGGCGAAACTCGTCCGGGGACCCTCCGACATCCGGGTGGACCTCTTTCGACCGACGCCGATAGGTGGCCTTCAGCTCCTCGGAGTCGCACGGCCATGTCAAGCCGAGCAGGTCCAGTTCCTGTTGGGTCCGGTCGCTCACGGGGAGGTCGCGGGGCCGTCTCCCTCCCGCGTCCCGTTTGAGGTAGAACGCCGAGTGGCGCGAGCGACGGGATGAGGCCCGACCTTCGCGCTGGAGCTCCTGGCGGTCCAGGACGATGGCGGCCTCGCCGGGCTTCAAGGGAAGGAGGGACTCGCCCTCGGTGCCGGGGTCGTCCGCGGGGAGTCCCCGAGGGTGGACCCAGACCCGCTTGAGGGACTTCTTGAGGATCGGGTGGGCATTCCAGCCGGGCTTGAGGCCCTGATCGTCATCCGGGCTGGGATCCTCGTACGTGTAGAGAAACTCGCGGACGGGAACCCGGTCGGGTTTGGCCTCACGCCGACCGCGTTCCGCGTCGGTTGGCTTCCTGGGCCTTCGGGCCGCGGAGGCCGACTTCCTCTGCCGGGAGACTTTATAGCGGCCCGGATGCAAGCCGTCGACCCGGTCCATCACGGCCAGGGCGGCACGCTCGGCCGCCGCGATGTCGGCCTCGTATCCCTGGCCGTGAATCGTCTCACCCTCGGGTCCCCCGGAAATGACGACCCAGTAGACGCGTCGAGGACCGAGCCGGGATCGTCCCCACCGCAAGGTCGGCCTGAGATCACTCATGATGGGCTCTCATGGACGATCTCCAGTCCCTGGGTCGCCCTTCGCTCGACGGCGTCCAGTCGCGTAGACTCCTCCGACTCGGGGGGCAAATCTCGTCCCCTCGGAGGCCTCGGTGCAATCATTATGGAGAGAGCGGGAGCGATCCGGCAAGCGCCCCGAGGCAACCGCGATCCCCTACCGAGGGGCGACAGAGGATTCGCCCGTCGCTGGGCGTGTGGACGGCCGTTGCCGACGGCACTGCCCCGATGGAGACGGTCCGCCTCGATATGCTACGATGTCTCCTCGGAAAGACTCGCGTGCATCCAATTCCCGGCGTCGGTGCCGGGCGAGACCTGGTATGGCGACGTACTATTGCAGCGACCCGCATGCCTTCCACGGCAATATCATGAAGCATTGCCGCCGGCTTGCCTTCATGACCTCCGCCGATCGGGCCGCCTTCCTGGACATCGAGGGCCGCGGGGGCGACTTCCGGGCGCTCCGGGTCTCCGAAGAATCGATCGATCGCATGAACCGGGGCCTGGCGGCGAACATCAACGCCCGAGTCGGGCCCGGCGATATCCTCTGGTGCCTCGGCGACTGGGCGTTCGGCCGTGGTCCGTCGATCTACCGGAACGCGCGCCTCTTCCGGGACCTGATCGCGTGTCGCACGGTCAACCTCATCTGGGGGAATCACGACGACCGCATCATCCGCGACCTGTTCTCGGCCACGTTCGACCAGGTCGAGATCCGGGACGGCGACGCGTCTGTCACGCTCAACCATTACCCCATGATCACCTGGAACGGGCAGCACCACGCGACCGTGGACGCCCCCAACATCCACCTGTACGGGCACGTCCACGCCCGCTACCAGCTCGAACCGCACTCGTGCCCCCTGAAGGATTGCCATGCCTGGCCCGCCCTCGACGTCGGTTTCGACGGGCATGACTACCGGGTCTGGTCGCTCGGAGAAATCCTCGAACGGCTCCACCCGAGGCTCCTGGCCCTCGCCGACTTGAAGCGAGACCGCCGCCAGTTCGACCCGTTCCGGGGCCGAGGGCACGTCACGCCGCAGCCCTGATCGGTCGTCAAAGGTGGATTCATGGTCCACCCTTCGCGTGCAGGGTCCAGGCCTGGCATTCCGCGCACCGGGCAGGGTCCATTGGATAACGCCCCGTCGAAGCCATAGAATCTCCAACGGGCACGAGTCGAGAACGACGTCCCCCCTTCCCGGGTGGTAAGGCGTCCTTTCCGGGGAAGAATCGCATGTTCGTCGTCTTCTCGAACCGCCTCGGTTGCCTGGGCTCGGCCCTCGTCTCGGTGGTATTGAGCCTCGTGCTCCTCGCGGCCATACGCTCGTGCAGCGGATGAATGGGGCTGCCGACGCCTGGCAAAGGTCCGTGTTCCTCCAACGGCCGGATGGGTCTCCATGAACCTCGCGTTGCTCATCCAGGCCGCGGGCTCGATCGGCGTCTTCACCGGACGCGCCTTCTTGCCCGCCTTCTCGACGGCACTCCTGCTCCGGTTCGGCCCCGAGATTCCGTGGATCGCGCAGACCGGCTTCCTCCAGCATGTCCGGGGCGTGCCGACGTGGTTCACCCGCGATACAACTCTCGTCGTGCTGGGCGTCCTGTCGGCCCTGGAACTGGCCGCCGTACGGTTTCCGGAGGCCCGGGGCGTCCTCGATGAGGTCCACCAGTACCTCAAGGCCGGCATGGCGGCGCTGACCTACATGGGGGTCGTCAGCGTCTCGGATCGAGCCGTCGCCACTCAGGTGTTCGGCGAGGCGGGGATGGCCGATTCCCTCCCCGCCCTGGCCGTCGGGACAGTCGTCTTTCTCGCCGGTCGCGTCCGCGCGGCGGCCGTCGGCTTCTGGTCCGAAGCGGACGAGGATGACGACCTGGGCGTGCAAGGGATCGGGAGGTGGGTCGACGACCTCTGGAGCGGGCTCGGGCCCGTGGCCCTGATCCTCTTCCCCCTGCTCACCGTCGTGACCTTCGGCCTTGCCCTCGCCCTGCTCATCGCGATGCAGCGCCGGGCCGAGGTTCGCGCCGAGGCCTCGCAGGTCCCGTGTCCGCGATGCGGCGGGCTAATCTCTCCCTGTGCCCTCGCCTGCCCCCATTGTCGGGCCGAGATCGACGCCCCTCGCGCGGTGGGGCTCCTCGGGCAGGTGCGGAAGGTGCCGGCGGACCGGGAGAAACTCCCTCTCGACCTGGTTGCGGTGAAACGCTGTCCCGTCTGCGCGAGCAGGCTGAAGCAAAAGGCCGTCGGCCAGACGTGCGCGGCCTGCGGCCACCGGCTGATGGATGACCCCCGCTTCGCACGCGATTACGTCTCTCACATCGACAGGCGGGTGCCGCTGGTGGTCGCGGCGTGCGTCCTGCTGGGCCTGGTGCCGGTGCTCGGCCTGATCCCAGCGGTGATCTTCTACCGGCTGGCCCTGGTCGCCCCGTTTCGGCGCTACATCCCGCCGGCCCGCAACTTCGTGCTCCGGTGGACCGTCCGGATCATCGTCGTAGTCCTCGTCGCATTCCAGTGGGTGCCGGGGCTGGGGGGCCTCGTCGTCCCCCTGATGGCGATGATCACGTATATGACCTATCGCCGCGAGTATCGTCGCCTGGCACTGGGCGCGTGAGGACGGCGGGCGGGACCCGACCGATTTATCCCCGGGGACGAGTTACTTCGGTTCTTCTTCCAGTTCGAGTGAGGCGGCATTGATGCAGTAACGCAGGCCGGTGGGGGCCGGGCCGTCGTCGAAGACGTGCCCCAGGTGGCCGCCGCAGCGTCGGCATGTCACCTCGGTCCGGGTCATCCCATGGCTCCGGTCCGCATGCTCCTCGACCTGGCCCTCGGCGAGTGGCCGGACGAAGCTCGGCCAGCCGCAACCGGAGTCGAATTTCTCCTCGGAGGTGAACAACTCCTGTCCGCACCCGGCACAGAGGTAGGTGCCGGGCGTCTTCGTGTCCCAGAACTTGCCGGTGAAGGCTCGCTCGGTCCCCTTCTGCCGGAGGACCTGGTATTGTTCGGGCGTCAATTGCTGGCGCCACTCCGCTTCCGTCTTCTCGATCTTCTCGCTCATGGCATTCCTCACGAGTGGGTCGGACGACGGGCCGGATGCCGGTTGGGTCCCGGCGCCGGGGCCTCGATCACGCGAGCGGACCGGAGCCCCGCCGAATCGGACGTCTCCTCAACTGACATTGTCGGGGACAGGTCAAGAACGAATCCCTCGCGGCCCGTTGCGGGACGTGCTCAAAGGGGCGGATAGAAATAGCGGGCCAGTGACCTCTGACCTCCTCCGCTCAGGTATTGCCAGGTCCAGGGGTCGGAGGCATGCCCATAGGGTCGTCCGTAGAAGGGGTAATCGTTGGCGCCGTATCCGACGTAGTAGCGGGCGGGGAGCGGATAGGGGGCAGCATAGTAGCTATATGGCGGCCGATACGCGCCAGTGAAGGAGGCGCCGTAGTAGGGGATGGCGACACCGGCATTGTGCCCCGGATAGGGAGCACCCACGACATACTCCGTCCCGACGATAGTCGGGCCAGGGGCGACGACCTGGGCCTCCGCGTTCGTGCCGATCACGATGGCTGCGGAGAGAGCGAGGGCGGCAAGTGGCTTTTTCATGATGTTGCTCTCCGGGTCAAAGAGGCGAGCTACGCACGATCCTCTGGCGAGAGGTGCCCCGCGGTGACAGTCGTTGGGACCGAGGATCGCTTCAAGTTGGGAAGGATGCAAAGGAGATGCCGACCTGATTACCCCTTCTTGGGGCCTGGTCAAGCGGACGATCTCGGCGGCACGCAGGCGGCCGGTAGGATCGGCTCATCCTCAAACCTAACTCTTGACGGAGGTTCGGCCTCCCCCTACAACTCTGAGGTGGGCAGGCTGGACGCTGGGGATGTCATGAGGGCGCTGTCATGAAGAAAGCCACATTCGGGGCGGGATGCTTCTGGGGAGTCGAGGAGGCGTTCCGACGAGTCGTCGGGGTGACGGGGACGGCGGTCGGGTATCTAGGTGGAAGTCTCGAGGACCCGTCCTACGAGGAAGTCTGCACCGGCCGGACCGGGCATGCCGAGGTCGTGCAGGTCGAGTACGACCCGAGCCGGGTCTCCTTCGAGCGACTCCTCGAGGTGTTCTGGGAGTCGCATGACCCGACGACCCTGAACCGCCAGGGGCCGGACGTCGGCACGCAGTACCGGTCGGCGGTCTTCTTCCACGACGAAGAGCAGGAGATCGTCGCCTCGGCCTCCAAGGAGCGTGTCCATGCGAGCGGCCAGTTCCGTCGGCCGATCGTCACCGAGATCAGCCGGGCCACTCCCTTCTACCTGGCCGAGGATTACCACCAGCAGTACCTGGCGAAGCGCGGACGGTCGAGCTGCCACCTTTGACGGGGAGGTCCTGCGGTGAACGGTGGACCCTCCCGGACGCGGGATGCCCGTCAAAGCACCGACATGCCGGCGACCTCTCTCCGCCTCGCCCGACCCCTCCATTGTCGCCGAGGACGCTCGGGCTCGGGATTGGGCCCTGCCTGGCCGACCGCCATGAGGATACTCCGCACGAGGGCCTTGCGGACGCGCCGCTTCGCTCGCGTGGAGAAGAACGTACGCGTCAGGTCGGCGTGTCCGGCCTCCAGCGGTCCCAGGTTCGTCCCCAGGCCGGGAAGAGTCTGGTCCTCCAACACGACGAGACCGTCATTCGGGCCGTAGTAGGCGAGCAGGTATCGGGCGAACGCCCGGGTGACGAGACGCAGCCGCGAGGGGCAGACCTCCGCCGTCACGAAGAAGGTTTTCGGGCCGACGATCGGGATCGCGTCGGCATGCCGCTCCAGGGTCTCTGCCCAGAATCTTCGGGACGCCGATCGTGTCATCTTGGCCAGGCCGGCGTGGCTTCCCCCGTCGATGAGCCACCTCCCGAGCTTCCCCAGCAGGTGGACCACGACTCGACTTCCCGCCGGCATCCGGTGATCGAGCGGCACTCCTTCTCCCATCACGTAATCGACCACGCCGGTCCCACCGAAGGGTCCTTGCACCAGGAAGAGGGCTTCGACCCGATCGGCGACGAATTGTGCGTCCTGGAGCGCGAAGGCCAGGGCGTCGCAGGCCCCCCGGCTATGGGCGATCACGACGAGTCTCTCCGGGCCCTCCCCGGCAATCCTCCGGAAGTCCTCGCCGATGGCTTCGCGGTTCTCTTCGAAGCTCTTGTGCGAGCTGGGGGAGACGAAATGGATCGCCGGGCTCGGGACGCCGCGGGCCTTCAGCTCGCGGGCATTCTGCGAGAAATAGCCCGGCATCCGCTCGTTGAGGAATCCCCCCACGAAGACGTACCGGAACCGTCTCGCCCTCCCCTCGACCCGCTCGGGGATGCGGAGCCGACCCTCGCAGGAGCTGGCGAACCACCTCTGGAAATCGGCCGGCGCGACGACGGGCGCGGAGTCCGCCCCGGCATCGACCGCGCCCACGAGCAAGATCGCCGCGCAAAGCGGGAGCCAGGCGGCGGGGGGGACTCTTCGCATCGGCCGATCCTTTCGGGAAGGCGAGGACGGGGCATCCTGCCGTGGATCTTAGCCCGAGAGGGCCGCGCCTGCCTATGTCCCACCTCCCCGATCCCCGGGCCATCTCGCCTTCCGGAAGGTCCCGCCTCCCCCGGGAGCACATCCCGGAGGGCGGGTGAGGGGCTTCTCCCTGGGGGGTGCAATCCGACCTTCATGCGATCCGAAATCCAGGACGACGTGGGTCCCGCCGAGAGAGGAGCATCGGTGAATTCCATCCCTTCAGCACCCCTTTCCGACGAGCGCAACCCCTATGTCGCCCCCCTGGCGGGCGGGCATGAGCCGATCCCGGAGCAGGGGACGTCCCAGTCGGGTCTCTTGCCTCGCTGGGAGAAGCTCCGCGTCGTGTACAACGTCGTCCTCGCCGTGGTCGTGCTTTCGTTCTGGGCCATAGGGCCGGGGATCCGCCTGGGCGATCCGGCCTTCCTCAGGCACCTGGCTCGGGGATGCCTGGGGGCCAATATTTGCTTCTGCGTCGGCCCGGTCGTCAATGCCTACGCGCACTGGCTCGGACTCCGGCATGTCGCCGTGACGGTCGCCCTCTTCGTGGCCGGGACCGGCCTGTCCGTCCTGGCGGCGGCAGGGTCGATCCTCGTGTTCCAGATGCGTGGGTTCGATTGACCGACGGAACCCGACGCCTACGGACCAGGTGCGGGGACCGGAGTGACAATACCTCAGATCATCTCGCCCGGAATTTGGTGGTGGAGGGTGAGGGAACCTCTCCTTCCCCCCGGTGTCTGACTTAACATGGATGGCGACATGGCCCAGGAAGGCGACACCCATCGAACCATTCCACGGCGGCGAAAGCCTTCGCGGCAAAGGAGCATCGGATGACCATCGTGCAGCGGATGCGGGAGAGGTTGAGGGAGTCTATGAAGGCCCGAGACGCCGTCCAGACGCAATTCTTGCGTTACTGGATCGCACAATTGACCCTCGGTGACGGTAGCGAAGTCGCCGACCCGGAGGCGGTCAAGAAGATGCGGAGCGTCCTGAAAGAGGCGAAGGGGGGCCAGACGACCTTCCTCGCCGAGGAGCTGGAACTCATTAAGGAGTGGGTCCCACCCACTTTGAGTCTGGAACAAGTCGAGTGCATCCTCGCCCCTATCGCCGAGCAGATTCGGGGGGCGGCGAAGGAGGGGATGGCGATGGGAATCGCCATGAAAGCTCTGGCGGGCCAGCCGGTCGAGAGCGACGATGTGAAAGCCGCGATCACCGTCCTTCGGCAGTAACCGCCCGGGTCGATAGGAATCCCGGTAAGATCGGCCGAACTCGGGCCGGCGTTACACCATCCGTTCAGCCTTGCAGCGCTCAGTTCAAGCTCGGGTCGGGCGGTACGGTCTTGATTCGCAGGATTTGCGAGAGGTCCGACGCGCCCATCCGTTTGCGGATCACCTCCCAGAGGTCGTCGTCCCCCTCCCAGAAGACATGCTCAAATTTGGCAGGGGTCGATCGCCAGGAATCCTCCTCGATTTCGCCCTCCAGCTGGCCCGGACCCCAGCCGGCATAGTTGGCGACGACGAGACATGGCTCGGTCTTTCGTCGGATGATCTGCTGGACTTTGAAGGCCTCGGAGGAGCTGAACACCCCTTCGAAGACCTGTTGATCGGCAAGGTCCTCGACCGAGTGGATCGCCACCAAGGGGCCGGGCACCGGCCCGCCGAGGAGGATCGGCTTGTCCCACTCGAACGGCCCGTCGAAGACCTGCTCCGAGATGTCGGTGATCGTCGCCTCGGTCGGTCGGTTCAGGACGACCCCCAGCGCCCCCTCCTCGTTGTGCTCGAGCATGAGGATGACGGTACGCATGAAAAATGGGCCCATCAGGTCCGGCGTCGCCACGAGCAGATGTCCCTTCAGCGAATTCATGATAAACGCTCTGGATCAGAGGATGTCCGAGTCAAGGTGGTCGTGTCGCCTTCGCAAGATCAACCTGGGACCGATCCTAACATTCCGCGACTCGTCCGATGGACCGCGAGGGCTCGTCCGCCCGCCCGTGGTGTCGCCACGCCATGAAGGGACACCTGTTGAAAAGTCGGGCCCCTTCACCCTCCCCGGAGCCTGGTGACGACTTCCTCGAGACCTCGGGATCGAGCGTCAGGAGGGGGATCGGCCCATCTGCTGACCTCGTGACCTCTTGGGTGGATTAGCGGGCCGCGACGGGGGCAAACGGGGCTCGGGCGTGACTTCGGGGGAAGACCGAGAGGCTACCCCGATCGAGACGGATTTCGGCCGGCCCAATTTCTCTGATTAGATCCGCCGGGACCGGCGCAAGAACTGTGACGGCCCCCAGGTCGTTCATGGTCGCCGGGGCCACCCAGGGCCCGCCCTGCACTTCGTGCTCGCCGCCATGGGCGACGACTCGCCCCCGGAGCGAGTCGTAACGGATCGCCGCGGCCAGGACCGGCCGGCCATCGGCGATGGTGACGGCCGAAGCTCGCATCCGGTAGAAACCGGCACGAGCCGCGAGTGGCGGCAAGGGGCGTCTCGGGTCCCAATTCACGTCGGCAACAGTATAGAGCATGGGGAATTCCCTCGTACTTTCCGAACGGATCGGCCCGCACCCGGTGGTCGCGCAGGCGGGGCCATCTCACCTTCATTGCCGCAGCCCGCGTGCCGAGACCCGGCGATCCGCACGGCCATTGCGGCCAGTTCGAGCAGGAGGATCTGATGTTGTCAGTCTTTCCAGAAGCGAGGATGCTCAAGAATATAGGAAACGAATTGTTGGATTTGCGGCCGAGGAGCACGGGCTGGAGAGTCGGGGACGGCCCGGGAGACGTTGCCAATAGGATCGGCTCCTTGAGATGACATCGCGAGGATGATAGTCTGACTCACGGTC
>JAABUS010007211.1_pt1 | contig 12931 bp, 4 predicted proteins | sample 5560161 | NCBI WGS metagenome assembly JAABUS01 (sample SAMN10711885, study PRJNA513376) | rock metagenome | isolation source: Antarctica rocks | place: Antarctica: Victoria Land, Trio Nunatak nord | collected 2016-01-04 | reverse complement strand
AATAAATAACGACGGGGTACTATTATTTTATCCTATAAACCTATTTAATTATTTAATCTTTATCGCTAGGTTTATTAATAAATTCTATAAAAATTATTATCGTCGATTTATATAGAGTAAAGCCGGTACCTAAGATACTTAATACCCTAATAAGTACCTACGGACGGAGCGCCTAATCTAGGATTATAAAAAAGTTATTTAAATTACTATTAATATACTCTTCCTAAAATCTATTAATAAGAGCCTTACGGATAACTTTATTAAGGTATTAATAATAGAGCCGAGTAATTATAAAATAAACTAGGTATTTAATAATATATTAAAAAACTTTTAATATAGATTTCTAGAATAATCGAGGGTGATTTTATACGGGGAAAAATTAAGGTTATAATTAAAGAAAAGTAATAAAACTTACGTATTATATAAAAAATATAATCGAAATATATTTCGAGAAAATTAATATCTTTCTTTATTTACGGATCGCTTTCGTAAAGATTATATCTAATATTTTATACTTCGGAAACTCTTTAATAAAAGGGTTAATTACCGAAAATAAATATATACCCTCTCTTATATCGCTATCGGGGGTAAATATATTATAAGTATATTCGTCGATAAGAAATTATTAATCTATATTTTCTTCCGAGCCTATTTAATACTATAATAATTAAGGGATCGTAGCGGTTATAAATAATTATTAAATTATAATTTTAAGAAACGACTAGTTAACTTTAAAGGGCGTATTATTATTCTTTATTTTTATTTATTTTCGAAGTAATTTTTAAATATCACCGGCGAATTTCGAAGTGAAATCCTCGAGTACTTTACGACGGCTTTATAAAAATTTAACGTTTACGTCGTTATATATTAATTTAAAGAGATTAAAGATATCTTTTTTAAATTATTTAATTTCCTTAATATATTATAGAGTAAAGTTAATTATACGAAGGCCGAACGTTAAGATTAAATTTTATATATAAGATTTTTATTTATCGTTCGTAATATAGTTTTTAAACTTCTTATTATAGTCTAGAACCTTATTTATTATAAAGTTATAGCGATCTTCGCTATTAATTTTAGGATTTTTTAAATATCGAATAATACCTTTAATATCGCCGGGCCTTATCGTAATAAATATATTATTTATCGCGAGGAGGGTTAGTATTCCGGTCCGAAAATATTTTTATATAATTTAAATATCCGTTTATAACCCCTAGGCTATTAACTTTATTAAATAAAACTCGTCTATTATTATTTACCTAGGTATAATAACGGGGATAAAAGTTTTAATCTATTTTTATAAAATTTTACTTTTTAATTTACTAGGTAATAATTCTTTATTTATAATTTAAATATATTCGATATTAAGAGGCCGAGCGATATATACGTAATAGGATTTAGGAGTAGTTAGAATTATATATTATTTTACTCTCTCGACGGCCTTTTTTTTTCTCTTTTAAATATTTAAACGGAGAGGGCCCCCTTCGAAATATTAATTTTTATAATCGGCGAATTATTAAAGATAAATAAATTATATCGCCTTAATAGCCTCCGCCGTTAAAAGATTACTAATATTATATTAATTATAAAGAATAATAAAGCGAAGCGTTACTCTTTTATTAAATATATATATTTTAAACTATTAATTACATTATACGGGAAGGATTACTTTAGTTATAAAATATAAATAATACCCCTTTTTAAGGATTATTCTTATAATATCGGACGAAGAATTATATAGATATTACGCGAAGAATCTTAGTAGATTTAAATATATCCCGTTATTATCGACGACGCGATATTATAACTACTCCTTCGGGTTTAATAAACGACGATAATATTTAACCGCGTTATATATTTAATAAAGAAGGCTTTCGAAAAGAGAGATATTAATAATTTAATTTAATTTTAAGATAGAATATATCTTTCCGAGGTTTATATTATTAGCGAGAATATTACCGTTAAAACCGTTTCTAGCCTAGAAATATATAATATAAATATTAAAAACTTAATACTAGGTAAGACTATATCTTATATTAAATATTCTAATATATTAATTAATCTTTATATTAATAATTTTAAAATTTATTAAGCGGTAGTAAAATTTTTATAAATTAAAATTAATTATATATTCGTACTCTTTATTATTAAACTACGTTTTAATATTAAGAAAAAGATTAATAAAAGTTACTACGAACGCGGCGAAGTATATAAATTTATAATTTTTACTAATTTATATTTTCGCCTAGTTCCTCGTTATCTTAAAATTAATAATTTATTTTAATATTAATTAAATCTTCTTTATAATTAGTCTACTCTTTTTACCTATCTTTCTTTAACTCTTTAAATATAAATAACTCTAATAATTAATTACTTTAATAAATATTATCTTTATTATTTAATATTACCTTCCGAAGTCGCCTTTATTATTTTCACTTTTAAATTATATATAAATCGCCTTTCCCTTCGGTTATAATAGATTTACGATAATATTTATTTATCTTAAACTTTATAAAGTAGGGTAGTTTCATTATTTAAAAATACTTTAATAATTTAAATATAATAATTAAATATTTAAAGAGAGTAATATAATTAAATAAAAATAATAAAGGGGAAGGAGTACCCTTTTAAAGCGAAGAGGGAAATATTATAAATATTAAAGAATCCTTCGCTATAAAAATTAAACGTAAATTATAAAATTTACGAGTCTCGGAGGAAGAATAAATATTTAATTTAATATATAAATTAGCTCGGTTTTATTCTTTATTATATCGAAATTTAAAGAATTCTACTAGCCGGCGAGTAGTTAAAAGTAATAATAAATTATTATAAAAGTATATTTTATAAAGTTAGTCGTTTTCTAAATTTATAATTTACTTTTTAACCAAGATTATAATAAAGATTAAATAGTTAATAAACTCGAATTTAATATCACTACCTAAAGATCGCGCGGGATTAATTTTAATAAATTTATAAATCGTAAACTCGATTATTTCGCCGCCTAGTACCGCGCCTTTAACGACTATAATATTAAAGTTTTTATTAAACGTAAATTAAGGGACCGGTACTAGAGTAATAAATATTATAAAATAAAAAGAGAAAGATCTTAAAGAATAATTAAATATAAAGAGTTAAACGAGTTTAAAAGGAGGTATAAATATTTTTTCTTTAAGAGCGGTTATATTATTCCGGTAAAATTTTATAATACTTCTCGTATATTCTACTTCTTAAGGGGTATTTACTAGAATCTTAATAAATAAAGAAGGAAAATCGGCTATTAATATTATAACGAATATAAAAGTAATATTTTTATTATTTTACTTTTTAAGATTTAAGACCTCGGGATATAATATAAATTATTTAATTATAATATTTAATACTAGTTAAAGCTCTATCTTTATATAGTTAAAACCCTCTTTTATATATTTCTTCGTTTAATTCGTTAAGGCGGTAGTATAATTAAAATTTAATATATTAAAATAATATTTAATAGACGATATAATAATATAATACGATAAGAAATAAACTTATAAAAAAGAATAAAATATAAGTTTATTAGAAGTAAAATAATAAATATATTAAATTAATTTAAATTATATTTATAAATAAATTATAAATTAAGAAATAAAAGATAGGAGTAAAGACTCTTTACCCAAATTTTAATAAAAAGAAAAGTATAATTTTAAAATAACTCTACCTATAAACTAGTATAATAAAGGTATAATTAAATATAATATATAACGATAAATTAGGCTAAATATTATATTATATAAAGTATTTAAAATCCGTTAAGAGTTTATTAATATAAAGTAGTTATTTATATCTAATAATTACGTTATATAGAATTATATTTAATTACGTAAAGCCTAAAGCTCCCGCCCGGTTATAAGAAGTATAATATTATTAGTCTCTCGATATTTTACCCGTTATCCTTAACTAAACCGCCTACGTAATTAGGTTTTATAATATTATAATAAATATCGTTTATAGAGAGTATTTTTATAGAGTCTTCTTAAATATACGACTCCTAAAATCTATCCTCCGTATTTAAATATAGGTTCTTATAAGTTTCTATATTATTAATATACCTCTCGGTTAATACCGGAGGAAAGACCGTTTTTTAAAATAACGATATAAATATAATAAATACCTACGCGACTTTAATAAAAGCGAAAAGTACGTAGGTATATATCTTTCCGTTAAAAGTAAAGCGTAGACTCGAGATTAAGAGAAATAATTTAAATATAATTACGGTATAAATAAACGAAAGTTTATTAAGTTAATAAAGTTATAGCGCTCACGGGGAAAATATCTATATATTATAATAAATACTCGCCGACCGCGTTAATTAATATATTAAATAAAATTCTTTAATAATTTTAAAAAGGCGGTTAAAATAAATATCTAAATTAATAATATTAAAGAGGCGGTAAAAGTGTTAAAATTAAAAATAATTTCTTAATAACGATTATAATAATATAAAAGTAATAAATATCCTAAATTAGAACCTAAATTAGAAATCTAAAATAGATTTTATATATTTAATTTTATTAAATAATTATAGGCGACTAATTTATAATATAAAATTAAATATTATATATACTTTAATAAGGATCGGTATATATTTAAATAATTTAAACGAGACGAGGAATCTAGGCTACGTTAATATCGTAAAGATATAATTTACAAGCGCGATTAATATATAATAATTAATAAATACTCGTAAATAATAAATATTCTCGTAAATAAATTTAAGAATCTTAAGCGGCCGCGAGTGTTTTTAGTATTTATAAACGGGCCTAAATACTCTAAATAAATTAAAATTCTCGGAGTCGTTTATACTTTTATAGATATAGGAACCGGGTATAGTATAGGGTCTAGAGACACGTATATTTAAAGATATATTAGAGGCTTTATATTAAAGAACTTTCTATAATAATAAATTCCGAGTAACGGCGGATAAAGTCTAATATTTATAAAAAAATCTAGACGCTATAACTACGGGAAGTCCTAGGGGCGTATAAATAACTCAAAATATATAATTTATTTAATAAGGGCGTATAACTCGGTATTTAGATTTATATAAAGTTTTTATTAAAATTTAAATATTTATTTATACCCCGTATCTCTTAATATTCCGCCCTATATTTCGCTAGGTACTAGCGTATAATTCGGGATATTATATCGGTAAAGCGGTGAGTTTATATTTTATTAAAAAAGACGGAAAAAGTATTTAAATCTATTTAACTCATATACTAGCCCTAGAGATCGATTTAATACCTACTTTCGTCTAAAGTTACTAAATACGCATTTAATACCTCGACTCATTTTGAATAATTTTAAATAAATTAGAATAAACTAGTTTAAATAATACCGGTAGATAATTAAATATATATAATAATAAATAAATTATATAGTCTATAATACCGCGCCAGCTTAAAGGGTATTATATATATATATAATTTTTATAAATTAACGTAATTTAAAATCGAAATTAGATTAGTATAATTATAGCGCTTTATATAACTTTAACGAGTTACCCGGCGCTAGTAGAAAATTACGGATTTAAAATCTTAAATCCGAAGTTACTATTTTTAGAGTTTTTAGTATATTCTATTTTTTTTCATTTTTTTTCAATATTATTTTTAATTTTTACTTCTAAAATTATAAAATATATACCCTAAACACTCTTAGCGGATTTAATACTACGACTCTTTTTATATAAACTCTCGCTTTACCGATATAAATTATTTAAATTTATATAGGGTTTATATTAAAATCTAAATACTTTATTATTTAAAATACTATATTATCGTTATTATTATAAATATTTATACGTAGTATATCGTTTTTATATATATTATTATCGCTTATTTATTTTATTTAAATTTTATATATATTATTATCGTTTTTTTACTTTAATATTCCGCTCTATATTATTAACTAAATTTATTTAAAAATATTATATTAATAATTATTTACTCTTTAATATTTATAACGGCGATAAAATTATTCTTAAATTATTTCTTTATAGGGGTAGTTTTAGCCTTAACCTCTACCTCTATAATAAAATCTTTTATTAAACGAGGTTAAAACTCGTTTTTAATTTACTTCTACGTTTTAATAAATATAAATTATCGCCGCCTAAATACTAGCGGAGCGGATATAGTAGGAGGGAGTTTTTAGTTAAAGATAGATTTATATACCTATATCCACTTCTTAGGCTAGCGGCGGTATAACGATAACGATATAAAGGCGATAGCGAGGTAATTTAAGGGGGAATATTAAGATAAGGGCGACTAGTATATTAGAAGTATAAAGGTAGAGGTTAAAAACATCTATATAGGGTAAATAGCGGTCACCGATAACGACGATAGTGGGGTAGAAATAGGTACTTATATTTTAGTGACAGCCCCACATAGATCTAAGTACCGAGTTATGCGCCCCCATTAAGCGAACTGTGCGCCCCGAGCTGTTTGTGCGCCCCCAGGACTTCCCGCTGTGACTGGAGACGCCGGGAGAGGATAAGTTAGAAGGTTTCCTCATGCAAATCAGAGATCCGTCCCAGGCGTTGACTGGGCTGCGACACAGTATACCCTCAGTTGCGATGTATCCTTGAAATGATTTGTTGTCCACGAGTCGTGAGTACTGTGCCAACTCTGAAGGATTCGTATGTCGCAGGAATCGTTGCATCAGGCGCCGCTGAGCTGAGATAGGCACAGGGCTGAGTAACATGATATGAGTATTCCGCTGTTTCAGCAAGATTGCTCAGCCTTGCACGAGCAATGTCTATGATCGCTGGCGGCGGCTGTGACGGGGGCCCGTCAATCAACTTTTTGGAGAAATCGGGACTTGCCGAAATTCAGCCACACGTACTTCTCATCACGAACTGAGTATTACACAGAACACAATAACAGTCCCATCTTTTTCAACAAGAAAGCTCAAAGGAAAAAGCCATGCCAAATCTTACATCGTATCCGATCCTGGGGTAAAATGGTGAGAACATTGTACCTATTTTGGGGAAGAGTCAAACCAGTGAACGACGCTTTACAGCATCTTCTCAAGATGTCCCAATGGCGAAGACAACAAGATTCTGTGTAGAGACTATATGGCCACGAGGGCCGGGCTAATCGAATATGGTACCTTTTACCCTGATATCTACTATGTTTGCACACACCTCAACAATCTCATTCATAAGGAACCATCGGTGTCCGAGCTCGTCAATTCTTCCTTGGCGATTTCAAGGCTCGATCTCGAACAAGATGACATCCTTTCGCAAACCAAGCATCAACCACCATAAGACTTCGGAAGAGTCACTTATCGATTCCTGTAATTCTGGTCGATACCCATCCGTTGGCGGCTGCGAATACAGCAGACTTGTCGTCCTAATCTTAGATAATACTGTAATCAAATACACATTGGCGGCAGCTCACCCACGCTACTGGACGCAATCACCCAAGATCACCTATGATCACCCAGGCCCGCGCGAGAGTAGAGCGGCGCTCACCCTACTCTGGATGAAGGTGAAGTCGGCGCAGATCTTTGTCACCTTGGCGCGGCGACTTCTCCGACTTTCCGGCCCCATCTGTAGAAGAGGTAGTCAAGGTCCGCTGCCACATGCGATGTTTCACATCCAGACTTCATCGTTTCGTGTCGTAGGGAACTGTCTGTCCAAAGTCTGTAACAGAATGCCACGTGGTACATGAAACAGATCTCGCCCCATGTCAGCCCCAAAGATGGGCCAAGATCATCCTGGAAAAGGCCTCACAATGACCATTTCGGACATGACAGGGAGTGTCGTTTGATACATAAATAGCCCTTCCGAATTTACATCACAGTCAAAATACTCATTATCACGTTACTGCACCCATCTTGTTCCACTTATTAGAACAGTTCGCCAACTTACAACTCAGGATCATAACTCCCCTCTACGTCAACAATCTTCTGCACAGCCTTCTTGAAACCTTCTAGCTCCTGCAGCCTCTCCACATAAGCCCAGAGTTTCGGGTATTTGTCTTGCGTGAAACCACACTTTCCCTTCGCCGCACCAAGTGGGAAACTCATCATGATATCCGCACCAGTGAGTTCGGAGCCACACACGTATTGGCCGTTGTCGGGGGAAGAAGCGATCTGGCTTTCAAGAAATTCCCAGTTCGTCTTGAAGTTTGGGTTGAGAAATTTCGATTCGATTGCTCCAGTCATCAGCGAAACGAGGGGCTTGAGAAAAAACGGAGACTGCGTTTTCATTGCTGCAAACACCCGTCAGCGAGGTGCTGAGCATACGCTCAGGATTATACTTGCCGTTGAACAGCAGACTAAAGATAAGGAATGGCGTCAGGCTTCCCTCGGCGTAATGCATATAGTACCGATACCGCACCCACCCCTCAGTCTCACCGCCCACTTCGCCGTCTTTGCCTTTTTGGTATCTCTCGGGCGCAAGGTGCGGGCTGAAGTGGTCAATCAGATACTCCATCAAGGGTCCAGATTCGGCGAGTACTAATGGCTTTGGATTCGCCTCGGATTCGACTATGACAATGGGCGACTTGCCCAATGGGTGGATCTCTTTGAGCTCAGAGGGGGCGAGCATATTTATTCGCTCGAACGTTTTGAGCTCATAGTCGATTTTGCACTCCTCAAGAAGCCAGAGAACGCGCTGTGAGCGGGATTTCTCGAGCCTTGGTGATGTCAGAAGTTGCTCGAGTAGAAACATACGAAAGCAGCAGCATAAGCAGCATATCAATTCGCAAAAGAATGCCGACGGACAACAATTTTGCGATGACACAGATACCAGATCAGGAATTGCGATATACATGGTCTCGGCGTCATTGAGAGTGAACCAGGTAGCGAGAACGAAAATATCAATCTGATCAGAACGAATTAATACGAGAAGCTACGAGAGGATCTTTTCGCCCGAGAACGCAGCAAATACAGATTATGTATGGGTCTTGATTACAATGAAAGGACATTTTTAACACCAGCCAACACGTTAAGTACAGCGCAAAACCTACCAGTAAAGCGTAACCTTGGCCTTTTGTCCGAATTTCATAGTAGGCTGGTCTTTGCCTCTCGTGACTGGTGCCATTGTGAGTACCAGATTTGTGCTTACTCGTGAAGAGGAAGAGTTGTTGACGTTGAGAGAATTGGTGACATCGTAAGGGCAAGAACGAATCAGGAACCTCGGCTCCGTCGGCAAAAGGCTCAGAGTTGCCCCGAGATTTTCTTGGCTCCAAGCCGAGCAAGCGACCTTCCTTCGATTATTCCTTCCTCGGTTGTTCCCGTACGACTAACAGAGACGACGAATAGCGAGATGGAAGGTTGTAGAGACCAGTCTGCATCACATTGTGGTGTGCTTGCTTGTTCGTTTCTGCTCAAGATGAAGGACTTTCAAGCTTCTCCCTCTTTCATTCATCCAATGCGGAAGGTCCTGGGGGCGCAAAACAGGCTTGGGGCGCAAGGTTTAATTTGGTGAGGGGCGCAAGGTTCGGATTTAAGGCGGACTTACTTCGATTTATATAAGGATTATACTAAAATCTAAATTCCGCGCCCTATAGTTATTAACGCCGGGTAGTTAACCGCTATTTACTCTATTAATATTTTTATTCTTTTTATATCTTTATTTATATTCTTTTTATATTTTATATTCACGCCCTCGCTTTTTATTTAATTATAGTATCGTCGCTCCCTCTATCTTTACCTCTCTTTCTATCGTTATTAACCTCGTTATCGCCCGCCTCGTTATACTTTTATAATTACTATATTCCGACCTTAAACTAAAACTTACTTTTAAGATTTAAAAAGTTATAAATTAAATACTTCCGTAATATCTTAAGGCCTTTATATTTAATAAAATATTCGATATACCCGATTAAATATAAGATTGATTTTAGGATTAAGTTTTTAATTAAGATTTCGTTATAATTATTAATTGATATAACTAGGGTAGAAAGAATTATAAATATATTTATTATAATAAAAATACGAAGAATTAAAGGAAGTTCTCTAAATATATAAATAAAATTTATTAAAATTCTAAAAATAATAAAATTAAGAAATAAGAAATAATTAAAATTAAAGTAAAAGACTATAAATAATACTACTATATCGTATAAAAATCTCTTAACCGTAGCGGCGAGAATAGGAAATAGGTTTTTAATATCGGGCTTTAAAAGTATATATATAATTTAATACTAAATCCTCTCTTCTATTAAATTTATTTTAACTAGAATAAGAATTATATTAAAATCTTAAAATTTAATAAAATAAACCGTCGCGTAAAGCTCTTATATAACCTATTAAAACGAGTATTTAATTAGATATTAAAGAATCCCGATTAAGAATTTACGATTCTAAAAAAGAAATATTATAGTTTAATATTATTAACGACTCGTTCCTATAAAAATATTCTATAGAGTCTTTTATAGACTCTAAATAATAAATAATTTACTATAAAACTCCGATATAATTATATTAAAAATAACGCCGGGATTATTAAAAAAAAGATCTTAAAATAAATTATTATTATTAATAACTATTAACGTCGCCTAGTAAAAAGGTTTTATAATAATTTTATAATATAGAATAACGCTATTTTTAATATAAACGTTATTAAACTACTATTATTTATAATAGTAAAAGTTACGAATATAAATATAATATTTTCGGTTATTTTATCGTTTATTATTATAGAATTCGAAGAAGTTTATAGTTTCTTCTTTAATATTCTTAATAAGGAGTTTTAGAATAATTATCTACCTCTATATATTAATCTCGTAGATTAAAAGAAAGGTCTCTTTTATTAAAGTTATTTAATTATTAACTATAACTCTATAATTAATATATTATTAGAAATATTAAGTTAGGGTAAATAACTCTAAAAAAGAATATTCTAAAGAAAAAAGAGACGAGATTTATAATATTATTTAAAATTAGATAAAAACTAACTCTACGACCTTAATTAATAAAAATCGGTAGATATTAATATCGTTACTTTAATTTACTAAATAAATTTATTATTAAATTATAGTACCTAGGGTATTTATAATAATATAAAAGTAAATATAAAGCCTTAATAGGAAAATAATCTTTATATTTAAATAATAAAATTAATCTTTAAAGAGTTAGAGCGAGGGCTCCGAGTTTCTTATTTCTAAAAAAACTCCGGAGTAACGGAAACTATAATATAATACTATAATATAAATAATATAACCACGCCGTATACTCCCTCTAGGGGATTTATATACTATATTTAGTAATTATTATAAAACTAGTTTTAGTATAATATAATAATTACCTCCTCTTCTAAAGATTTCGCCCTCGAAACTAGTAAATATTAATTTAATATTTCGATATTTTCTATGAAAGAGTATAATAGGGGAGAGTCTAAATTAAATAAAGTATATATATAATACCTACGCCTCCTACCTAATTTTATTAATCTCTTAATTTTATAATAGTAATTTTTAAGGAAAAACCTCTAAACCTAATAGGAAAAAGGGAGGGAAATAAATTATATTATAAAATTAATAATACGATACGTATAATTCGTAATCGGCGTAGTTATATAATCGTAGATTATATTAAATATTCGATAAAAACCTTAAAACCCTAAAGGAAAAATAAGGGAAAGAATATTATAATCGTTATTAAAAACTATAAATCTTTACTATTAATAGGGCTTTAATGATATTAATAATAAAATAAATTATTCTACTTTATTATTTAAAAAAAACTCTAGTTATAGGAGTAAATATATACGGGTAACGATCTTAACGTAGGTATAAAACCTTCGTTAACTTTTAAATTTTTCTTTTTCTATAATATCTTATTATCTTCTATATATATAAACTCCTATATACTATTATCGAAAGCTATATCATATTTAGACTTTTATTAATTTATAATAATCTTAATTATATCTTTGAGCTCTTTCTTTAAGATCGTAAATATTATATATATATTCTATAAGTAAAGCTAGAGTTAATATATTATAATTTAAATAAATCTTTCTTTTCTTCTTTTTCTTCTTTTAAATTCTTTCTTTAATTTCATAATTATTAAAGTAAATAAATAACTTATTCTATTTTTAAATAAAATACTTATTTATATTTCGAAAGAATTAATATTATCGTGATATTTATTTTATTTTTAAATTATTAGTTTTAAATTTTATTTTATTAGCGATATATATATAGCTAGATTACTTTAATATTTAATATATTAATTTAATCTCTACGGTATACGATATTAATAATAATATTTAAATATTTAATATATCGCCGACTTTTATTCTCTATAAAATAATTATTTACTCTACTTCTACCCCGCCTTTATTTATACTTTTATACCTCCGTTACTTTAAATAAATAAATCTAAATAATTATATCTTATATAATAAAATATTATATATAAAGTATATTTATTACGTAAAGAATAAATACCTATATAATTTTATATATTATTAATATTTCGAAATTAAATTATATTAACGTATCTAGATTCCGTCTAAATTTTATATTTTTATAAATTTTCTTTTTAACTATCTAGAATACCGAGGCCCCGATAAATATCTTCGCGAGTATATTATTAAGTATATAAAAGATATTATAACCTTCCTTTAAAAGATTAAATCTAAAAATAACGATATTAAAAAAGAGAAAGATATACTATATATCTACAAAAGTGTAAGCGACTCTAAGAATCATGATTTGCTCGGAGCGTTTAGGCCCGCTCGCGAGCGCTAAAATAACTTAGAGCCAGCTAAGAATTCTCAGGCCCGCTCAGGCCCGCTCAGGCCCGCTCAGGATTATTTAGGATTCTCAGGGCCGCTCAGGGTCGCTCAGGATTATTTATTTACATGGCCATTACTACTACTATAGATATGCGCGCATATATGGCCCATAGATATGCGCATTCATGGCCCATATATATGCGC
>JAABUS010007210.1_pt1 | contig 12932 bp, 15 predicted proteins | sample 5560161 | NCBI WGS metagenome assembly JAABUS01 (sample SAMN10711885, study PRJNA513376) | rock metagenome | isolation source: Antarctica rocks | place: Antarctica: Victoria Land, Trio Nunatak nord | collected 2016-01-04 | reverse complement strand
GAGCATCGACCCGGCCTCGGCGATCGTCTCGAAGGCGTAGGGGAGGTCGAGCTCCTCGGGACCGAGGACCGGCGCCGAGGAGCCGCCGGGGTACCAGGCCTTGATCGTCCGGCCGGGCGGGGGACCGCCGGCGAGGCCGTAGATGATGTCGCGGCTGGGGATCCCGAGCTCGATCTCGTAGTTGCCGGGCCGCTGCACGCAGCCGGAGACCGAGACGACCTTCGTGCCGGTCGACTGCTCCGTCCCGAAGCTCTTGAACCACTCCGCGCCGTTGTTGACGACGTGGGGGACGTTCATCAGCGTCTCGACGTTGTTGATCAGCGTCGGCCCGCCATAGAGCCCCTGGATCGCCGGGAACGGCGGCTTCAGGCGCGGGTTGCCGCGCTTGCCCTCGAGGGAGTCGAGCAGCGCCGTCTCCTCGCCGCAGATGTAGGCGCCGGCGCCGCGGTGGACGACGACCGAGACGTCGGTCCCGCTGCCGAGCACGTCGTCGCCCAGATAACCCGCTTCGTAAGCCTCCTGCACGGCGATGTCGAGGCGGTCGGCGATCTCGGCGTACTCCCCGCGGATGAAGATGAACGAGCGGGTGGCGCCCGCGGCGAGGGCGGCGATCGCGACCCCCTCGACGAGCCCGTGGGGGTTCTTGAACATCAGCTCGCGGTCCTTGAAGGTGCCGGGCTCGGACTCGTCGGCGTTGCAGCAGAGGTACTTGTCCATGTCCCCGCGGGGCAGGAACCCGGCCTTCTTGCCCATCGAGAACCCGGCGCCGCCGCGGCCGCGCAGGCCCGACTCCTCGAGCTCGGTCAGCAGCTCGCCGGGCTCGATCTCGCGGAACGCCCGCTTCAGGGCCTCGTAGCCGCCGAGGCGCTCGTACGTCTCGATCGAGGTCAGCCCGGGCTCGTCGATGTGGCGGAAGAGAATCCGCGTCTCGCGGGCCTCAGCCATGGTGTCCCGCCCGGCGCTGCACAGGCCGCAAACCTACCGGAGCAGCGGGGTCCGGCCGGTCCGAGCCCGAAGGTCGGTGACGAGGTCCGGGCGGTCCTCGCGCATCCGTCGCCGGGTCACCCGCAGCGTGACGATGCCGTTGCGGAGCAGGTTGGCGTCGCGGACCATGTCCCGCTCCCGCGCGGCCCAGTGCGAGTGGTAGCCGCGGCTGTCGAGCTCGACCACGAAGCGCGATGCCGGCCAGTAGCAATCCACCCGCTGGCCCGAGCAGAACGTTCACCTGCGGCAGGGGCAGCCCCTCTTCGCGCACCAGCATCTGGAACTCCCGCTCGATCCCCTCGTGGGTGATCGGCAGCGCTCGGTGATGGCTGATGAGGGAGCTGAGGGGCTTCAGGCCCCTGCGCCCCGGGTTGCGGGTCATCGTCGCGGTGAGGGCGCCCAGGTCGAGGAGCTCGAAGCGCTCGGCCTCCTCGGCGATCGACCTGAGGCGGTCGTAGGGAAGGATCTCGGCGAGGTCGAGGAGGGTTCGGGGCAGCGTCGTGATCGGGAGCCCGTTGCGGCGGGTGAGGTCCGCTGGATCCAGGTGACGGGGTCGGTGGACCACCACGCCCTCGAGCCTGCGGGGGGTCCGCCGCGGAGCGATGACGTGGACCCGCGGGCCCTCCCGGCAGACCCCTAGCTCCGCGGCGGCGCTCGTGTGGCTGAGGAAGGATGAGGGCCGAGCGGCGAGCAACGCTGCGATCCGCCGGGCGCGTGCCGTCAGCGGTTGGGACCCGACGACGTAGACGCCGGGGTGGACGGCGCGCAGTCGCCCTCCTCTCAGCCGGTGCTCGATCGCTTGCCGGCTGACTCCGATACCCAGGAGTTGAGGTCTCGCGACGATCCCCTCCTGCCGTCTGGACAGGCGAGCGATCCGCCGATCGAGCTCACCGCGTTCGGATCGATGGGGTGGGTCGTCTGAACCTCCCTGGCGAAGTTCGAAGCGACCCACGTCCACCATCGGCCCAGCGTGACGGCGGTCCGCGCACGCGTGGCACGAGGAACGTGCCGAACGGCGCGCGGAGGTGGGGAAAGGGGGGCGCTCAGCCCACGCTGGTTAGCGTGCTCAGCGGGCGTTCGCCACGCGCGGGTCCGGCTCGGCCTCGGGGCCGCCGGCCAGGGGACGCGTTGCCATCGCCCGATCCGGGAGCACCTCGCCGCCGTCCCGCAGCGCGGCGACCGCCGCCGATGCGTCCTCGCCCTCGAGCGGCCCGTAGTAGCGCTCGTCGATCGACGCCATCGGGGCCAGGTCGCAGGCGCCGAGGCACTCGAAGCCGCTGACGTAGACCTCCCCGTCGGGGGAGACCGCGCCCCCGTGTCCCGCGTCGTGGGCGTCGACGCCGCTCGCCTCGCAGAAGGCCTCGAGCAGCTCGTCGCCGCCGCGCATCCAGCAGGAGATATTGGTGCAGACCAGGACCCGGTGGCGGCCGGCGGGCTCGAGGTGGAAGAGGTCGTAGAAGGAGGCCACCGACTCGAGGTAGGCGGCCGTGACGCCCATCACCGCCGCGCCCTCGCGGATCCCCTCCGGAGTGCACCAGCCGTAGCGCCGCTGGATCGCGAACAGGACGGGGATCGACGCCGAGCGCTTCTGGGGGTAGCGGGCCATGATCTCCTCGACCTCCGCCCGGAACTCGTCGGAGACTCCCGCCTCGTGCCCTTCGGGGATCTGCACCGCCGCCGTCTGGTCCACCCCCGGATGCGCCGTGCCCTCGGCCGAGCCGGTCCCCTTGTGCTGCTCGTCGGTGACCTCGCGACCGGCGGCGCCGACGTCACTGACCGCCGTCTCGGAGTCGGGAACGGGCGGCTCCCCGGAGCCGCCGCGAGCCTGCTCGCGCGCCGGCTCATCGGTCCCGCCCCCGCCGTCCGCCGTCCGCTCCTCGCCCTCCGGCTCGCTCATCGGTCGATCCCCCCGAGGATCGGGTCCAGCATCGCCAGGTTGGCGATCAGGTCAGCGACGTAGCCGCCCACGCACATGTCGCGCAGAGCCTGGAGGTTGACGAAGGAGGGATCGCGCATGTGCACCCGCGCGGGCTTTGCCGAGCCGTCGGAGCGGACGAAGCAGCCGAGCTCCCCGCGCGGCCCCTCGATCGGGAAGTAGGCCTCGCCCGGCGGGACGCGATAGCCCTCGGTGACCAGCTTGAAGTGGTGGATCAGCGCCTCCATCGAGGTGCCGAGCTCGTGGCGCGGCGGCAGGACCACCTTGCGGTCGTCGGCGATCCACGGCCCCTCCGGCAGGCCCTCGATCGCCTGCGAGACGATCCGCACCGATTCGCGCATCTCGTTGAGCCTGACCCGGTAGCGGTCGTAGTTGTCGCCGATCGTCCCGATCGGGATCTGGAAGTCGAAGTCGCGGTAGGGCAGGTAGTCGCTGACCTTGCGCAGGTCCCAGGGCTCCCCGGCGGCGCGCAGCAGCGGCCCGGTGACGCCGAGCTCGAGCAGCCGCTCGCGTGAGACCACGCCGGTGTGGCGGGTGCGCTGCAGGAAGATCTCGTTCTGGTCGATCAGGTCGGCGTACTGCTCGATCCGCTTCGGCATCTCGACGCAGAACTCGCGGACCTTGTCCGCGAAGCCGACCGGGATGTCCTCGATCACGCCGCCGACCTGGAAGTAGCGGGTGTGCATCCGCTGCCCCGACGACATCTCGAACAGGTCGAGGATCTTGTCGCGCTCGCGAAAGCAGTACCAGAACATCGAGATCGCGCCGAGGTCCAGGGCGGTGGTGCCGAGGCCGACCAGGTGGGAGTGGATCCGGTTCAGCTCCATGTGGAGGATCCGCAGGTAGGCGGCCCGCGGCGGGATCTCGAGCTCGAGCAGCTGCTCGACCGCACCGCAGAACGCCTCCATGTTGAAGAAGTAGGAGAGGTAGTCCATCCGCTCGAGGAACGGGATCACCTTCCAGTAGCTCTGCGTCTCCGCCGACTTCTCGATGCCTGTGTGGACGTAGCCCATCACCGGCTTGAGGTCCCGGACGACCTCGCCCTCGAGCGATACCAGCAGGCGCAGCACCCCGTGGGTGGCGGGGTGATGCGGCCCCATGTTGATCGTGAAGAGCTCATCCTCGCGCTCGAGCGAGGTGCGCTCGATCGGCGAGGTCCCGATCACCTGCGCCTCGGTCCGCCCGATCGCGTCGCGGCCGAGCTGCTCCGGCGTGCGCGACGTGTCCGCGATGCCGCCGGCGGTCATCTCACCCATCCCGGGACCGAGTCCTCGCTGTTGGTGAAGATCACCGGATCGCCGCCGACCGGAAAGTCGCGACGCTGCGGCCAGCCGATGTAGTCCTCGGGCAGCAGGATCCGGCGCAGGTCCGGATGGCCGCGGAAGAGGATGCCGAAGAAGTCGTAGACCTCCCGCTCCTGGAACTCGGCCGTGGGGAAGATCTCGACGACGGAGTCGATCTCGGGCAGGGCGTCGGGGCCGGGGTCGGGCAGCAGGGCCTTGACCCGCAGCCGCTCGACCCGCGGGAGGTTGAGCAGCTCGTAGTGGACGGCGAAGCGAGGCTCGTCGGGGAGGTAGTCGACGCCGTGGACGCTGGCGCAGAAGCGGTACTCCTGCCCGGGGGCGTCGCGGAGATGGGAGAGCACCTCGCGGACGTGCTCGGGGTCGATCAGCAGGCTCGCTTGGCCGTGCTCGTAAGAGGTGCCCAAGACCGCTCCGGCGCGGCGATCGTTGACCTCCAGGGCGATCAGCTCGAGGCCGGGCGCGTCAGGCAATCGATCCGCCTCCCGGCACGTCCTGTGTGTCGGGGCCCTGGGGGTCGCCGTCCTCGGCGTCGGGCCCGTAGGCGTCCTGCGCCTCGTGCCCGGCCCGCCACGGGTCCCGGATCCGCGCCGCCCGCTCGGGCGCCGTTCCCTCGGTGACGCTCTCGTGGTCCTCGTTCCCCTCGACGATCCCATCGGCCGGGGAGCTGCCGACGCGCTCGACCGGGAGCGGGCCGGCGTGCCAGGGGCGCTCGTCCTCCTCGGTGCCGTGGGCGGCGTAGCGGTCGCGCCAGCCCAGGTCGGGCTCGCCGAACACCTTCCGCTGCAGCTTCAGGATCCCGTACATCAGCGCCTCGGGGCGGGGCGGGCAGCCCGGGACGTGGACGTCCACCGGCAGGAACTTGTCGGCGCCCTGGACGACGGCGTAGTTGGCGAACATCCCACCGGAGGACGAGCAGGCACCCATCGCGATCACCCACTTGGGCTCGAGCATCTGGTCGTAGATCCGCCGGATGACCGGCACCATCTTGATCGACACCCGCCCGGAGAGGATCAGCATGTCCGCCTGGCGCGGCGAGGCGCGGAAGACCTCCGCGCCGAACCGGGCGGTGTCGTAGCGGGCGGAGACCATCGACATCATCTCGATCGCGCAGCAGGCGAGGCCGAAGGTCGCGGGAAAGAGCGAGTTGCCGCGGGCCCAGTTCTGCGCCCGCTCGAGCGTCGTCGTCAGGACCCGCGACTCCACGTACTCGTCGAGGTCGGGTCCTTCGAGATCGCCGCGCAGCATGTCTCGCGCCTTCATCTGGCGGACGCGCAGCTCCTCGGGGCTGCGGGGCTGATCGAGCGGGCTCAGGCCACGCAGCTTTGTCCGCTCTACTTCCAGTTGAGGGCCCCCCGGCGCCAGACGTAGGCGAGCCCGACGAGCAGCAGGAAGATGAAGAGCAGGATCTCGACCAGGACGAAGACGCTGTCGCTGACGTTGAGGATCGCGCCGACGGGATAGAGGAAGACGACCTCGATGTCGAACAGGATGAAGAGCATCGCGACCATGTAGAAGCTGATCCCGAAGCGGAACGTCTTCGTCACCTCCGAGGGCAGCCCGCACTCGTACGGCTCGCTCTTGACCCGACTGGGGCGCGAGGGGCCGAGCACCTTGTTGAGCGCGGTGAACGCGGCGCCGACGACGGCGCCGAGCCCGACGAAGACGATCACTGGGAGGTAGCTCTGTAGCACTCTGCTCCTTCGGGCCGGCGGGTTGAGCGGGCCTCGAAATCTATACCCCGCGCCAGGCCGCCCTCGCTCCCTCCGCCCTGATCCACCCTGCTATCAACCCGACCCGATGCTCTCCGTCCACCTGATCGCCGGGATCACCGTCCTCGTCGCCAACCTCGCGGTCGGGGTCTGGGGCGGGGTGGCTTGGTACAGGCGGCGGCCGACCGTCGGCTTCTGGTACCTGCTGCGCTTCGCGCAGGTGGCGGTCGTGATCCAGGTCGGCCTCGGCGGCCTGCTCGTCCTCGAGGGTCGCGAGGCGCCCGACGGCCTGCACTATCTCTACGGCGTGCTGCCGGTGATGATCGCGCTGCTCGCCGAGGGCGCCCGCACGGCGGCGTCCGAGCACGAGCTCGAGGGGCTCGACTTCGACTCGCTGCCCCGGGACCGCCAGCGCGCCGTCGCGGTCGCGATCTCGCGCCGGGAGACGGGGATCATGGCCGTCTCGGCGCTCGTCATCTTCGGCCTGGCGCTGCGGGCGGCGTTCACGAGCCCCCTGGCCTGAGGCGCGCCTAGGCGTTCCCGAGCGGGCGGTAGGTCCCGCCCTGGAACAGGAGCGGGTCGCCCTTTCGCTCGAGCACCTCGTTGACCTCGCCGGTGACGATCACGTGGTCGCCGCCGGAGATCACGTCCCGCAGCGTGCAGCCGATCCAGACGATCGCCGCGTCGAGGACCGGGATCCCGCCCGACTCGCTCCACTCCACGCCGTGCCACTTCTCGGCGATGGGGATCTTGCGGGCGAACCCGACGGCGAGCTCCGCGGCCTGCGCGCCGAGCACGTTGACTCCGAAGTGGCCGGCCGCCTCGAGCGAGCGCAAGGTGCGCGAGCCCCGGTCGACGCAGGCGAGCATCAGCGGCGGGTCCAGCGACAGGGAGGTGACGGCATTGGCGGCGAGGCCGGCGGGCCCCTCGTCGGTGAGGGCGGTGATCACCGTCACCCCGGTGGGAAACCGCGACATCGCCGAGCGCAGCCGTCCCGGCGCGATCGTGGGGCTCTGAGAATCGGCGAAGTCCGGGGCTGCCATGGGCTGCGGCGAAAAGTATGATGCCGCCCGCGTGCGCCGCCCCCTCGTCCCCATCGCGACCGCCCTCGCCGCGCTGATTCTCTCCGCCTGCGGCAGCGAGAGCGTCTCCGTCCCCGAGACGGATGCGACAGCCAACCAGGGGGCGGAGATCTTCGCCACCTACTGCTCCGGCTGCCACACGATCGGCGCCGCCGGCGCGCAGGGCTCGGGCAACCGCGCGGTGCGCACCCAGGGACCGAACTTCGACCAGCGCGTCGAGAGCTACGACGAGGCTCTCTTCGCGATCCACAACGGCGGCTTCTCCGGCGCGATCATGCCGCAGAACATCGTCGTCGGCGACGACGCGGCCAAGGTGGCCGAGTTCCTCGCCAAGTACTCCGGCAGCGACGTCAACGAGTCCGCCCGTCCCATCGCCGCGACCGGGGAGGGGCCGGTCAAGCAGCAGGGCGGCCCGTCCACCGGCTCCGACGCGGTCAACAGCTCTCCCGGCGCCACGGGCGCGCCCGGCGCCCAGACCGACGCTGGCTCCGGCGGCGGTGCCGGCTCGGGCGGCGGCACCTCGGAGGAGGGCGGTTCCTCGGGCGGCGGCTCCGGCCAGTCCTCCGGCGGGAACTGACCCACTGCTCGACCTCAGGCGCATCCGCGAGGATCCCGCGCCGGTGCGGGCCGCGCTTGCTCGGGTGGGGGCGGAGGAGGACCTCGACCGTCTCCTCGAGCTCGACGCGCGCAGGCGCGAGCTGCTGCCGCGGGTCGAGGGGCTGCGGGCCGAGCGCAACGAAGCCTCCGACGCGATCGGGGCCGCGAAGCGGGCCGGCGAGGGCGCCGAGGAGGCGATCGCCCGGATGCGCGAGGTCTCCTCGCAGATCAAGGGGCTGGAGGCGGAGCTCGAGGAGGTCGAGGCGGCACGGACCGAGCTTGCGGCGACGATCCCCAACCCACCCGATCCCGAGGCGCCCGACGGCGAGACCGACGAGGACGCCGTCGTCCTGCGCGAGGTCGGGGAGCGGCCGACCCTCGGCTTCGAGCCGCGCGATCACCTCGACCTCGGTCGCGCGCTCGGCCTGATCGAGACCGAGAAGGCCGCCGCCGCCTCGGGCTCGCGCTTCGCCTACCTGCTCGGCGACCTCGTCCTCGTCGAGCTCGCCCTGATCCGCCTCGCGGTCGAGATCCTCGGCGAGGAGGGCTTCACCCCGGTCATCCCGCCCGTCCTCGTCCGCGAGGGACCCCTCTACGGGACCGGCTTCTTCCCCGGGGAGCGAGAGATGATCTACGAGGTCGAGCGCGACGAGCTCTTCCTCGTCGGCACCTCCGAGGTCGCCCTCGCCGCCCTCCATGCCGACGAGATCCTCGACGCGGGGGAGCTGCCGCTCAGGTACGCCGGCATCTCGACCTGCTTTCGCCGGGAGGCGGGCGCGGCCGGCAAGGACACGCGCGGGATCTTCCGCGTGCATCAGTTCGACAAGGTCGAGATGTTCTCGTTCGTCGAGCCCGCGATGGCCGGGAAGGAGCACGAGAGGCTACTTGGGATCGAGGAGCGGATCCTCGGCACGCTCGAGATCCCCTACCGCGTCGTCGACATCCCTGTCGGGGACCTCGGCGCCCCCGCCGCCCGCAAGTTCGACTGCGAGGGGTGGATCCCGAGCCAGGGGCGCTACCGCGAGCTCACCTCCACCTCGAACACGACCGACTACCAGGCGCGCCGGCTCGGCTGCCGCTACCGGCCCGAGGGCTCGGGAGCACCCGAGCACCCCCACACGCTCAACGGCACCGCGGTCGCTGTCGGACGCACCCTGATCGCGATCATGGAGAACCGCCAGCAGGAGGACGGCTCGATCACCCTCCCGCAGGCATTGGTGGAGCGGGGCGCCCCGGCGAAGCTGGGCTAGCGCCTCCTTCACGGACGCCCTCTACCAAACGCGTTCCTCCTGACGAGATGCTCTTGTCCTGCGTCGATCTGGGCGGTCAGATCAAGGAAGAGGTCGGCGCCGCGGCCTTCAGGGCCGCAAGCCGGCCGATGACGCCGAGCTGGCCGGCCCAGATCGGCGCAGGACCGAGCGGCGGGGTGCCGTTCTCACACCGCCGCGTCGAATCCCCTCCTGGTCTTAGGAGCTTGGGCGGCCCTCGGCGTCGAGCTCGAGGGCACAAGAGTTGATGCAGAAGCGCTGACCAGTCGGCTGGGGGCCGTCGTTGAAGACGTGGCCGAGGTGGGCCTCGCAGCGGGCGCAGACGACCTCGGTGCGGCGCATGAAGAGGCCATTGTCGGAGCGCGTCTCGACGGCGTCGCTCTCGGCGGGCTCGAAGAAGCTCGGCCAGCCGGTACCGGAGTCGAACTTGGTGTCGGAGCTGAACAGCTCGTTGCCGCAGGCGACGCAGCAATAGGTCCCGTCGTCCTTCGTGTCGACGTACTTGCCGCTGAAGGGACGCTCAGTCCCCTTCTTGCGGGTGATCTTGTACTGCTCGGGGCTGAGCTGCTCGCGCCACTCCCGGTCGGTCTTTTGGACCTTCTCCATCGATCTCCTTCCTGCGTTGCAGTCGCACTCAGCCCCACCACGATCCCGATGCTCGAGGCCGCCACCGCGTGAAGCGGCCGAACGGGCTTGCGGGCGGCGCGCCGAGCAGACCCATCCTCCGAGGATACTGCCTGCCCCATGGCGGTCAGCGAGTCCACCGCTCCCCGGCTGACCGAGGCCGCGCCCTTCTACCGGTCGAGCCCCTCGGGGTTCAGCTCCTCCGATCTGAGCCGCGGCCCCTGGGACTCCGAGAGCCAGCACGCGGGCCCGCCGGCCGCCCTGATCGGCCGCGAGATCGAGCGCTGCCCCGGCGTCGGCTCCGACGCGAACGACCGGGTCGTCGCCCGGGTGACCTTCGAGATCCTGCGGCCGGTCCCGATCGCGGAGCTGCGGGTCGAAGCGGCCGTCGCGCGCGCCGGCCGGCGCGTCGACATGGTCGAGGCCACGCTCACCGACGCGGACGAGCAGCCGCTCGTCCGCGCTCGCGCCTGGCGGGTCCTGCGACGTCACGTGGAGCTGCCGCCGCACCTCGCGAGCGAGGAGGCGCGCTCTCCCGCCCGCGCCGCCGGCCGGCCCGGAGGCGGCACCGGCCGGCCCGTCGGCCCCGAGCGGGCGCCGCGCACCGACGCGTTCTTCCCGACCGGCCACGACGTCGGCTATCACACGTCGATGGAGTGCCGGTTCGTCCACGGGTCGTTCGTCGAGGTCGGCCCGGCGACCGCGTGGCTGCGGATGCTGCACCCGCTGGTCGACGACGAGGAGCCGACGCCGCTCCAGCGGGTGCTGATCGCCGCCGACTCGGGCAACGGGATCAGCTCCACGCTCGACTTTCGCTCCCACCTCTTCATCAACGTGGACCTGACCGTCCACCTGCACCGGATGCCCGCCGGGGAGTGGGTGTGCCTCGACTCGATCACCGTTCCCGAGGCGACCGGCGTCGGCATGACTGACACGATGATCTTCGACGAGCGGGGGCCGATCGGCCGGGCCGCCCAGAGCCTGCTCGTCGCCGAGCGCTAGCTGCTAGCCCCGAGGCCCGCGGCGGCTCAGGCCGCGGCGGCGAGGAGGGCGCGGGCCAGTCTCGGGGCGCTCGCCGGCGCCACGTCGAGATAGAGGGCCGGCTCGATCAGCTCGAGCTCGATCAACGCCAGGCGCCCGCCCTCGCCACGGAGCAGGTCGACGCGGGCGTAGAGGGGATCCCCCGGTGCCGCTTCGAGCGCCGCCGCGGCGATCTCGATCGCCTCGGCGGGAGCTTCCGCGGCCACATGCGTGCCGCCGTACTGCGGCTGCACGCGGAAATCGCCGCGGGCCGGATGCTTGACGAGGGCGTGGCTCAGCTCGCCGCCGAGGTAGACGAGGCTGAGCTCCCCCTCCTCGGCGACCGATCGGAGGAACGGCTGGGCCATCGTCGCCGCGGGGAAGCGCTCGAGCATCTGGGGGACGAGCTCGGCGGCGACGCGCACGAGGTTCCTCGCGCCGAGGTCGACCACGGGCTTGATCACCACGTCCTGCCACCCATTGCGCTCGATCTCGGCAGCGGCCCTGGCCGCGCCGCCGAGCTCGCACCACACGGTCGGGATCGTCGGCACGCCCGCCTCGGCGAGCTCCCGCAGGTAGCGCTTGTCGAGGTTCCACTCGACCAGCCGGAGTGGGTTGAGAAGCCGGGTCGTACGAGCCGCGGAGCGGAGCCAGCGGCGGAAGTCGTCGGGGCGCTCGTGGTAGTCCCAGGTCGAGCTCAGCATCGCCACCGCGAAGGAGCCCCAGTCGACCGAGGGATCGCTCCAGCCCGGCGTCTCGACCGCGACGCCGTTGCGCGCAAGGGCGGGCATGAGGAAGTCGACGTCGTCGTCGCGCTCGATCGGGCGCTCGCAGGTGACCAGGGCGATCTTCATCGGCCGGGCAGGCGATTCGCGGGCGTGAGGGCCGGGGCCCTGGGTCAGGAGCGAGCTGCGGCGAGCGCCGTGACGAGCGCCGAGCCGCCGGCGAGCGCCGCGGTGGCTCGCCATCCGAGCGTCGGCAGCGCCTCGCGGGCGCGCAGGGTGGCGACGAGATCGCCCGTGTCGGAGGCGGCCTGGGCCAGCAGCCACCACCGAGGGGACTCGCCGCCGGCGAGCAGGGCGCGCGCCGCGCCGGCCCCGAGGGCGACGTCGCGCGCGCCCACCGCCCGGGAGAGCACCTCGACGGAGCGCTCGGTGCCGGCGACGCCGATCCAGCTCTGCCCGATCCGGCCTGGGGCCGCGACGAGGCCGAGTCCCAGGGCCACCCGCCCGAGGGAGATCGCGATTGCTGCGCGCTGCAGGCTCACCGCCGTGCAATCTATCTCGCCGCGGGCCGGGGGGCAGCGGTTCGCGGCGGCCGCGCAGGGTAGAAGCCCCTGCCATGCCGAGGACGAGGCGAGTCGACACGAGTGGAGCGGGGATCCGCCGCGTTAATCGAGGCCTCGGCTTCTCCTACCACGAGGAGGACGGCGAGCGCATCAGCGACGCCGAGACGCTCGAGCGGATCCGCTCGCTGGCGATTCCGCCGGCATGGAGGGACGTCTGGATCTGCCCCCATCCCCGCGGCCACGTCCAGGCCACCGGCCACGACGAGGCGGGGCGCAAGCAGTACCGCTACCACGACGACTGGCGGGCGAATCGCGACCGGATCAAGTTCGACGAGATGCTCGACTTCGCCCGGGTCCTGCCGGAGCTGCGCGGGCGCCTCGACGAGGGCCTCGGCCGGCGCGGGCTCGTCTTCGACCGCGTCTGCTCGTGCGCCGTGCGCCTGCTCGACCTCGGCCTCTTTCGGATCGGCAGCGAGCGCTACGAGAGCGAGAACGAGAGCTACGGGCTGACGACGATCAAGCGCAAGCACGTCAGGATCAAGGGAGGCGAGGCGATTTTCAACTACCCGGCCAAGAGTGGCCAGCGCAGCACGCACACGATCTCCGACCCCTCGGTGATGCCGACGCTGAAGGCGCTGCGCCAGCGCACCCAGGCGCCGAAGCTCCGCGACTTCCTCATCTACCGCGCCGGGCGGGAATGGCGGGACCTCGTTTCGGTCGACGTCAACGCCTACATCAAGCAGACGGCCGGGGACGGCTTCAGCGCCAAGGACTTCCGAACCTGGAACGCGACCGTGCTCGCCGCCGTCAGCGTCGCGAACAACGGTGAGGAGGCGACGACGAGGGCGGCGCGCAAGCGGGTGGCCACGCGGGCGGTCAAGGAGACGGCGCTGTTCCTCAACAACACCCCCGCGGTCTGCCGCGCCTCCTACATCGACCCGCGGGTCTTCGACCGCTTCGACTCCGGTGAGAGCATCCGCCCCCGCCTCGAGCGGATCGAGCGCTCGATCGAGCCCGGCGAGTTCCCCGACCGCGAGAAGATCGAGAGGGCGGTCATCGACCTGCTGAGCTGACGGCCCCCAGCCCTCCGCGGCTCCCGCCGCTCAGGCGGTGGAGTATC
>JAABUS010007209.1_pt1 | contig 12934 bp, 11 predicted proteins | sample 5560161 | NCBI WGS metagenome assembly JAABUS01 (sample SAMN10711885, study PRJNA513376) | rock metagenome | isolation source: Antarctica rocks | place: Antarctica: Victoria Land, Trio Nunatak nord | collected 2016-01-04 | reverse complement strand
CTGATCGTCGGGGTAAATCACGAGAGCGCGCCGGTCGCGCTCCGCGAGCGGCTGGCGATACCGGCCACGGCGCTGCCGCCGGCGCTGGCGCAGTTGCGCGAGCAATTGGGCCGGGGGTTTCTCCTCGCCACCTGCAATCGCACCGAATTGATTATGAGCGCCGACCACCAGCCGGAAACGGCGTCACGATTCCTCGCCGAACTCTGCGGCGTACCATTGGCAGAGTTGCGACCGCACCTGCGAATCAGCGCCGATGCCGCTGCGGTCGCTCATCTCTTTCGGGTCGTCGCGGGGCTCGACTCGCTGATCGTCGGCGAAGACCAGATCATCGCGCAGTTCAAGGCGGCGCTCGATGCGGCAACCCTGAGCGGGACGCTGGATGCCACGCTGCATCGGCTGGGCCATGCCGCCCTGGCCGCAGGCAAGCGCGTACGCAGCGAGACAGCGATCGGGCAGGGAAACCTCTCGGTCGTCTCGATGACATTGCGCGAAGCAAGCGCGCAACTCGGCGGGCTCGGTGAACGAGCAATCCTGATCGCCGGGGCGGGCGATACCGGTGAACTGGTCCTCAAGCACCTGGCGAAAGATCCCCGTAACCGCCCCGCGCAGATCACCGTGACGAACCGCACGCCTGAGCGCGCCGAGGCACTCGCAGCGCAGTATGGCGTGACCGCCTTGCCGTGGTCCGAGCGTGGCGCGGCCCTCGGCGCGGCCGATCTCGTAATCGGCTGTACCGCCTCACCGGTGCCGATCTTCGATCAGTGGACCGTGGCCGAAGCGCTGTCCGCGCGCCCGGAGCGCCCGCTCCTCTGTTACGACCTGGCGGTGCCGCGCGACTTCGCCCCGGCAGTCGCCACAATCCCTGGCGTCACCTTGCGCGATGTCGATGCGTTGGCCGCGAGTGGTGCGGCGGCTCGACAGCAGCGGAGCGCGGTGGTCAGCGCCGCCGAGGCGATCGTCCTGACCGAGACAGACCGCTTCATGGTCTGGTGGCGCGGGCGTACCGTGGCCCCCGCCGTCAGCGCGCTCCGCGATCACGCCAGCGCGATCCGCGAGACGGAGGTCACGCGGGCACTCGCCCGGATGCCGGAACTTTCCGCACGCGAGGAGGCGGTCGTCCGCGACCTCGCCGCCAGTATCGTCAACAAGCTCTTACACCGCCCCGTCACCACGCTGAAATCAGCGCCCGAAGGAGCGACGATGGCGCGCGTGGTCGAAGACCTCTTCGGCCTCGTCACGCCGCCCGACGATCGCTTACCGGTCGCGCTGCCCCAGGAACGGCAACTCGCCGTCGTCGATTAATCGAGGAGACAATCATGCCGAACGCCGTTGAGCCGGGACTTTTCATGCGCGCCGCGCGGCGCGAACCTACCGAGCGCACCCCGATCTGGTTCATGCGCCAGGCAGGGCGGATCTTGCCGGAATACCGGGCGCTCCGCGAACGCTGGAGCCTGATCGAGATCTGCCGCCAGCCGGAACTCTGCGCCGAGGTGACGTTGCAGCCGGTGCGACGAATGCCGGTCGATGCGGCGGTGATGTTCGCGGACATCATGCTGCCGCTAATCGGCGTCGGGATCGAACTCGATCTGGTCGACAATGTCGGGCCGGTTATCCGCCACCCGATCCGCGATCGGGCCGGGGTCGAGGCGCTGCGCCCGATCGTGCCGGAGGAAGATGTGCCGTTCGTGATGGAGACGGTGCGGATCCTCAAGCGGGAGTTGGGTGGCAGGACCGCCGTCCTCGGCTTCTCCGGTGCCCCTTTCACCCTAGCCTCTTACTTGATCGAGGGGAAACCGACCCGCGATTTCGCCCTGGTCAAGGCGATGATGTACGGCGAACCGGAACTCTGGCATTCCCTGATGGAGCGCCTGACCTCGATCATGATCGACTATCTGCTCGCGAAGGTCGAGGCAGGGGTCGATGCGCTGCAACTTTTCGATTCCTGGGTCGGGGCGCTCTCGCCGCAAGATTACGAGCAGTATGTCCGCCCCTACAGTCAGCAGATTTTCGCGGCTCTCGCGCCGACCGGCCTGCCGTTCATCCACTTTGGCACCAACACCGCGACATTGCTCGATCAGATGAAAGACGATGGTGGCTCGGTGATCGGGGTCGATTGGCGGATCCCCCTGAATCTCGCCTGGGAGCGGATCGGTCACGAGCGCGGCATTCAGGGCAACCTCGATCCGACCCTCCTCCTCGCCCCGCCCGCCATCATGGAAGCAGGCGCGACCGATGTGCTGCGCCGCGCCGGTGGCCGTCCGGGACACATCTTCAATCTCGGGCATGGGCTGATGCCGCAGACGCCGCTCGATAATGTCATCCGCCTCGTCGATTTCGTCCACGAGCACAGCGCTCTGCCGCTGGCGGAAGCGACCCGATGATCGCCGGGGTCGCGCGCGGCGCGATAACGATCGGGACACGCGGCAGCAAGCTGGCGATCGTGCAGACGGAACTGGTCCGCGCGGCACTGCTGGCGCACCACCCCGATCTGACCGTGGCGGTCGAGCGGATCACGACGCGCGGCGACGTGATCCTCGACCGTTCGATCGCAAGCGCCGCGCTGGACGACAAGGGGCTCTTCGTCGCCGAGATCGAAGCGGCGCTGCGCGATCGGCGGATCGACCTCGCGGTCCACAGCGCCAAAGATCTCCCCTCGACCCTGTCTGCCGATATGACCGTCGCCGCCTGGACGACACGCGCCGATCCGCGCGATGTGCTGGTGTCGCGCGTCGGCACCCTCGCCGAGCTGCCAGCGGGGGCGCGGGTCGGCACCAGCAGCCCGCGTCGGGCCTGCCAGCTACGCGCGCAGCGCCCCGATCTGCTGATCAGCGACATTCGCGGCAATGTCGATACCCGCCTCCGCAAACTGTCGGAGGGCGACTATGACGCGATCGTCCTCGCCGCCGCCGGGCTCGATCGCCTCGGCCTGAGCGCGGTCATCACCGCACCGTTCGAGCCGGACGAGATGTTGCCGGCCGTCGGTCAGGGCGCACTGGCGATCGAGACCCGCGCCGATGACCCGTTCATGGCGTACTTACTCGCCCCGCTCGCCGATCCGGCAACCACCCAGGCGGTACGCGCGGAGCGGTCGTTCCTGGCGGCGGTCGAAGGCGGTTGTTCTGCGGCCGTCGCGGCCTATGCCGTCGCGCTCGATGGTGGTGGCCTGTCACTCAGCGGGCTGATCGGCGGGATCGACGGTCAACTCGTGCGCGGCGAACGGTTTGGCAAGGCCGCCGACGCTGAACAACTCGGCGCGGCCCTCGCGGCAGAACTGCTGGCACACGGCGGTGCCGCTCTGCTATGCACGCCGGTGGATTCTTCCGGTGCCTGATCAGACTCAGCCGCTCGCCGGTCGGCGGATCGTCGTCACCCGCGCTGGCGAGGCTGGACAACGTTTCGCCGCGCAACTCCGCGACCTCGGGGCAACGCCGCTCGTTTGCCCCGCAATCACGATCCAGCCACCGACCGATCCCGCCCCGCTCGACGCCGCTCTTGCCGCGCTCGACTCCTACGACTGGCTAATCTGCACCAGCGCGAATGCCGTTGCCGCGCTCCTCGATCGCGTGCCGACCGCGCGTGGCGATCTGAGCCGACCGCGCGACTTGCGGATCGGCGCGGTCGGCAACGCAACCGCCGCAGCCCTACGCATGGCGGGCTGGGAGCCGGATTGTGTGCCGATAACGCAGACCGCCGCAGCCCTGGCAGACGCACTCGGCGATGTTGCCGGTCAACGGATTCTCTTCCCCGCCTCCGAGATCGCGCGACCGGACCTCACGGAAACATTGCGCGCACGCGGCGCGGTAGTCACCGCCGTCACCGCCTACCGCACCATCGCCGCGCCCCCGGAGCAGGCCGACGCACTCAAGGCGCAACTCCGCGCCGACGCGATCGATGCCATCACCTTCACCAGCCCCTCGACCGTGCGTGGTTTCCTACCCCTCCTGACGGGTGTCCCGCTGAACATGCAGCGTCCGGCGATCATCTGCATCGGGCCAGTCACCGCAGCGGGGGCACGCGATGCGGGGCTATCGGTGACGGCGACCGCCGCCGATCACTCCGTCGCAGGGTTACTCGACGCACTCTGCACCCATTTCGCCACCGTCCATCGACAAGAACTCAGCGTTGCAAGCACGAACGGAGGAGCACACTCATGCTCGATCTGACGACAGGAACCGCCACAAGCTATCAAGGACCACGCCCGCGCCGCCTGCGCCGCAGCCCCACGCTGCGCCGGATGGTGCGCGAAACCAAGCTCCAGGCCAGCGATTTCGTCCACCCGCTCTTCGTCACCGCCGAACACGATGTCGAGCGCCCAATCGGCTCGATCCCCGGCCACGCTCAGCTTTCGGTCGATCGCCTCGATGCGGTCGCCGATGAACTGCTCGGCCTGGGGATCCCGGCGGTCCTGCTCTTCGGTATCCCCGCGACGAAAGATGCGCGCGGCAGTGCGGGGTGGGATCCGACAGGGCCGGTACCGCAGGCAATCGCCGCCCTGAAAGCGCGCCAGCCCGAACTCGTCGTGATCGCCGATGTCTGCCTTTGCGAGTACACCGACCACGGCCATTGCGGTGTCCTCGATGGCGCGACCGGCGCGGTCCTCAACGACGAGACATTGCCACTGCTCGCTCGTGCCGCTGTGGCCTACGCCGATGCCGGGGCGGACATCGTCGCCCCGAGCGCGATGATGGATGGGCAAGTCGCCGCGATCCGCGCCGCGCTCGATGCAGCCGGTCACCATGAGGTATCGATCTTGGCGTACGCCGCCAAGTTCGCCTCGGCCTTCTATGGACCGTTCCGCGAGGCGGCGGGCTCGACCCCCTCGTTCGGCGATCGTCGCGCCTACCAGATGGACCCGGCGAATGGCCGCGAAGCACTGCGCGAAGTCGCGCTTGACGCGGCGCAGGGTGCCGACATGCTGATGGTGAAGCCAGCCGGAGCCTACCTCGATATCGTGCGACAGGTCCGCGACCGGTTCGATCTGCCACTCGTCGCCTATCAGGTCAGCGGCGAATACGCGATGCTGCAAGCGGCCGCCGAGCGCGGCTGGCTCGATGAGCGTCGCTCGACACTCGAAAGCCTGATCGCGATCCGCCGCGCCGGGGCCGATCTGATCATCACCTACGCCGCCCGCCAGGCCGCGCGCTGGCTTACCGAGGGCGAGTAGCCAGTAGTTGGTAGACAATAATTAGTAAGAGGAGTTGCTAAAGATGACAACGATCACTGCTCGCGACGCGCGCTCAGTCGCGCTCCTCGCCGCCGCGCGCCGGGTCATCCCCGGTGGTGTCAATAGCCCGGTGCGGGCCTTTCGTGCCGTCGGCGGCACGCCGCGCTTCATCACACGCGGCGAAGGCCCCTATATCTACGATGCCGACGGGCAGCGCTATATCGACTACGTCCTCTCCTGGGGACCGCTGATCCTCGGCCACGCGCACCCCGCCGTGGTCGCCGCGCTGCGGATGCAGGCCGAGCGTGGCACCTCGTTCGGCGCACCGACCGAGGCCGAGACGGAGCTGGCCGAACTGATCGTCGCCGCGCTCCCATCGGTCGAGATGGTCCGGTTCGTCTCGTCCGGCACCGAGGCGACGATGAGCGCACTGCGCCTCGCCCGCGCCGCGACCGGACGCCACAAGATCATCAAGTTCGCGGGCTGTTATCACGGCCACGCCGATGCTCTGCTAGTCCAGGCCGGTTCGGGTGTGGCGACACTCGGCCTCCCCGACTCGCCCGGTGTCACACCCGGCGCGACCGCCGACACCCTGACCGCGCCGTTCAACGATCTCGCCGCCGTCAAAACCCTCTTCGCGGCCAACCCAGACAGTATCGCGGCGATCATCGTCGAGCCGGTCGCGGGCAACATGGGCCTCGTGCCGCCGCAGCCCAACTATTTGCAGGGGTTACGCGCCCTCACCGCGCAACACGGCGCATTGCTGATCTTCGATGAGGTGATGACCGGCTTCCGTGTCGCCCACGGCGGCGCACAAGCGTTGTACGGCATCACGCCCGACCTTACTTGCCTCGGTAAGGTAATAGGAGGCGGCTTGCCGGTCGCGGCCTACGGCGGGCGGCGTGATCTGATGGAATGGGTCGCGCCATCCGGCCCGATGTATCAGGCGGGTACCCTCTCCGGCAATCCGCTGGCGATGGCGGCGGGGATCGCGACCCTGCGCGAACTCGCCAAGGCGGGCACCTACGAAGCGCTGAGCGCGACAGCCAGCGCCATCGTGGCGGCGGTCAACGAAACCGCCGCAAGCGCCGGTGTGCCGGTGCAGGCGGTGGCGCTCGGCAGTATGTGGGGCTTCTTTTTCAGCGATCAGCCGGTCCGCGATTATGACTCGGCCAAGCACGCCGACACCGCCCGCTACGGTCGCTTCTTCCATGCCATGCTCGACGCCGGGATCTATCTGGCACCGTCGCAGTTCGAGTCGGCCTTCGTCTCGACCGCCCACACACAGGAAACGCTCGACGCCACGCGCGAAGCGCTGACTCATGCGATGAAGGCTGTCGCCAACTGAGCCCAGCCGCACCTCGACATCCAAACCTCACACGACCGGCGCGTCTGCCTGACGCGCCAGTCGGCGCATCGATACGGCGTTCGTGTTATGATGCGGCTGATCACATATAGCCACGTATCAGCCTCGGTATGGAACTATCCCGGCCTATTCGACGCTTTCCCTGTACACACCTGCTACCCCGCACCGTCGGCGTCTGTAGGAAAATGGAGCAAACTGTGGCAGAGCGAATCGATGCAACATCGGCTCAGGCAAACATGCTCATCGATCAAACACTCAGCGGTCGGCTGACCCGGCGCGAGGCGTTGAAACGGGCATTGGCCCTCGGCCTCAGCGGGCCGCTCGTCTCGCTGATCCTCGCGGCCTGCGGCACCGGCACTCCGACCGCCACCAAGAGCAGCGCCACCGGGGCGGCGGGGACCGCGAAGAAGGGCGGAACGATCAAGGCCGGGCTCGATTCCGATGTCGCCAATCTCGATCCGATGCGCTCCAGTTTGCTCGTCGATCGTCAGGTCCTCTACAACATCTACGATTCGCTCGTCACCTACGACGACAAACTCACGATCCAGCCGAGCCTCGCGGAACGTTGGGAAACCCCCGACACCAAGACCTATATCTTTCACCTCCGCCAGGGGGTCAAGTTCCACGACGGCACCGACTTCAACGCCGAGGCGGTCAAGTTCAATATCGAACGTAACCTGAACGACAAGAACACCAAGCGCAAGAGCGAACTCGACACGATCACCAGCGTCGAGGTGGTCGATGCGAACACGGTCAAATTCAACCTTAAATCACCGTTCTCTCCGTTGCTCGCCAATCTGGTCGATCGCGCGGGGATGATGGTCTCGCCGAAAGCGGCACAGGCGGGCGGCGAAGACTTTACGCGCAAGCCGGTCGATGCGGGCACCGGCCCCTTCAAGTTTGTCGAATGGGTCGCCAGCGACCATATCACGCTGACGCGCAACGAGAGCTACTGGCGCAAAGATGCCGCCGGCACCGCCCTCCCCTACCTCGACAAAGTGACCTACCGCCCGATCACCGATGAGACGGTGTCGCTCACCAACCTGAAGACCGGCGATCTCGACATCGGCTTCGTCGTCCCAGCGAAAGATTATGCCGGATTGAAGAGCGGCGGCGAACTGCTCCTCAGCGAGATGCCTGGACTCGGCTTCGCGTCGTTCGAGTTGAACACGCAATCGGAGCCGTTCAACAAGAAGGAATTGCGCCAGGCCGTCGCCGAGGCGGTCGATCGCGACCAACTCCTCAAGACGGTCTTCTTCGGGATCGGTCAGGCGGCATACGGCCCGATCCCGCCGCCGAGTTGGGCGTTCGACACGGCTTTCAAGCCGTACGGCGCGAACGCCGACAAAGCGAAAGAGTATCTGAAGACAGGTGGCAAGGCGGACGGCTTCACCTTCGAGATGAAGGTCTCGGCGGGTTCGCCGACCACCACACAGCTCGCCCAACTGCTCAAAGATCAGCTCGCCAAAGCCAACATCACGATGAATATCACGCAGCTCGAGTTCACTAAGATCGTCGATGACCAGCAGAAGGGCAATTTTCAGGGGACGCTGGTCGGCTGGAGCGGGCGGATCGACCCCGATGGCAACATCTACAATCAGTTCCGCACCGGTGGCAGCCTCAACGATCCGAAGTACTCCAACAAGGCGGTCGATGATCTCCTCGATCAGGCCCGCGCCGAGGGCGAGCAGGCGAAGCGCAAGGATCTCTATCAACAGGTCCAGAAGCTGATCGGGGAAGATGCCTCCTTCGTCTTCTACCGCTTCAACCCCGCGTTCATGCTGGCGCGACCGAGTGTGCAGGGGATGCAGCTCTACCCCGACCAAATCATGCGCTTCGCGACAGGCTGGCTGAAGTAAAGGCGACACTCGGCCGTTGTCGGTGAGCGGCAGAAAAGTTCAGAAGCGCCAGGAACGACGCTTCGCGCACCCGCTCTGCCGCTCGCCCACACCCAGGGAGCTGCGATGTTCGCCTATATTGTGCGCCGACTCCTGCTGATGCTGCCGGTCGCGCTCCTGGTCAGCATGATCATCTTCCTGCTACTGCGACTTACCCCCGGTGACCCGGTCCGCACGATGCTCGGCGAGGAGGGCGATCCGGCTACGGTCGCCGCGATACGCCAGGAATATGGCCTCGATCAACCGATCCCGGTGCAGTATGTCGTCTGGCTCGGTCATCTCCTACAGGGAGACATGGGGCGCTCGCTACGTACGCGCCAGCCGGTCACCGAGGCGATCTTCGAGCGGCTACCGGCCACGCTGCAACTCGGGCTGGTGGCGCTCTGCTACAGCCTGATCATCTCGATCCCGGTCGGGATCTTCTGCGCGGTCAAGCGGAACTCCGGTTGGGATATCCTCGCGACCGGCTTCACCTTGCTCGGCGTCTCGGTGCCGAACTTCTTCCTCGGGATCATCCTGATCCTGTTGCTGACGCTGGTCCTGAGGATCTTTCCGCCCGGTGGGTATGTCCCCTTCATCCAGGATCCGTTCCAGAATTTGCGGCATCTGGTCTTGCCAGCGATCACCCTCGGGACGGCCAGCCTCGCCGTGAATATGCGGCTGATGCGGTCCAGCCTGATCGAGACGCTCTCGCAGGACTATATCCGGGTCGCCCGCGCCAAGGGGCTGAGTGCCCGCGCGGTCATCCTGCGTCACGCCCTGAAGAATGCCTTCATCCCTTTCATCACCGTCGTCGGCCTCCAGGTCGGCGCGGTCCTGGAAGGGGCGTTCATCACCGAGACGATCTTCATCTGGCCGGGTGTGGGCCGGTTAGCGGTCGATAGTATCGGCGGGCGCGACTATCCGATGGTGCAGGGGATCGTCCTGCTAAGCGCGCTCAGTTTCCTCTTCGCCAATCTCCTGGTCGACCTGTTGTACGCCTACCTCGACCCGAGGATCAAGTATGATTAGCGGCACCAGCACCACACCCACCGCGCTCCCCTCCCCCGCCCGTAGCGAACGACGTCTGCTGAGTTGGCGGAATCTGCGCCGACACCCGCGCGTCCTCGTCAGCGGCGGCTTCGTCTTGCTACTGATCCTCCTCGCGATCGGCGCACCGCTCCTGGTGCGCGACAATCCCGAGCGGACCCACCCCAGCGATGCCTATGGCCCGCCCTCACTCACCAACCTTATCGGCACCGACGACCTGGGCCGCGACGTCCTCGGTCGCGTCCTCTACGGGGCGCGCGTCTCGCTCTCGGTCGGGATCATCTCGGTCGGGATCGGCCTGACCTGCGGCGTGGCCCTGGGTTTGCTGGCCGGGTATCGCGGCGGGGTCATCGATCTGCTGATCATGCGGGTGATCGACGCGCTGCTCGCCTTCCCCGGCCTGCTCTTGGCAATCGCGATCACCTCGGCCCTAGGGCCGAATCTGCGGAACGCGATGATCGCCATCGGGATCGTCGCGATCCCGGTCTATACCCGTCTCACGCGCGGGCAGGTGCTGCAAATACGGACGCGCGAGTTCGTGGAGGCGGCGCGAGCGAGCGGCGCGAGCGAATGGCGCGTCGCCCTGCGCCACATCCTCCCGAACATCCTCAATCCGCTGATCGTCCAGGCGTCGCTGAGCGTCGCCTTCGCGATCCTGGCCGAGGCGAGCCTGAGCTTCCTCGGACTCGGCGTGCAACCGCCCGCGCCAACCTGGGGCTCGGACATCAACCATGCACGGGCCTATCTCTCGAACGGCTTCTGGTGGATGAGTATCGGGCCAGGGATGGCAATCCTGCTGACCGTCCTCTCGTTCAACTTCCTCGGCGACAGCATCCGCGATCTCCTCGATCCACGGATGCGGGATCGCTAAAAGAACACGCGTTAACTCGTGTCGCTCGGCCTCGAATGTGTGCGTAGTTCAGGCGAGTCGAATCAGGAGCTAGGTAGCGATGCTGAACGATTCAGGATCAGCGCAGCGGTCGCGCACCGAGATCCTGGAAGAAGCGCAATAAATAGCCATCGGGATCGAGCACAATGAACTGGTGGTTGCCGACCTCTTCCGTGCCCCGACGATACCATTTTTCTTCCAGTGACAGATAGATCGAAGAACCTGCCGCTATGACCCGCGCGTACAACTCGCTTACCCCATCCACCTCGATCTGGAAGTTGACGCCGCGCCCGTAAGGATACGCGGGCGGTGCGGCCAGAAACGCTCGCCCCACCGATTGCTCGATCATCAGACTCGCCCCTTCGCGGTCGAGATAAGCGAAGCGCTCTTCGGGGCGTTGGTAGCGCACAGTGAAGCCAAGAACGTCGGTGTAAAAAGCAAGGCTGCGGGCGAAGTTGGTGCAGCACAGTTCGGGGACGAGGCGGGCGGTCACGACTACTCCTACGCTGATAACAATCCGCAGCAGTATTGGCAGTAGGGCCACGTCGGTCCAAAACAATCGGGCCGCTATCCGTCGCCGCGCTCAGCGGCCAACAACGCCCGGATCTCGCCGAGTCGCGAGGTGACCGCTTCTTCCCCAGCAGTGATCGCCTCGCGCATCCGGGCGAAATCGAGCGGCCCGATTCGCCCGAGACGCGGATTGAGGACCAGCGTGGGCCGCGTTGAGGTGTCGAGCGCGGTTGACCAGGGGAGTTGCGGGGCGCGATCGCGGAAGAAGTCGAAATAGGGCCGCCCCCAACCTCGAATCGCCCCGCCTGCCGTATGCGCCACCCCTTCCGTGAAGCGGTTGAGCGCCGGGAGTTTGCGGCTGACGAGTGAGCCGATTATGAGATCGACATCAGCCGCGCTCGCCTGCGCCGTCGGCAGCACGCAACTGAGCGAGCCATCGGCCAGCAAACGCCCCTGCCACGGGACCGGGCGATGCACAAACGGCATTGCCGATGACGCAAAGGCAGCCAGCGCGACCGAGCCCTCATCGAGGGTGGCAGCGGCACGCGCCCGTAGGTCGGTGGCGATGATCCGCAACGGCACCGCGCAATCGGCGAACGTCGCGCCTTCAAGGATCTCATCGAGGAAGGCGACCAACCGCAACGGATCTATGATCGGCAGGAAACGCCGCGAATAGTCCCTCGCGCGGAAGTCGAGCACCCAGCGTTCGAGTTCGGCAACATCGCCGCGCACCGCGTATCCGGCGGCGACGATGCTGCCCATGCTGCTACCCGCGACGTTGACGATCGAGAAACCGGCCTCGCGCAGCGCCTTGATGACGCCAACGTGGGCGAAGCCGCGCGCACCGCCGGAACTCAGCGCCAGACCGATCCGGGGTGCGGGCGGGAGCGCAGAAGCCAAGGCATCGGAGTCGGTGACAGGTTTGACTCCGTCGCCGTTACGCCGCTGCACCACTGCTTCAGACTCCGACGAATTGGTCATCGCCGTCATCGCTCTTGCTCCAGCCCCAATGGTCAGCCGATGGCGGCGACTTCCAATTCTTCGATCACCTCGCGCACGGTCGGCACGCGGCTGGCAACCTCTTCCGCCGATTCGGCATCATCGAGAGTCTGGACCTGGCCGCGCAAGTGGACCACACCGTTCCGCACGATCACGTCGATCACCAGATCGATCGTCGCCGCATCGCTACGCAACGCCTCGACGACCTGCTGCCGAATATCTTCGTCCCCTGGTGGCCCATCGCCAAACGCCGTTGTCGCCAGGGTATCGGGGTATTCATCATCCGAGGTTTCGCCAAAACCGGTAGCAATCGCCAGCCCCTGTTCGTCGTCCGAGGGTCGCACGACCGGATCGGTCGGCGGCATGTAGGGAATCCCCTCTTCGGCGGCGATCATCGAATTGGTCGTGATGTCGCCGCCGAGTTCGGCGATCGGCTCGTTGAAATCGGGCTCACCGGATTCACCGAGTGGATTAGGATCCGTCACCAGTTCGCCATCGAGCATCTGATAGCCCGCATCCGCGTAGGTGGCACTATTGGTCGTCCGGCTCTCGCCCGGCGAACCGAACTCCTCAACTTCGAGATCGTTCTGCACCCGGCTGATCCCCGCGACGCCAGCCGCAAGGTCGCTCGCCGCGTCGCGCTGTGCCGCCGATTCGACCATCCCATCGAGGTACGCGACGCCATTACCGACACGCACGGCGGCAAAAATCCCCGCCTCGTCCTTTAAGCGCTGATCGACCGCCGCTGCAACGCGACGATCTTCCGTACTCATCTCTCCCGGCTCCGGGCCACGATTCGCGGTCATTACGTCCTCCCCTACCATCACGACAAATGTTGGGCGGACGGCGGATTTCTACGCCATCTCGCCATACCTCAGTCGCAGGGAGCGTGCCAACCCGGCGACGTGAGGTATGGCGAAGATCGCCTAGTCGTTCGGCAACTGCGAGGCGGTAATCGCGCCGCTCTTCAGCAATTGCTCGGTGATCTGCCGGTTGTTGTCGAGGAGCACCTGCAAAACCGTCTCCTCGAAGGCCGCAAACTCGTCGGCGAGGCGCACGGGATCGACGTTGACACTGGT
>JAABUS010007208.1_pt1 | contig 12938 bp, 16 predicted proteins | sample 5560161 | NCBI WGS metagenome assembly JAABUS01 (sample SAMN10711885, study PRJNA513376) | rock metagenome | isolation source: Antarctica rocks | place: Antarctica: Victoria Land, Trio Nunatak nord | collected 2016-01-04 | reverse complement strand
GTACAACAGCAGCTTCAACAGATGCATGAAGACCGGCAGGCTCACCAGCAGCTTGCTCCTGCTGCACTGCAGCATCCTGTGTCCACCAGCCTCGTAGACAAGCAGACCAGGCAAAGCCCAAGTGGGCAGGTAGCTCAAGGAGCTCAAGGGGATCTGAAGGGGGTCACAACACTGGGTCACCCACCGCCTGTGACAAGAGCTGCAGTGGTGCCGGAGGCTGAACCTGACTTGAGTGGGCAGCAGGCCTTGATCAGCATGGCTGCCCTTCTGGAGGGTCTGGCAGTGGAGTTTGATGGGAAAGGGCAGGTGCAGAAAGGCCTTTCGGTGCGCCTGCTTGCCCTTCAGCTGCTCATCGTGGCTCTTCAGAGGGATGATGCAAGCCTTGAACAGCCAAGCCAAGGCCAGCCTGAGTTACATGCTCAACAGCAGCATGAGACAACGTCTGACACTAGCAAACTTACACAGCAGCAGCATCAGCAGCAGCAGCCAGGGGCAAAGACAAGCGAAGGGGCGCACACAGAGGATGCATTGCAGCCTGAGCATGTTGTCGCCAAGAAAGAGATGCGTCAGATGCTTGCTGACATGGCAAACAAGGTAGAGGACGGCGTCAAGACACTGCAAGGGGAAGAGCAGGAGACTCTTGTGCCGTATGTTTGGCAGGTGGTGTATGAGGCCGCCCTGGATTTCGCTCGTACAGGTGCTATGCAGGAGGTCATTGGCGAGCTGGGCGCATGCATACTGCCATACTCACAGGTGTGCTGACTCACACACACCAAGCATCTGCCTCATGTTTGGTTTGCCTGTGTCTGTGGGTAGTCAGTATGTGGTGAACCTCACATGCCTGCTATAGAGGTGATGCTAGTTGCTTCCAGTGAAGTTGATACGTGGCACCCTGCGTCATGACAGTCTGTTTGGTTTCAGGCTGCTGATCACTAGATCCTACTCTGGACTCTGTCAGCGACAGTCTGCAGTCCCTGAGCTTTGTGATGATGTGCTGACTGTACAATGTATGCGAGTAAATGACTAGAGACCCCTGTATGATTGCAGGCGGTGCGTGTGCTTGCGTTTCTGCATAGTGTGCCTGAAGGACTATCTTTGCAGCCTCCAGTGCAGCTAGCTGTCTCTGACAGAGTGCGCATGCAGTCTTACAGCCGCTCCCTGCGTACGCGGCAGGCAGTCTGCTCGGCTGCAGTGTCTGATGCGGCCATGATACAACAAGATTAGCCAGCATTCTCACATGTACCTGTACTCATTCAACAGTCCACCAATTTAAGTTCCACCCTTGCAATGCATTACTGGCTTGCAAGAAGAATCTGGCAAGTTTTCTTGCCCTGATCACATGTGCCATCATCTCAGATGACTATTTTCTGTAGCAAACGCATCAACTTTAGATGGTTTAGAGCTTGTACCATGTGTGACAGCTTCTACTTTGTATGCCTGGCAGTGAACTTTGTGTACCTTAACAGCTTTCAGTACTGACAGCTGCATGTGTTTCAGCTCGCCATAATTGCTGTTTTTACTTTTTTATCTGCTGTACAGCCCGCTTCACTGAGATTAGCTTGCCTGTACACTAAGCAGGATGTTCACGGCTCCTTTAGTACCCTGTGTCCCGTTACTGACTCCATGACTTGGTTATTTATTTGCAATAAATCCCTGTTTATCATGTAATACGTGCACCGTGCTTGTACATTTTTGCTGCTCAGCAACAATACATGTTGCATGCTTATGACAAGAGCACTCCAGTTCATCTGCAAAATAATGTGCAGTCAAAATCACTCTGGGTTTGGAGTGCAACCGTGAACAGCAATGGGAGGCACCAGACTGTGTGCACTGACTGATCATAGAGTTTGCTGCAACATTAGTGGACAGTAGTCATGGAGTGATCATCTTCACACTAACTGAACGGCATAATATACATTCATGTCGTGTCAAACTCTGAAAAGCTCACAGTATCAGCATAAGGACAGAAACCAGAAGGATTCAGTGTATGTGTACTAGCACTTGACCCACTCAAATTACTGTAACAAATGCAGGCTTTTTATGCACCACTGACCAAAGCACCAACTTCGGCAAATGAAGAGTAAACTCAATGCCGAGGGGCAAAGAAATCACTGATGGCTTTCTGAGCAGGCTTCCCGGCAATCTCAGCACTGTCAGCCTCAATTGCCAAAGTCCTATAGGTTGCAACATCCAGCTTGTTCCCCACAACACTGGTGTCACGCTTTCTGAGCTTGCCATAGATTGGAGTCTTCTCTTGGCCCATGGGCTTGTCGAATTGGCCATAGCACCACAGGATTCCTGAGTAGGAGCATGGATCACAGCCGTCCAGGGCATATTTGTGATTCAGGAAGACTGTTCTCTTGATGGCGGTATCTGGGTCTGGACTCCAGGGCAGAACGGCTTTGCCCCAAGTCATCCGGATGTTGTTGTGAAGCTCCCCTGTAAAGTACACATGCAGTGAGTCTCTCAGGCTTCGTGCATAGTTTGTGCTGCTGTCCATTTCACATAGCACAGTACTGAACATGCATGTGCGACAGGGTCGTCAATGCAATGCAAATAATGCCCAGGATGCTTTCCTCCTGAACACAGCTGTTGTGGTCATTAGAGAGCAAACCGGCTGATTGCTATCTGATAACCACGACAGCTTTGTTCAGATTACTCTGAGGCACTCAGTGGCATGCACGGTATCTTGTGTGACAAACACAGACTCATCATCCTGTTGATTGAAGGCGAAGGGCACCTGTGAGGGCCAGCTGATACTGAGCAGCATCCCAGATTGCATCCCCAGTCTGCCCCTTGTCTAGCTGCTCATCTGTCATGAGGTGCGGCCGAGGGTCATTCCTGTGCGCCTCCAATGTGCTGCGCGACCACTCTGGCAGGGCCTGCACAAATACAGCTATAACAGCACACTCACAGCTATAACAGCACACTCGCAGCTATAACAGCACACTCGTACTTGTAACACTCACAGTTACAACAGCACACCCACACTCAAAGTTGTTATGTCACAAGAGGGGTTATTGATTGGGCCTGTTGGGAAATTGCTGCAATGATGCTCTAGCAATGCCTCATACTGCAGAGTCTGACTGGACACTTGCAATGGAAGTAACAAAGCAGCATCCTGGCTCAACAGCAAAAAACACATGGTATGGCGGGTGCTCAGGAAAGCAAATTCAAGGTGACCGCAAGCATTGTGTCTGGGCGACTGAAATACTATATATGCTGCGGACGCAAGTGAGAACATGTGTGTCATGCATGCTGAACATGCAGACTTAGTGGGAATGAACATTGCTAGCAAGTAAGGACGAGGGCAGTGCAGGCTGACCTGCATGGATTCCAAATCTGGCCAGTGTTGAAAGCAGAAAGCGTAGCTGAGCTCGCGCCAAGTCATGAACTCATCAAAGAACTTCTTGCTGCCGTTGCTGCTGTTGCGCACCAGGTCACGCGCCACCTTGAAGGGCGAGATCATGCCAAAGTGGTGATATGCTGCACCCACACAACTTTGATCTATCTGCATGAGTGACGTCTGAGGGAAGCTGACAGGATTTGGTCTCTGACAAGCCTACCAAATGTGTGAAAGGCGATGAGAACAGGCATATGAGAACTCGAGTTTGAGACATTGAGCGCAAGACTAACTGTCAAAGAGTGTCAACAAGGACATGAAGCACGAAGAAATGAGCAAGACTTAGGCTTGACATACAGCAAGGAAGAGAAGGATTCAGAGGCAAAAAACCCTCATCCAAACGCCCTGACAGTTAGTCATCATCCAGGCCACCCAAGGGTGCAGCATTTCAGGAGCAGCAACAACTGTGACAGAGACATTGCACAACAGTGTGAGTGTGAGTGTGAGCGTGAGCAGCACCTGACTGTCTGCTGACAGCATTGCGCAGCATGGAGTTGTTCCTCTTGGCCGCATACTGATTCAGGCCCGCCAGCTTGAACTTCTCCCACCTAGTGTAGGCTGCCGTGGAGCCGCCTGTAGTGTGCTGTATGCCTGCCACGCTGTGGTCTATACCCCTGTAAGTTGCAAGCAAGCAGGTATGGAATTGTTGGACCTAGCATTGAATTGTGCGTGGGACGTAACCCTCATCACTAACTAGCTGACTGACTGAGCGACCGATGGCATGGCAGCAAACATTAAAAGCAAACCCTAGCTTACTAAGCCAAGAAGAATGTATGTAAGACCTATAGGATGTGTCACACGTAGCATGGAGGAGTGCATGAAATGGAAACTAAAAGCAACTGTCACACCTAGCGAGGTGACAGGAGACAGGCGACGATAATTTAATGATTGTCATTACCAATTGGTAACTGATTGATGGCGTTACCAGTGCCAATAACACAAAATGGAAGATGCAAAACAGTGCAAACCTCCGGACACCCGGAGTCGAACCAGGGACCTGCTGATGACTAATGATGACACATCTACAGTCAGCCGCTCTAACCATCTGAGCTATGTCCGGTGGGAGCCCACCGGCGAAAGTAATTGATGTGTTTTTGGCAATTTTCGCTGTGTATAATCATGTATTTGAGCCTTCATTCTCAAATTCATGAGATCATCACATGTATCACTCAAATTTGGAATTTCATTGACAAATCAAGAACACAAATACAAATAAAAATGAAAGAGGGTCTCATTTCAAATTCATGAGGGCATACAACAGTTGTGTTAAGCTCACACATCTCTGCAGCACGGCTGTCAATGATACATACCTGCACTGCTTCAGCAGCTGATTGATGTCCACATCATCTGGGGACAGGTCTAAAGGCTGCCATCCCAAGCCCTCTGGCACATGCCCCATTTGCTGGGTATTGTTGCCCTGACTCGTGCTTGCACCTGAGCTAGACACATGTACATCAACTTGCAGACTGGCAGTATGGTAAGCGTAGTATCATGTTCCATGCAGGAGACCCTCAATGCATGAACATTTGTATGTGCAGGTGTAGGGTTTGTGTTGCAGCTGCAGTGATGGTAACAGCAAGGCATGGCAACAAGAGGAAGGGGAAGGGGATGGGGGACGGGAGGGGGAGGGAAACACCTTCAGCATCAGGGTGGTCCTCAGCCCCTGCTGCCGCCCCCTCACCCTGGGGGGCATAAGGCGCTATGTGCTTGATCTGCCCTGCGTCTGAGTATGGCATGCCGTCCATTCTCTCCTTGCGTGGCTTCTCTGTTGCAGATCTGAAGATGTATGCCTTGGATGTGGAGCACTTGACAGTCTGCATGGGTACTTGGCAAGATGTATCCACTGCAAGCACCTTGACCCTGGCAGGTGCCATGGCTGTCAGTGCCTGCATGGCAAGTTGCAAATGGCCTTCAACTTTCATTCCTGGACAGTCTGACTGCACACATTGTCTGCATGGTTGTATGGGAAAGCGCTGTTTTCTTGGAGCTTGTGAGTTGATGCATTTCTGCTCACATGATGCTGACATGATGCTGACATGATGCTCACATGATCTTAAGTTGTCATGCCATAGACTGCGAATGGGTGACACAGACTATAGTTTGATGAAATAGACTGTAGCTGGATCACGTAGACTATGTCTGAGATGACACAGAGTATGCATGGATGACAGGCACTGATGCAGGCTGAAATAGATAACGGCTGGATGACATAGGTCGTGGGTGAAGGCACACCTGAAGGTCATGAGCCTCAGGATCAACAGGCATATCTTCAGTGACGACTACACTACAGCGCTGCACAAGTTTTATCAGGTCCTGCCATCCCTGTGAGTCAGCCAATGTTGGCCCCCCAGCAATACCTGCAGCAACATGTTCATAGTTCTTCTTGCACCTGCAGAACGCGCCCTGCTATACCACGTTTGAGGAAAGAAGATGCAAGAAGAATTTGAAGGAAGCTGTGTCCCTGTGACACTGACCATCTTGTAGCACAGGCGATACAGCACGCTTCCGACCATCCATGCAAGAGATGCTGAGCAGGGTGTGTGATTGCAAACACACATGCAGTCACTTTTTGCAGCGCCGCTTTTTGCATCATGCAAAATGGCATATTGAAGCACGATGACCAGGGCAAGATTCTCAGACATCATATGAAACAGCGTGTTGCAGGGCAATGGCCAAGGCAAGATGTCCTGCAAAATGACCTGCAGAGCCAGTGGATGGTCCAGCTGCTGCAGCTTCCAAGCCATTGCCTGTCTCAGCTTGTCCCTGGTCACGTGGTGCTGTGGAATGATCGGCAGCAGAACTGCCTGTCACGCCTTCCAGATATATGAGCAGCTCCAGCCCCTTCAAGGTCAACCAATCAATAAAATGCACATTTTCTGTGAAAGACATCATGCACAGCTACGAGTCCCATGTGCATTTGCAACACCCCATGTGATGTAATGAGCAGCCAAATTGTGCATACAACAAAGCATTGTCTGTACATAGCTGTGGCAGCTCTGAGTGCCATTGGAGAAGTGCGCAAGGAGAGCATGCTCATGGTGAACGACAGCGCAGGGCTGTGAACAACTTGCATACCTTAAGCGCCTGGACATGGCGAGCAACAGCCACGATCATAACAACAACAAGCTTTCATGCAATGCTTTCCATGACAAGCAAGTTGAACACAACCGCGCAACATACGTTTCATGGCCGCTGTTCTGTTGCACACACAGCAGAGCAATAAAGGTTCACGTTCTGGCCTGAACCTTGGTTGAGCTGCCAGTTGAGTGCTGCATCTGAGATACGGTCCAAGAGCATCAACCCAACCAGAACTGTGTGCATAGAAGAGATCAACCCAAGCTGTGGGGTCTCAAATGACTACAAACATCACACACTAAGCTGCCTTGAGTGCAGTCACTGATAGGCAACCAGCAATGATTGCAACCAGGTGTGGGAGCAAGAGGAGATGCAATGGACGTTTCAGAGACACCTGCCTGAGCTCTGAGCTCACGCTGAGTGTCTCGCAGCCCTTCCATCCAGAACTTGAAGCGCCTTGCAGTAGGATAGGGGTGGCTGGTCAAGACAAACGCTGCCACCAAGAGGGGCAAGCCTTGCTGCTGAGCCTCATGCTTAGCCACATCAAGAGCAGGATTTTTGTGACCCCTGATTGCTGTGCGCATCCAGTACAGGATGAACTCTGGCTGGGGGTTGTGAGCAGGGTCAGGGTGGGCTGAGGGTTGCTGCTGGGGGTGCGGATGGGATGTCAGGGTGCTGGTGACCCTCTGACATGGGCGCACCCTTTCTGTGATCCAAGATGGCAAATCCTGGCTTCCTGACGGATCATAAGCAGCTGCTGCATCGTTTGCAGGGACCAGCTTGTGCTTCTTGGAAGGGTCGTCATTGCCTGGACCTGAAATGAGCATGCATCATTGTCATCTCCTGTCGCTTGCATACCTGCATTTTCTGCAGCTGATGTGCTGGCAGAAGGTCTGCTCAATTACACTCACATTGGCATGCGCCAATGCACACTGAAGGTGAAAGCAAGAACAAGTTGAGGCAAAAATGCAGCCCATAAACGGCGCCTGCTACCCAAGGTCATACAATGATTCCGTTTGATGCATGGGTGTACATATTGTTCAATTTCAGCATGGGCACATGCATGTAAGGTTTCTGACTCGGTGCATTGCCTGCATGTTCCAGGGCTCGCTTCAGCCGCTTTTGCTCCCTGGCATTACGCTCTGCCTCCACTTCTGGCATGCTGCCCCATTTCTCAACAGCTGCCCTCTCAAGCTGCATGCACATGCAAGGAATTAGAATGATACCAGAGCATGTTGCAGTCTGATGAGCATGACAGCTGCATGCGTGCACCATATGCTCTACAGCCACAAGTGCTCATGACGGCTGTTGTAGTTCACCTCCTCCGTGCTGTACAGCTTGGTAGGAGTTGCATTTTTGTATCTGCGGTTTGCCTTCTCCTGGTAGGCAAGTGGCTCGAGCTGCAGAAACAGACAGAGTCTTCCTATTGTATAGTTTGAAGGACGTGATCTTGTCAAAAGGCTATCGTACGTCTTTCTCCGTCAAACAGTAAAACTCCTTGGCGTTTGTCTTTTGCATGCGTGTCTGCACGGTGCTTGTGCCCTGCACAGGCTGATCACTCTCTTTTGCCGACATCGACCGTATGCAGGGGATGAGATATGTCGGGCGGTGTGATCGCAACAATACCGGTACAGTCGGACGCAAAGCACGCAGCATATCACGAGCTTGCAAATGTCATATCGTGGCGGTGTGAATTGCGCCTTTGACCGCCTTTGCTGGAATCTGGAGGCATGAGTCAGATATGCATCAGGACAGCAAAACACAGATATGGAGAAATGCATTATTGAAGACAGCTGAAGATCCTATTCATACATGTTGGGCTAGGACACAGGCCATGGAAGAACTTGCAAAGCTACAAACTTTATTATTGAAACTTTATGATATTCGGGTAAGGTAATTACTGAGCGTAGGAACAATGTTGTGCTGTAATACACATGGCTGATTGTACACAGGTTGGATGACCAGCGACTGCCACAGAGCTTGGCGTTACTCTACACTCCTATCGCTGCTGCCTTAGAAGACACAAAGTGCTCATGAAACTCATATGTACTAATGAAGCACACCTTGCTCTAAGAGCAAGACTTAGTCGTTGCAAAGTTCATCGCCGCCGCAACATTGTTCCATAGTAAAACAAAGAGCCAGTGCCGACGACTGTAATAAATAGCCTTCCCCACTGAACTTTGCTGGGTGTTTTCTGTGGTACCCGGCAGATCTCTTCTATGTCTATCACATCATCCCAATGTTCTCGCATGCCAGGCAAGTGGCCAGCCCCAACAACGGCCACAACTCTGCTGTGCCTGCACAGGGCAGCTCCTGTTGAAGCCTACGCTTGTGAAACCTGGTGCAGCCTAAGCCAAGAACAGGTATTGCAACATGAGGCAGTATCTGATGACGTCAACACACAGGCATTAGAGGACAGGCAAAGTCTGACAGCTCCATTTGAAGCTGCTTGGATGTACTCAGAGCTGGCATGTGAAGTCCTGTGCCTCCCAGTATGACGCAAGTGAGAGCAGCAGAAGTTTGCTACTCAGGCATGTCTGTTGCATGCTTACTTTGGGACAGTCCTGAGCCTGTGCACCATAAACAGGTCTCGCTCAAATATCAAAGGCTCCAACAGGGATGGGAATTGCTGACCCAGCTCCTTGATGGCAGCAGTTACTGCATCTGTCTCCTGCATCAAGCACACTGGGCAACTGAAGTCTGCCTGGACAACTTGTGCAAGTGATGCAGGTTGTGCTTTCAAACCAGATGCAATGTGATAACACAACCTTCCCCACAAAGGAACGGTGCAACAATCTGCATGGTGCTTTCACTTGCCAAAAGCTCTATTGCTCACACTATGATAACACGCAGGCGAACAAAACAAAGCAGAGATGGATGTTGCTCAACACAGCTCTGCAATCTGCAGAGTGGGCATGTCAATGTAGGCTGGCGTGCTCAGCAGTACAACACCTTCATGCTTTCTAGCTCTTCCTTCAGCTCATCCTTGTCCGGCATGCTTACTCCTGTGTGCACTAGCGTCCAGACCAACTTCATCTTTTCCCACGTCGACAAGGCAGCCCATACCCGTGCTAGAGTGATGTGTAATAGACGGTCCCCAAACATCATCTTTGCATCCACCTGCAGATTGGGGATACCGGTTGCGTGTGAACACTCAACAGAAATCAAATTACAGCATACACACCCCATGACGGTGTAGCGCTGAGCTACACAGCCATGTAACTCACATGCAGAGGAGATTCTGTGCAGACGTGCAAGGCATGTAAGCATTAGATATACCTTGGAGGCTTCATGCACAGCAACTCGGAACTCCTCGCCTGGCATGACCTCCAGAGCATCTCCAACCTGCCCAAGCAAGTATCCATATGCTGCCTGTAATGCACCTCGCATGCTCAGATACTCAGTTCACATGCATTGAGAGCTGGTGAGATGTTTGAGTATGCATCTGCTGTACTTCTGAGACATATGATGTTTGAAGTCACCTGAAAAGTGCTGTAGTCCCCTTTTCGCCAGGCTGCAAATGCTTGCTGCAGCGTCAAAGCCTGTACAAACCAGTGTGTGTGCTATGTTAGCAAAGGCATCCACAGAACAGTCGAATGCGGAGCAAGCATATCTGATTGACTTACATCCTGCTTCTCCATGGTCAGAATCTGCCTTCTTTCAGAGCATAGCTCAAGCACGACGACCTGTACAGCACAAAGTCTTGCAAATGTCCATTTTGCCAGCCTGCTGACATCTTGGAGATCTGCACAATCACCTCAGGCTTGACTGCTCTGATGACAGCCCGCACATCATCGCAAGACGCAGCACTGACATGGGCTGTGCCAACTATGTAAATAGTCTGGTCCTTGTTGCCGTTTCGGATCTTGAATGTTTGACAGCTCCTTGGCAGCTGCAACACATATGACAATGGGCCTATGCTTTGCTAATTGAGCGTGGCACAGCCCCAGTGTGTGGCTGAGACCAAAGCAGGGACAGCAGGCCCACCTGAAATTGATCAAGAACCGGAAGGTTTGCCAAACCAAGGTCAGGTTGGACCATGTGGTGTATGCAGGAGCGCAGAGAGTTTGATCACTACAAAGCTAGGCACAACTATGTGGTGGCCAAAGTTTTGCACGTTCCAACACAAGCCTAATACTGCCTATCACTGTTTCGTTTATGAAACCGACCACGCGGAAGTATCTCGCAGACACAACAGATAGAAGCACGGCTATATCAGAGTATTCCGAGATCAGGATGTTTCTCAAACCGAAAGTCAGATGTCTGCTCTCAAGCAGGTCAGCCAAGAAGAGTCTGATGAAAGGGGCCTGAAGAAGAAGACAGGATCGCCTGCTAGCTCGCCTTCCATGCGCTTCTGCGCTAGCTTCTGCACATCAATGGGAGCGTTGGGAAAACAGGAAACAACCCCGCGGCAGAATTGGACTGTAGGAAATGAAAGCGATCAGGCAAGCCTTACTCACGCTGTACACCACGCAGCTACTTGTGCTGCAAATTCTGACCACGCAGTGCTGCATGACGTGTGAACTTTGTCTAACTACAGGTCAAGTAGGCCCGAAGCGACCTGTGCTCTGATAACGTTCTTGGGGTTATGGAGCTCAAAATATGCATTTGCTCAGACAGCTGCATCAGCAACAGCGCAGACAGGTAAGTGGAGATAGCATTCCCGGATCCAGCTTATCTCGAATATTTCCCCTGATTGTGTGCATGGTGCAGGCACTACGACAGTCATGATGCTCACGCCGAACAACGATACTGGAGGTTGCCTGCAAGGCTGTTACAATGGTGATTGTGGGGCAGGCACCAATAACTATCTGTCTCTGGCCACAGTGTGCGATGAACGGCTCAGTCAACTCTGGCTGATATCTACAACAAGCAGGCAGCTGGTCAATGTGGCATCAGGAGATTGTCTCAGCATCACAGCTGATGATGTTGTAACCTTGGCAACATGCGGAAATGACAGCCCCGCCCAGACCTGGACTTTGTTTGCAAATGGTTCTTTGGAGGCACAATCTGTTCCTGGCGAGTTCTTGGCAGTCTGCACAACTGGTGCTATAGGCTGTGATTCCAAGATTATGGAGCTGATCTCAAATGATGGCCAAATGGTAACAATTGCAGCTGATACAGATGATACACCGGCATCAGAAGGCTGGGAAGAGGTTCCTCCAAGTGAGCATTTTTGTGCTTGCTGCTGACAAGTTGGGCATGAGAGCTGGCATGGGCGAGCTCCATTTTGCATAGCTTTGACATCTGCACCTGCAACACCCTGTCTAAGGCACAAGTGGCCAGGAGTGTTACGCAGCACTACAGACTTGTGCCATACATCTGCAGGCACAAATGGCTCTCTGATCCACAACTTCTGGGGCAGCACTGGCACAGCAAACGCATCCTTCTCAGCTGCAGTTGCCGCCAGTTCCCCATGGTGCATGCAGAGGTGCAGCAGCAGCGACTGTGGAGATGCCTCCCTGGATGCCAGCGTAGTGGTTTCCAGCATCTGTGATGAACGCCTTGGTCAGATGTGGTACAACGACACCAGCATGATCAGGAGCCGCTTGACAGATGAATGCCTCACCATCTGCGGCATCTCAGCTGCTGAAGCCAGCGACAGTGAGGACAACAGCAGCCTTGCAGCCACCTGCTTGGGCAAGGGCTCTGACTACTACAACGTAGAGACGCGCACCTGCACGGGAGCAGCCAACCAAATCTGGGAGTGGATCTCCACCACAGTTGGCTCTGTGCTGTTCAACGTTGAGACCAATCAGGCAGTCACAGTGTGCAGTGATCTGGAGCCCTGGTGTGGGTTTCTTTTGCTGCTTGGCTTCGATGCAACATGGAGTGCACGCAGGCTGACTGGGGTGCAGCTGCCGGGTAATATGTCAGCTATCACTGAGTTCCAGACCTTCAGCACCGCAGCGCTCACTAAGGCACAGGCAAGCTCTCTTGGCTTGTGCCCATCATCATCAAGCCATGCAGTGGGCTTCCAAACATTCCACTTTAGCGACTTCATGCGCACCGCGTGACTGCTTGCTAGCATTTCAGCAACTGATACAAATGCATTGATGTGCTTTGCCTATCACAACGTGCTAAAGCGCTGTCCAGTTCAGACGCTGCTGCTTGTTCCCTGCATCATTGCCCACAGCTGTGTTTGGGAGCACATTGACGACTGCTCATGTGTGCTTTGGACTGGGCAATGCATGAGCAATATTTGGGTCAGTACTACATGTGTATTTTTGTCATGGCAATGTTTGAGCAACATTAACACAGTGAAGCGTACTGTGGAACACACAGCTACCAAAGATGTGATCCTCGTGGCAAAGGCCAGATGTCAAGCCCATGCAGGGTTTTGGCAGCAAAGAAAGCAAGCCATTGGGAGGGCAGAGAGTAAGTTATGCAGTGTGCTTCAGGCTGGAGAGATAGAGCCAACAGAGGTGAACACCTCCAGTCCTTACACTGTTCCACCAGC
>JAABUS010007207.1_pt1 | contig 12945 bp, 12 predicted proteins | sample 5560161 | NCBI WGS metagenome assembly JAABUS01 (sample SAMN10711885, study PRJNA513376) | rock metagenome | isolation source: Antarctica rocks | place: Antarctica: Victoria Land, Trio Nunatak nord | collected 2016-01-04 | reverse complement strand
CGAGCGGCAGGCGCTTGGCGTAGCCGGAGGCGGTCAGCGAGATCACCATCTGCTGGTCGGCGATCATGTCCTCGATGTCCACCTCGCCCTCGGCGAAGGTGATCTCGGTGCGACGACCCTCGGCGTAGCGCTCGCCCAGCTCGGTCAGCTCCTCGCCGACCACGCCGTCGATCCGCTTCTCGTCGCCGAGGATCGCGCGCAGCTCGCCGATCCGCTCCAGCAGTTCCGCATGCTCGGCGCGAACCTTGTCCGACTCGAGCGCGGTCAGGCGCTGCAGGCGCATGTCGAGGATGGCCTGCGCCTGGATCTCGGTCAGCTCGAACTGCTCGATCAGCCCCGCGCGCGCCTCGTCGGGATTCGCCGAGCCGCGGATCAGCGCGATCACCGCGTCGAGGTTGTCGAGCGCGATCAGGATCCCCTCGAGCACGTGGGCCCGGGCCTCGGCCTGGCGCAGCTGGTACTGCGTGCGGCGGATGACGACCTCGCGCTGATGGCCGACGTAGTGGTGGATCATCTCCTTCAGGGAGAGGGTCCGCGGCACGCCGTCGACGAGGGCGACCATGTTCACCCCGAACGTCGCCTGCATCTGCGTGTGCTTGTAGAGCTTGCTCAGCGCGACCTTCGGGATCGCGTCCCGCTTCAGCTCGATCACGAGTCGCATCCCGGAGCGGTCGGACTCGTCGCGCAGGTCGGAGATCTCGGTGATCTTCTTGTCGCGGACGAGGTCGGCGATCTTCGTGATCAGCCCGCCGTCGCCGCCCTTGCGGACCGTGAACGGCAGCTCGGAGACGATGATCGCCTCCTTGCCGCCCCGGATCGGCTCGATGTGCGCCTTGGCCCGCACGCGGACCGAGCCGCGGCCGGAGCGGTAGGCATCGCGGATCCCGGCCGAGCCCATGATCGTGCCGCCGCCGGGAAAGTCGGGTCCCGTGACGTGCGCCATCAGGCCCTCGGTGTCGATCTCGGGATCGGCGATGTAGGCGTGGACGGCGCCGATCACCTCGCCGAGGTTGTGCGGGGGGATGTTCGTCGCCATCCCGACCGCGATCCCCGAGGAGCCGTTGACGAGCAGATTCGGAAAGCGCGAGGGCAGGACGAGCGGCTCGGCCGAGGACTCGTCGTAGTTGGGGCCGAAGTCGACGGTCTCGGCCTCGATGTCGCGCAGCATCTCGGTTGCGAGGCGGGCGAGGCGGGCTTCGGTGTATCTCATGGCCGCTGGTGGATCGTCGTCGATCGAGCCGAAGTTGCCCTGGCCGTCGACGAGCGGGTAGCGCAGGGAGAACTCCTGCGCCATCCGCACGAGCGTGTCGTAGATCGATTGGTCGCCGTGCGGGTGGTACTTGCCCATCACCTCGCCGACGATGAAGGCGGACTTGCGGTACGGGCGGTTCGGCTGCAGGCCGAGGTCGTGCATCGCGTAGAGCACCCGCCGGTGGACGGGCTTGAGCCCGTCGCGGACGTCAGGAAGCGCCCGCCCGACGATCACGCTCATCGCGTAGTCGAGGTACGCGGAGCGCATCTCGGTGGAGATCTCGCGGATCTCCACGTTGCCGCCGCCGAGGACGTCGGAGGACTCCATCAGGCCCCTCCCCTCCTAGACGTCGAGGACATCCACGTCCCTCGCATTGGCGGTGATGAAGGCCTTGCGCGGCTCGACCTTGTCCCCCATCAGGTCGCTGAAGACGCGCTCGGCCATCGCCGCGTCGTCGATCGTCACCTGCAGAAGCGTGCGGCTCTCCGGTGCCATCGTCGTCACCCGGAGCTGCTCGGCGTTCATCTCGCCGAGGCCCTTGAAGCGCTGCAGCGTGACGCCGTGGCGAGCGAGATCGAGGATCGCGCGACGCAGCTCGCCGAACGACTCCGCGTCCCGCGCCCGCTCGCCGAGAGCGACCCGCACCGGCGGCGTCCCCACCTGCTTGAGCAGCGACGCGTGCACCTCGACCAGCTTGCGGTACTCCGTGGAGAGGAACATCTCCGCCGGTAGGTGGTGCGTCCGCGCGAGGCCGCTCTTGCGGTGGATCGCCTTGACGTCGAGCGCCTCGTTCGAGGCGGAGACGAGCTCGGTCTCGTAGGCCTCCCCCGCAGGGTCGGCGGCCTCGATCAGCTCGCGCACGCCGGCAAGGGTGGCGGCGCCGGCGTCGAGGATCTGCGACTCGCTCAGGAAGCGCACCCGATCGTGGCCGTAGGCGGCCTGCAGGGAGCTGATCCAGCCCTCGTACTCCTTGAACGAGCGGTTGAAGCGCTGCCACTTCGTCGCGCTCAGCTTCGCCTTCTGCCCGCCGGCGTCGGTCAGCTCGAACTTCTCGAGCTTGTCGCGCAGCAGGAACGCCTCGAGCTCGGACTCCTTCTCGAGGTAGAGCTCGTTGCGCCCGTTCTTGGCCCGGTAGAGCGGCGGCTTGGCGATGTAGACGTAGCCGTGCTCGATCAGCTCGGGCATCTGCCGGTAGAAGAAGGTCAGGATCAGCGTCCGGATGTGAGCGCCGTCGACGTCCGCGTCGGTCGTGATCACGAGCTTGTGGTAGCGCGCGTCGCCGATCTGGAACTCCTCGTGGACCCCTGTGCCGATCGCCGTGATCAGCGACTGGACGGCGTCGTTGGCGAGCACCTTGTCGATCCGGTTCTTCTCGACGTTGATGATCTTGCCGAAGAGCGGCAGCACCGCTTGGGTGGAGCGGTCGCGCGCCTGCTTGGCGGAGCCGCCCGCCGAGTCACCCTCGACGATGAACAGCTCGGTCAGGCTCGGGTCGCGGACCGAACAGTCGGCGAGCTTGCCCGGCAGCGTCGAGTTCTCGAGCGCCGACTTGCGGCGGGTCAGGTCGCGCGCCTTGCGGGCGGCCGCGCGGGCGCGGGCGGCGTCGATCGACTTCATCACGATCCGGCGTCCGTCGGCGGGGTTCTCCTCGAGGTACTCGGCGAGCCGCCGGTTGACGATGCCCTGCACGAACCCCTCGATCGGCGGGTTGCCGAGCTTGGTCTTCGTCTGACCCTCGAACTGCGGGTCCTGGAGCTTCACCGAGATCACCGCGGTGAGGCCCTCGCGGACGTCGTCGCCGGAGAGGTTCGGGTCCTTTTCCTTGAGCAGGCCCTTCTCACGCGCATAGGCGTTCAGCGTCCGCGTCAGCGCCGAGCGAAAACCCGACAGGTGAGAGCCGCCCTCGTGGGTGTTGATGTTGTTGGCGAAGGAGAACAGCGACTCCTGATAGCCGGTGTTCCACTGCATCGCGACCTCGAGCTGCCCCTCGTCGGACTCCCCCTCGAAGTAGACGGTCTTCTTGTGCATGGCGTCCTTGGTCGCGTTCAGGTGCGCGACGAAGTCGACGATGCCGCCCTCGGCATAGAACTCCTCGCTCTGCCCCTCGCCACGCTCGTCGGTGAGCTTGATCCGCAGCCCGCGGGTGAGGAAGGCGGTCTCGCGCATGCGCTCGGCGAGCGTCGCGAAGTCGTACTCGAACTCATCGAAGATCTCGGAGTCCGGGAGGAAGGAGACCAGGGTCCCGGTCTCGTCGCTCTTCTCCCCCGCGCTCAGCTCGTTCTGCGGGCGACCCCGCTCGTAGTCCTGGTTCCAGACGCTGCCCTCGCGCTTGATCTCCAGGTGCAGTCGCTCCGAGAGCGCGTTGACGACGGAGACCCCGACGCCATGCAGTCCACCCGAGACCTTGTAGCCACCGCCGTCGCCGAACTTGCCGCCGGCGTGAAGGACGGTGAGCACGACCTCCGCAGCCGGCCTCCCCTCCTTCTCAAGCATGCCGACCGGGATGCCGCGGCCGTTGTCGATGACCGTGACCGAGTTGTCGGGGTGAATCGTGACCGTGACCGAGTCGCAGTGGCCCGCCAAGGCCTCGTCGACGCTGTTGTCGACGACCTCGTAGACGAGATGGTGGAGCCCGCGCACGCCGGTCGATCCGATGTACATGCCCGGCCGCTTGCGCACGGCCTCGAGCCCCTCGAGGACGGTGATGTCAGCGGCGCCGTAGGAGCCCCCCTTGCCGTCCTTCTTCTTCGCCTTCGCGTCGCTCACTCGTTCCTTCCCGTTCGGGGTCCATGATCCCCCGCCGGTCGGCGGCAGAACGCCGCGGAGGGCCCCGAGGTCCGCGGCCGGACGATGAAGGCCGGGCCGCCGGGGGCTCTCACCGGTGGGTTGACATAAGGATACCAGGCGGGGTGCCCCGGCGGGCCGGCCAAGTGTCACGAATTACCTGCAAAACGCCACTATTGATGCGCCGAAGCGCAACGATTCTCAGCGGTGGCGCGCGAGGTCGGCGGTGAAACGCAGCCGCCGCAGTCCCTCGCCCTCGATCGGCTCGCCAACCCGTCGCAGCAGCTCGTCCCCCATCAGCTCCAGCTCCTGCGCCCAAGCGCCGCTCGAGCAGGCGATCGTGACCACGCCGTCGCGCTCGGCGACGGGCTCCGCGTTGGCGGCGATCGCCGCTCCGCAAGCCTGCGGCCAGAGCGCCTGAACCTCCGCGAGGAGCGTCCGTGGAGCCCGCTCGGCGACGAGGCGGTCGAGGGCGCCGCCGAGCTTGCGCGGACCGCGCCGCTCGCTCACGGGCCGACCGCCGCGACGGCCGAGCTGACCCCGTCCTCGATCGCCAGCTCGGCGGCGCTCCCGCGGGTGACGGGCACGTGGTCGAGCTCGGTGGCGGTGATCATGGCCTGTCCCCCGCCCTCCAGCATCGCGACGAGGCGGCGGCGGCGCTCGGGGTCGAGCTCGCTCATCACGTCGTCGAGGAGCATCAGCGGCAGGCGCCGGCGGGCCGCGCGCAGAGCCTCCCGTTCGGCGAAGAGGAGCGCCAGCAACCCGACGCGCTGCTGGCCCTGAGAGCCGTAGCGCCTCAGCGAGCGCCCGCCGAAGGACAGCTCGACCTCGTCCCGGTGGGGCCCGTAGCCGGTGAATCCCCGAGCGACGTCGGCCTCCCGGCGCTCGGCGAGCTCCGCCAGGATCCCGTCAACGCCGAGCTCGCCCGTGCGCGGCCGGTAGGCGATCTCCGCCGCGCCCGGAAGCCCGAGCTCCGCCGCAGCCGTCGCGAATGGCTCGACCAGCTCGGCCGACGCCTCCCGGCGCGCCTCGACCAGCGGCGCCGCGCGCTCGGCTAGCTCCCGGTCCCAGGCGGCGAGCGAGCCGGGATCGCCTCCCCGCCGCACCCTGCCAAGGAGGTTGTTGCGCTGCGCGAGCGCGCGGCCGTATTCGCGACGCGCCTCGGCGCGGGCGGGTCGCAGGGCGGCCGAGAGCCGATCGAGGTGAGCTCGGCGCGGGCTCGGCGGCCCCTTGACGAGGGCGAGGCGGTCGGGCATGAAGAGGCTCAGGGCCGGCCGTCGGCGGTCATCCTCCGGGCGGGCGGGGACGCCATCGACGAGCCGGCGACGAGCCTCGCCGCTCGAGATCGAGGCCATCATCGTCATCGACTCGCCCTCCTCCCCCTCGTCCGGCTCCAGCTTCGCCTCCACCCGCGCCAGCTCGGCGCCGAAGCCGATCGCCTCGCGCTCGCGGCGGGTCCGCGGGGAGCGGCCGGTGAGCGCGAAGAACAGCGCCTCGAGCAGGTTCGTCTTGCCGGCTCCGTTGGGACCGTGCACGACCGTCACCCCCGGGCCGAGCTCGACGGCTGCGTCGGCGAGATTGCGGAACGAGAGCGGGACGACGCCCGAGACCCTCACCCGGCTCCCGCCTCCCCGGTGCGGTGACGTTCGATCAGACGGTCAGCCTGATCGGCATCACGAGGTAGGAGAAATCTTCGGACCCCGCTGCCTGCAGGAGACCGGGACGCAGCGGCGACGTGAGGCGAAGCACGAGTTCCTCGGTCTCGACGCTCTCGATGCCCTCGATGAAGAACTGCGGGTTGAAGGCGATCTCCATCGCCTCGCCCTCGAAGGCGCACGGCATCGACTCGCTCGCGTCGCCGATCTCGGGCGTCTCCGCCGCGACGGTCAGCTCCCCCTCGGCGAACGCGAGCTTGAGCGGCGCGTTGCGCTGCGCCAGGTAGCGGACCCGCCGGGTCACGTCGAGCAGCTCGGAGCGCGGCAGCCGCACGTCGTGGTCGAACGCATCGGGCAGGAGCTGGCGGTAGTTGGGGAACTGCCCCTCGATCAGCCGAGAGGAGAGCGTCACCTCCCCGGCGCGGAAGACGATCTGGTTCCCGGGCAGCGCGACCTCGACCCCCTCCACCCCGTTCTGGGAGACGATCCGGGCCAGCTCGCGCATCGCTCGCGCCGGCACGTTCGCCTCGAGCGGGCCCGGCGAGGCATCCGCGAGGTCGGTCCGCTTGACGCTGAGGCGATAGGAGTCGGTCGCGACCATCGTCAGCGTGGACTCCTCGACGCTGACCATGATCCCGGTCAGGATCGGGCGCACCTCGTCGCGCGAGGCCGCCCGGGCGACCCGGTCGACGGTTTCCGCGAGGGCGCCGGCCGGCATTGTTATGGCCCCCTCGCCGAGCTCGGGCAGGCGGGGAAAGTCCTCGGCGTCGAGCAGGCGCAGGTGAAAGCGGGCGGTCCCGGCGGTGATCTCGACGTCGTGCTGATCGCGACGCTCGGTGATCTCGACGGTCCCCTGCGGCAGAGCCCGGGCCACGTCGGCGAGCAGGCGACCCGGAAGGAGGATCTGGCCGTCGCCCTCCACCTGGGCGTCGAGCGTGACCGTGACGGCAAGCTCGCTGTCGGTCGCGCGCGCAACCGCCTTGCCCTCCCGCGCGACCAGCATGATCCCGCCGAGCGACGGCAGGGTCGTCCGGGTGGAGAGGGCCCGCGCTGCGGTCTGGAGGCCGTCCAGCAGCGGATCGCGTTCGGCTTTTAGTTGCATCTGCTTCCTCTCCAACTCATCTGAGTTGATCTTAGGTGCGTGGAAACCATTTCAGAACGCCCGGATCCCGCATGTGAGGTGTGGCATGGCCGACTGGCAGGGGTGTTGGGAAGGGTGTTGGCATCCGCTTCGATTGTGGAGGGAGGACGATGATCAGCCGGCCGAAGCGGTGGGATGGAGGCGCTCATGGACCTTCTCCAAAGCCCGGTGGATATCGGATCCCGGCTCGAGTTGGCGCTCGACGGTGCGGATCGAGTAGAGGACGGTGGAGTGGTCACGGTCGAAGCCGCGGGCGATCTCGGCGAGGGAGAGGTCCGTGTTGTTGCGGGCCACGTACATCGCGAGCTGGCGGCCGCGCACCGCGGTCGCGGTGCGCCGCTTGGATCGCATGTCGGCGGGAGAGAGGTGGAGGACGTCGCAGACGGCGCGCTGCACGCGCTCGAGCTCCTGGCCGGCGTCCTCAGGGCCCGGCGTGCTCCCCTGCTTCGCCCCCTCGGACGCGCCGAGAGCCCGGCGGACGAGGTCCGCGCTCGGTGCCTCTCCGAGAAGCGACGCGAAGGCCGCGACGCGGGTGAGGGCGCCCTCGAGGCGCCGCAGGTTCTGTGGGGCGGCGAGGGCGATCTGGCGCAAGACCTCGATGTCGGGGGCGACGATCGCGTGCTCGCCGGCGAGGCGGCGCAGCAGCGCCAGGCGGGTCGGCAGGTCGGGCCCCTGCATCTCAACCGTGAGGCCCCAGGCGAACCGGTCGCGCATCCGCTCTGAGAGGCGCTCCATCGCCTCCGGAGGGCGATCGCTGGAGAGGGCGACCTGGCTGCCCGCGGCGTAGAGCTCGTTGAAGGTGTGGAAGAACTCATCCTCGGTGCGAAGCTTTCCCTCGAGGAACTGGACGTCGTCGATGAGCAGGACGCCGACCCCCCGATAGCGCTCCTTGAAGCGCTCCGCGGGCCGGCCGTCGCCGCGCAGCGAGGTGACGAACTCGGCCGTGAATCGCTCTGCGGTGGTGTAGGAGACTGAGAGGTCGGGCCGATGCCGGCGCAGGTAGTTGGCGATCGAGACGAGGAGATGGGTCTTGCCCGTGCCGGGCGCCCCGTAGAGGAAGAGCGGGTTGTAGGACTCGCCCGGCGACTCGGCGACGGCGAGGGCCGCGGAATGGGCGAAGCGATTGCCGGCGCCGATCACGAAGCGGTCGAAGTCGAGCGTCTCCGCCAGGCCCGCGGGAATCGCCCCGGTCGGGGGGTTCGCGGCGGTCTCCGCACCACCGGCGTCCGCCGCACCCGGGGGAAGGTCGGTGAAGGCGATCTCGGTCAATCCGGAGGCGCCGCGGCGCAGCGCCGCGGTGGCGGCGGCGCCGTAGCGGCGGCGGAACCAGTCCCGGATCCGGTCTGGACCCGATACGTAGAGCCGGCTTCCCTGCCTGCCCACGGGCTGGAGCGGCTCGAGCCAGTTCTCGTACGCGGATGGAGGCAGCGTCCGGCGGAGGTCCTCGCGGACGTCGTTCCAGATCGCGCTGAGCTCGTGGGTGGGTCTCTCCGGCAAGGTTGGCTGGCGGCCGCGTCGACCGCGAGCTGGGTGCTCGGGTGGGGCCCGCCGCGATCATAGGTCGGGTTCGGAGGACCGCGAACGCACCGCCCCGGCGACTCCGCAAATCGCGCCATAAGCGGCTCGCCGCCTCCCCCTATACTGCGCGTCCCTCGCCGGCCCGCCCCCGTACCCCGGCGTGGAGGGGACCCATCGATGAAGCGAACTTGGCAGCCGAAGAAGCGAAAGCGCGCTCGAGCGCACGGGTTCCGTGCCCGGATGCAGACCAAGGATGGTCGCGAGATCCTGCGCCGCCGCCGCCGCAAGGGCCGCAAGCGCCTCACCGTCTAGATCGGATGGCTGGCGACGGCGAGCCCCGGGGCGAGGGTCGCAAGCGGGGCCGCCTCTCCCGCAGCGGCGATTTCGATCGCGCCTACCGGGATGGCCGCTCGCAGTCGAACCGCTACCTCGTGCTCTACGCGTTCCCCAGAGAGGCCGGCGATGGCGGCGAAGACGTTCGCCTGGGGGTGTCGGTGGGCCGCAGGGTCGGGGGCGCGGTGGATCGCAACAAGGTGAAGCGAGCAATGCGCGACGCCTTCTGGGCCCTCGCCGACCGCCTGCCCGCTGGGCACGACTTCGTCCTCGTGGGCCGCGCGGGCGTCGCCGAGCTGGTTGAGCGTGAGGGAACGCCGGGCCTCCAAGGTTCCTTGGCGGGCCTGCTCGAGGACCCGGGCTCGGCCGCCGCATGAACGTTTCACGTGAAACGCGCGGATCCCCGCTGGCTCAGCCCGTGAACAGCGTTTCACGTGAAACATCGCACGGACGCCCCCCCTTCACCGTTTCACGTGAAACGGGCGCTTCCACCCCAGGCCCGCTCGCGCGGGCCGTGCTCGCGCCGATTCGCCTCTACCGCAGGTTCATCTCGCCCGCGATGGCACCCCGGTGCCGCTATCACCCGACCTGCTCGACCTACGCGGAGGAGGCCATCCGCGAGCTGGGGGCGGTGCGGGGCACGATCCTCGCCCTTTGGCGCGTGCTGCGCTGCAACCCCTTTGCCAAGGGAGGTCTCGACCCGCTCTCCGCGCGAAGCCTCTTCCGCGAGCCGGGGCACGAAGGACCGGGAGAAACCGCATGAGCATCCCAATCGCGTCGGTATTCACCGACATCCCCGAGGCGATCATCGTCTTCTTCCACGACACGCTCGGCCTCGGCTGGGGGCCGGCGATCGTGGCGCTCACCTTCACGGTTCGCCTCGCGATCCTTCCCCTCTCGCTCAAGCAGATCAAGTCGATGCGCGCGCTCCAGCAGCTGCAGCCGCAGCTCAAGGCGATCCAGGAGAAGCACAAGAACGACAAGCAGCGCCAGCAGCAGGAGATGATGCGCTTCTACCAGGAGAACGAGATCAACCCCCTCGCCTCGTGCCTGCCGCTCGTTCTCCAGCTCCCGGTCTTCATCTCGCTCTATTACATGCTCAAGGGCGACAGCTTCCAGTCCGACGTGATGCAGTCCCCGCCCGAGGGCTGGCTCTTCATCAACTCGCTGATCGAACCGCCCGACGGCACGGCCGTGACCGTCACGCTGATGGTGCTGTTCGTCGCGACCCAGCTCGGCGCCGGGCTGGCGATGGCCGTTCGCGGCCAGGGCCTCGAGGGCCCCCAGAAGTTCATCGTCTTCGGGCTGCCGTTCCTGTTCGTCCCATTTGTCAGGACCTTCGAGGCTGGGCTCTCCGTCTACTGGATCTCGACCAACCTCTGGACCCTCGGCCAGCAGCAGTTCGTCCACATGCTGATGGGCACGCCGCAGAAGCCCACGCCGGAGGAGATCGAGGCCGCCAAGCCACCTCCACCCCCGCCTCGCAAGAAGAAGAAGAAGAGCGGAAGGCAGCGGTGAGATGAGCGACGAAGCCCAGATCGAGGAGATGCCGGCGGAGCCGGCGGAGCGCGTCCGCGCGATCGTCGACCGCGTCCTGGACGAGATCGACCTCGACGCCGAGGTCGAGGTGAGCGAGACCGACGAGGAGATCGTCGCCTCGATCGACGGCCCCGACGAGCTCGGCATCCTGATCGGCCGGCGCGGGCAGACCCTCGACGCGCTGCAGCTCCTCTGCTACCGAGCCGCCTCCCTGGGAATCAGCGAGCGCAAGCGGGTCACGCTCGACGCCGCGGGCTACCGCGAGCGCCGCCGCTCGCTGCTCGAGGAGGAGGCCGAGATCGCCGCCCAGCGCGCCGCCCGCAACGGGGAGGCCGTCCGGCTCGAGCCGATGTCGGCGAGCGAGCGGCGGATGGTCCACGAGGTGCTCAAGGACCGCAGCGACGTCGAGACCTACAGCGAGGGCGACGAGCCCGAGCGCCGGATCGTCGTCGCGCCCCTGATCGAGGATTGAACGGCGAGGCGCGCCGGGCGCCGCGGCCGGAGCCCGACCTCACCCCCGCTGCCCGGGCGGCGCTGGAGCCCCTGGTGGAGATGCTCGGGCGCGAGGGCTCCGCTCCCAGCTCAGCCGCCGCCGCGTCCAGCGCCTGGACCGTGCACGTGGCGGACAGCCTCAGCGGACTCGGCTTCGCCGAGCTCGCCCGCGCCGCAACGATCGCCGATGTCGGCTCCGGCGCGGGCTTCCCCGGGCTCGTCCTGGCCGCGATGCTCCCCGAGGCGCGGGTGGATCTGATCGAGTCGACCGGCCGCAAGTGCGAGTTCATCGAACGCGCCGCGAGCGCCGGGGGGATCGTCAACGCCCGGGTGGTCAACCGGCGGGCGGAGGAGTGGGCGGCCGGCGAGGGGCGCGAGGCCTACGACGCCGTCACGGCCCGCGCCGTCGGCCGGCTGAGCACGCTCGCCGAGCTGGCGTCCCCCCTGCTGCGGCCCGGGGGCGTGCTCGTCGCCTGGAAGGGCCGCCGCGATCCCGAGGAGGAGGCCGAGCTCGGCCGGGCGGCGCCGCGCCTGGCGATGGAGCCTCGCGAGATCCGCTGGGTGGGGCCCTACGCGGGCAGCGAGAACCGCCACCTCCACCTGCTCGCGAAGGCGGGGGATACGCCCGCCGAGCTGCCGCGCCGTCCCGGGATGGCCAAGAAGCGCCCTCGAGGCGCATAGGTTCGGATACTCGTTCGACGCTCCTCCCGGGTCTCCTGCACGGGGGCGGCCGCGCCGCCGCCGGGGTGATCTAGAGTCGCCCGGCTCGCGGCTTCGGGCACCTCCCATGGGCTACGTCTACGCGATCGCAAACCAGAAGGGCGGGGTGGGGAAGACCACCACGGCGGTCAACCTCGCCGCCTGCATCGCCGACCGTGGGAAGGGGGAGCAGACGCTGGTCGTCGACCTCGACCCGCAGTGCAACGCGACGGTCACCCTCGGTCTCGACCGCGAGGCGCGCCCCTCGTCCTACGATGCGCTCTGCGGCGACGGCTCGATCGCCGAGGCGGCCCGGCCGGCCGGGCCCGACAACCTCTGGGTCGTCCCGGCGAACCGCGATCTCGCCGGCGCCGGTGTCGAGCTGCCGCGGCTCGAGGACTTTCAACTGCGCCTTCGCGACGGGCTCGGGCCGGTGCGCGAGCGCTTCGCGGCGACGATCCTCGACTGCCCGCCCTCGCTCGACCCGGTCACCGTCAACGCGCTGGCCGCGGCCGACCGGGTGATCATCCCGGTGCAGGCCGAGTACCTTGCGCTCGAGGGCCTCGTCCAGTTCCTCGACACGATGCAGACGATCCGGCGCGAGCTCAACCCGACGCTCGTTCTGACCGGCATCCTGATCACGATGGCGGACGAGCGCACCCGACTCTCCCAAGACGTGGAGCACGAGCTGAGAGACCACTTTCCCGATCTGGTGCTGAGCACCGTCGTCCCCCGCAGCATCAGGCTCGCGGAGGCGCCGAGCTTCGGCCTGCCGGTGATCGCCCATGCCCCCCGATCCCGAGGAGCCCATGCCTACCGAGCGCTGGCCGACGAGGTCCTGGATCGTGGCTAGGCCGCCGGGGATGGGACGGGGGCTCGCCGCGATCCTCCCCGAGTCCCACGAGGTCGGGGAGCCCCAGTTCCGCGACGTGCCGGTGGAGCTGATCCGCCCCAATCCCGACCAGCCGCGCAAGGCCTTCGACGCCGAGGCGCTCGAGCGGCTCGCGGAGTCCGTCGCCGAGGCGGGGGTGGTCCAGCCGGTGGTCGTGCGCCCCCTGGCGGACGGCCGTTACGAGCTGATCGCAGGCGAGCGCCGCTGGCGGGCGGCGAGCCGTGCCGGCCTCGCGACCGTGCCGGCGGTCCTCCGCAGCGACGAGGAGGCGAAGCGCCTGCAGATGGCGCTGGTCGAGAACATGGCACGCGAGGACCTGAACCCGGTCGAGGAGGCGCGAGCGTGCGCCGCGCTCGTCGAGGAGCTCGAGCTGAGCAAGGAGGAGGTGGCGCGACGGGTGGGGAGGAGCCGCTCGGCGGTCTCGAACCTGATCCGCCTCCTCGATCTGCCCGACCCGGCGCTCGACCTGCTGGAAGCGGGCGAGCTCAGCGAGGGCCATGGTCGAGCCTTGCTGATGGCGCATGGCGACGAGGAGCGCGCTCGCCTCGCCCGCGAGGCCGCCCGCGAGGGCTGGTCGGTGCGGGAGACCGAACGGCGCGTCAAGGGAGGGGGGCCCGGGCCGCCCAAGCTGAAGGCGTTG
>JAABUS010007206.1_pt1 | contig 12945 bp, 17 predicted proteins | sample 5560161 | NCBI WGS metagenome assembly JAABUS01 (sample SAMN10711885, study PRJNA513376) | rock metagenome | isolation source: Antarctica rocks | place: Antarctica: Victoria Land, Trio Nunatak nord | collected 2016-01-04 | reverse complement strand
GTCACCGAGCCGGAGGGCGCCCAGCGCGACGCCGGCGTTGCCCGCCATCAGCTCGAACGCACCGCCCCATCGCTCACCGTCGAAGGCCTCGCGCACCGCGGCCAGCGCACGGACCGCAGCCGCGTGGGCACTCGCATCGCCCAGCCGGTCGGCGACTGCCTCGAGAGCCACAGCCACACCCGTCGCGCCGAAGTACAACGACGCGTCGTCGAGGCCATCGACCCTCTGCGCCAGCGACCGCCCACCGGCAGCCGCCGCGCTCGCCCACCGCTCGTCACCGGAGTGGCGGTAGGCCTCCAGCAGGGCCAACACCACCCCAGCCGTACCTGAGTAGAGGTCCACCGACGGCTCGGTCGCAGTCGAGACGCCGGTCCACACGATCCCGTCTCCGTCCGGCCGAGCCTGCGCCATGAGCCACTCCAGAGACTCCCACGCCAGTTCCTCGCTACTCACCAATGACTCCGACACCGCCCCATCATCCCCGGCAACGAACCGTGCGGCGAGCCTGCGGACCTCAGCTTCGGCAGCTTGGCACTGCGCACGCACGCCAGGAGCAACGACTTGCGGTGGAGCTTGCGCCAAACGGAGCCGCTGGAGCGGTCCGTCTCGCTGGGGATCCGCCTGCGGGTGCAGGTGGCTCCGCTTGCGGCGTCCGTTCAACATCGCTTCGTTGGCCGCGACCGGTTGTCGTGTGCCGTTCGCTATTCGGCGAACCCGATGCGCTGGAACCTCGCCTGTAGGTCACCATCGGCGCCGGCGATCACGGCTCGATCGCTGTCGCGGGTGGGTGGCTGGCGTCGTGTGTCAATCCCGGGTTCAAGCGTCCGGAGGACTCGCAGGTCGTGGAGGTCTTGGGCACGGGGCTCGTAGCCGGTGTGCAGGAGCTGTTGGTGGGCTGCAGTCAGGCAGGGCACCTCACGACCCGCGAGGTTGCCGGTGGTGAAGCAGTCGGGCGGGTAGTCGAACCGGGTCCCGTTGAGGCCGGCCTGCACGCCGCTGCCGTCGGCGGCGAGCCGCACCGGGTGTACGTCGACCCAGCCGCGCCGGCGGCCCCGACCTCGACCCGCACTGGTAGCCAGTCCGTCTCCACGGCATAGCCTCGCGCAGTCAGGATGCTCAGGCAGTCCTCGAGCCGCTCCGCGTCGACGAGAAGGTCGAGGTCGCGGTGCGCGCGGGTCTGCCGACCGGCGAGCGCATCGACTCCCCAGCCGCCCGCAACCCACGTCCGTATCCCGGCCGTCCCCAACGCGTCGAGGACGGCGTGCACCTCGTCCTGCTCCATCTCAGCCCTCGGCTTGCTCGGCGACGAAGACCAGCTCCCGACCGGGCCGGTCCGGAGCCTCCCGCACCTCGCGGACGTCGTACCCAGAGGCGATGAGTGACGCGGCGATCTCGTCCTGGGTGCGGAAGCGCAGGGTCGAGGTCGAGGTGATGGTTTGGTCCTCGAAGACGCGGACCGCCTCGAAGCTCACCAGCGGTAGGGTCACGTCGGTCAGCTGGACCCAGTGCCGGATCGGCCCGTGCCCCGGTACCTGGGTGAGGGTCTCGGTTTGCTCCCGGGTCCACTCCAGCCAGCCGCAGCGCTCGGGACGGCGGGTCTCGAACACCAGCTGGCCACCGGGTCGCAGGCAGCGTCCTACAGCGGTGAGGGTGCGCGCCCAGTCCTTCTCCTCGACGATCGCCTGCGCGACATTACCGGTCATCACCGCGAGGTCGACCCGGCCCGCGAGATCGTCCGGCACCGCGGTGGCATCCCCGTGCACCCACCGCACCGCCTCAGCACCCGGCTTGCCTCGGGCGACGTCCAACGACGCGCCCGCCGGGTCCACCCCCACGACCTCGACGCCCCGCTCGGCGACCATCAGCGCGAACGTGCCGGTGCCGCAGCCCACGTCCAGCACGCACCGCGCCTCCAGCTCGGTGACGATCGCGGTGTACGCGTCCAGGTCGCTGCGGTCAGGGTCCAGCGCGTCGTAGACAGCGGCGAGGCGCGGATGCTCGAAGAGGTCGTTGGCCACCCGGTCACGCTAGGCGGGTCCGGTCATCTGCGCATCCGAGTTCGTGGGCGGATCCCGGTCGCCGATCGTCAAGCGTGAGTCGGCGCTGCGTGAGACGGCCGATCGGCTGGCGGTGTTGAGAAGCCCTCGAGCTGGCGCGAGCCCCCACGGCGATAGACGGGTGTGGCGGTCGCGAGGATCCGCAGTGCCGCGGTCGCGCTGGCGATCATGACCAGACACATGGCGCGTGCGTCGCCGCCGAGCACGCCGACCAGGGGGCTGATGACCCCCGCGAGGCCGGCCTGCATCGCGCCGATGAAGGCCGCCGCCGTACCTGCCATGGCGCCGTGCCTGCTGAGCGCGATCGCTGGCGTTCGGCGGGATGAACTGGAGGAGGCCCAGCGTCACCCACAGTGACGCGAGCAGCCCGAACAGCCCGCCCGCCCCGGTCAGGGCGACGATCAGCAGCACGAGCGCCGCAGCGAGTAGCAGCGGCAGGGCGGAGCGCAGGATGCGGATCGGCGCGACCCGCCGCACGAGCGAGGCGTTGATCTGGGCGCTACCTACCAGCGAGACACCGTTCATGGCGAAGACGAGCGCGAACTGGTTCGCCGAGAGCCCGTAACCCTCACGGAGCACGAACGGGGACCCGATGACGTAGCTCATCAGGACCGCCATGCCGAGTCCGGGGAGCACTGCGATGGCGACGAAGTGGCGGTCGCTCAACAGGACCCTGTACCCGCCCAGCGCGGTACCCAGTCCCGCCGCGCGACGTCGCTCGGGCAGCAGCGTCTCGGGCAACCGGCGCCACACTGCGAGCCACAGCGCCGCACCGAACAGCGCGAGGCCGACGAACGCCGCGCGCCAGCCCCACTGCCCGGCGATCAGCCCGCCGACCGTCGGCGCGAACAGCGGCGCCACCCCGATTACGAGCATCAGCCGGGACAGCAGCCGCGACGCATCCGAGCCGGTGAAGCGTCGCGGATCACGGCGATCGCGACCACCGTGGCCGCGGCGTTGAAGAACCCCTGCGCGACGCAAGCGCGATCAGGGTCCCGATACCGGGCGCCAGCGCGCACAGCAGCGAGATCACGATGTGCAGCGCGACGCCGATCAGCACGGGTCGCCGCCGTCCGAAGCGGTCCGAGAGCGGACCCACGACCAGCTGGCCGACAGCGCCGCCCACCAGGACCCCTGTCATGGTGAGCTGGACGGCTGTGGTGGTGGTGTGCAGGTCGCGCGCGACGTCTGGCAGCGACGGCAGGTAGATGTCGCTGGTCACCGCCGGGAGCGCGCACATCAGGCCGAGCAGCAGGACATACTTGGCGTTGGGCTGGTAAGTCCTCGGGTTCGCTGATACGACGGTATTCATCGGTCCCCCAGTCAGCCGGCCCGCAAGGAGGGTCTTGCGGCTGCGATCAGTTGATCAAAGGTCGCATTGAGACCCTCGTCGACTATTTGCAGATCCGGATTCGAGTCAAACCAGTTGAGGATCTGGCGCGCGCCGAGTGCCAGGGGAACCGTGCAGATGAACTCCGGCACCAACGCCTTCACCTTGCTGTTGTCGAAGATCACCGAATGAGACTTGTCTCCCAGCAGCGATGGCCCAAGATCAGGTGCCGCGGCTGCAATGGTGTCGGTGGCAATGTGAACCAGGTGCGGCGTCGGCGCACCGGCGGCTTCGGCGAAGAGCTCGTAGATCCTGTTCCACGACAGGTACTCGTCCGAGGTGATGGTGAAGACGTCCCCGACAGCCTGCGGAAGCCCGAGCAGCCCGACAAACGCCTTAGCGAAGTCGCTGCTGTGTGTCAGTGTCCACAGGGAGGTGCCGTCACCGTGCACCACCACCGGCTTTCCGGCCCGCAACCGGGCAATGTCCGTCCAGCCACCGGTCAGGGGAATCGCAGTCCGGTCATAGGTATGGGAGGGCCGGATGATGGTGACGGGGAAGCCGTCCTCGCGGTAAGCCCTGACCAGCAGATCCTCGCAGGCGATCTTGTCCCGCGAATACTGCCAAAACGGGTTCCGCAAGGGCGTTGACTCCAGAATCGGCAGCCGCACAGGCGGCTTCTGGTACGCGGAGGCTGAGCTGATGAAGACGTACTGCCCTGTCCGCCCAGTGAAGAGCTCAATGTCGACTGCCACCTGATCCGCTGTGAAGGCAACGAAGTCCACGACAACGTCGAACGTTCGCTCGCCCAGGGCGGCACGCACGGAGGCTACGTCCCGCATGTCGGCCTTGAGCACCTCCGCATCTTCCGGAGCGGGGTGCAGGGTTCCTCGGCCGCGGTTGAGAATGGTCAGCCTGTGCCCGATGGCGACCGCGCGCTGCGCGGCAGCGGCGCTGATGACCCCGGTGCCGCCGATGAACAAGACCCTCAGGGCGGGGCTGTCTGAAAGGGCGGGCGCTCCGGGGTCCACGCGCGTCACCACGCGTAGTCCTCTGGCGCGGTCTGGTGGCCGGGGAAGATCTCATCCAGCCGTGTCAGCACCTCCGCGTCCAGGTCGACGTCCAGGGAGCGCAGTGCGACGTCGAGCTGTTCCTGGGTTCGGGGACCGATGATGGGCGCGGTTACGGCGGGCTGCGCCAGCAACCATGCAAGCCCGACTTCACCCGGCTCATGGCCCAGCTCGTCCGCCAGGTCTTCGTACTTCTGGATCTGATCCCGGTGCGTCTGCAGCGCTTCTACTGCCCTGCCCTCGGCCCGACGGACGCCGGCGGCCTCCTTCTTCAGCACCCCGCCAAGCAGCCCCCCGTTCAGCGGCGACCACGGAATGATGCCCAGCCCGTACTCCTGCGCCGCTGGGATGACCTCCAGCTCAACGGCGCGGGTGAGCAGGTTGTAGATGGACTGCTCGCTCACCAGGCCGGGGTAGTTGCGCCGGGCGGCGGCAGCCTGTGCCTGGGCGATGTGCCAGCCGGCGAAGTTGCTGCTACCGGAGTAAAGGATCTTGCCCTGCTGGACGGCCACCTCGATGGCCTGCCAGATCTCGTCCCACGGGGTGTCCCGGTCGACATGGTGGAACTGGTAGATGTCGACGTAGTCCGTCTGGAGGCGCTTGAGGCTGGCGTCCAGCGCGCGGCGGATGTTGAGAGCCGAGAGCTTGCTCTCATTGGGCCGGTCCGTCATGCCGCCGTAGAGCTTAGTGGCCAGCACCGTCTTCTCTCGTCGCTGCCCGCCCTTGGCAAACCAGCGACCGAGGATCTCCTCGGTCCAGCCACGGTGCTCCGTGCCGCCATACACATTGGCCGTGTCAAAGAAGTTGATCCCCGCCGCATGGGCGGAGTCCATGATGGAGTGGGCCGCCGTCTCCTCGGTCTGCGGGCCGAAGTTCATCGTGCCCAGGCACAGACGGGAAACGGACAGGCCGGAACGACCCAGGTGGGTGTACTTCATGTCAGAGGTCCTCTTCACTACATTGGCTGGTTACTGCTCAGGTTGTCTTACTGCTCAGGTGGTGGTGGCGTTATCGCCGTCGGTGATGTGTCTAGCCTCACACGGCGCATGAGTCACCCTCGCAGAAGGGCGCAGAGCCGTCCTGAGTCACGAGGGTGAGCGGAGAGCGTTCGGACCAGGCTTTGTCCAGCGTCTGCAGGACGGCGTCGGCGGGTTGGGCCCCGGAGATGCCGTACCGACCATCGATGACGAAGAAGGGGACGCCGCTGACGCCGTACGCCCGTGCCTGCGCCTCGTCGGTGCGAACCGCATCGGAGTAGCGGTTCGACGTCAGCACGGTGTCCACTTCGGCTTCGGGCAGCCCCACCTGCGTGGAAAGGGCTCGCAGCGCGGAATGATCGGAGACTGGGGATCCCTCGGTGAACGTCGCGCGGTCGAGGCGCTCCTTGAGCTCGTCCTGCTGGCCGTGCTCCAAGGCGAGGTGCAGCAACCGGTGCGCGTCGAAGGTGTTGCCGGGCCGGGCAAGATCGAAGCGGAAGTCGAGGCCTTCCTCCGCCGCCGTCGCGGTCATGTTGTCGATCATGACCTTCGCCTCGACGACCGAGCAGCGGTACTTGATCGCGAGCCGCTGGGCGTACGTCCCTTGCTCGGCGCCGCTCGGGGGTGCGGACACGTCGAGCTCGAAACTGCGCCAAACCAACTCCACCTCGTCACGGTGCGCGAAGCGCGCCAAGGCCGCCTCGAAGCGGCGCTTGCCGACGTAGCACCACGGGCAGACAACGTCGGACCAGACTTCAACCTTCAAGCTCATGACTGAGCCAACAACAACAGTGACCCGCCTCTTCCGCGGCCACGAACGCCGACCCATGCCATCTCTGTCTGGTTTTCGATGATTCTGAAGCGTCTGACTCGCTGAGATCAATCAAGTCTGGACGCGAACCGATGACCAGCCGGTTCTGAACGGCCAGCGGGGCAACGCCGAGCCGTCTCACCCCAAACAGACAACAGCACGGAGGCGATCACGTTTTGAGATTCGTTGACGTGGATCGTCCGGACGCGTCAACGTTGCGAGACTTCGCCGCCCAAGAGTCCTCACTGGGCTGCGGTGCGTGCCTCGTTGACGCCCGACCCCGGCTCACGGCAGCCAGACGCCGGCGCCAGCTGTCGTCGTTGAGCGGCGCCATGCGTAGGCATGGATCCTGACAGAACCTCCGAGCCTGGATACACTCTGCCGATGGTTGACGACACCGGCCAGGATGTGGGTTTCGAACAAGCCAACGCGGTGCAACGCTCCATGCTGCTGGTCGCGGGGACGGCACCGATGGGGGTTCTGCAACCGGCACCGTCAATGACTTGAGAACCGTCAAGGTACGGGCCGCACGGGGATCGCCCTGCGGGACGCCCGAGGTGGTGCCGTTCGCAGTTGGCCGGGTCCGTCTGTCATCACTGTCGGTTCGCCTTTGTTGTGAGCAGGGGTGTGACGGAGTTGGTTGCTGACGGGCGGGCCGAGCCCGTGCTGGAGTAGGAGGTTGTCGGCGGACCCGTACTCGGCGTCTAGCCAGTCCAGGGCGGCCACGATGCCGGTTCGGTCCTTACCCGCGGCGCAGTGGAAGACCAACGGGACTGCGCCGGGTGCCGCGAGGGTGGTGAAAACGGTCGCCAGCGCCGGGGCGCCTGCTGCACGGTCTCGCGGTAGTGCTCCACGGCCAGGTTGTGGTTGGCGGCCTGCTCGGTGGTGAGCCCGCTCCAGTCGGGGGTCGCGGGGCGCAGCGGAAGGTGGTGCCATCGGCCCGTCCACGTGGATGGCGCTTGCCAGGCACGTTGGGTGACCTCCGGCGGCGTCCGCAGGTCGATCACTGTCCTGATGTCGAGCTTGGTCAAGCCGTCGCGGCCGGTGACGGTGAGGCGGTGCAACGCGTCTGTGCGGTAGATCATGCGGCGGCGCACCTGGCGTCCGTCGGCGGTGACGTAGCCGCCGAGATCGCGGAAGTTGAAGCATCCGTCCAACTCAACGAATCGGGCATCGGTATCGGTTGTGCTCGCCTGATGCCTTGCAACCATCGGGCCAAGCTAACCGGCTGTTCACACCTCGGAGGTGGCACTGCCCGACCTTGGTCATTTCTGGCCGGACCAGCGGACCAGCGCGAGTGGACGCGGTCGGCGGTGCTGGGTTAGTGTTGGTAAGACCAGAACGCGGGAGCTCGGCGAGACCGGGCTGAGAGGGTGGCTGTGGGCTGCCGACCGCTTGAACCTGAGCCGGGTAATGCCGGCGTAGGGAGTGAGGCCCATGCTGGCCACGGTTGATGTTTACCCGACGTTCCTGATCCCCCTGTGTGAGCCGAAGTTCCGAGCAGCCATTGCCGAGGCCGCTCGGCCGGCGCCGGGGGTGCTCGATCAGTTGGGGTTGGGGGGCAGACCCACCACCCAGCCCTGGACAAGCGCCTCGCTGTTCGCCTTCGCCGTGGCTGCGGCTGCGGCCGGGCTGATTCACGGCGCGACGCGACTGCCAGGGGGGCGGCCATGAACCAGGCGGGGACCTGGTCGACCCGACTGTGGCAGGAGATCGAGCCCACTTACGCCGCGATCCTGGCGCACCCGTTCCTGACCGGGCTCACCGACGGGACCTTGGACCGGGGTGCATTCGGGCACTACGTCACCCAGGACGTGCACTACCTGCGCGACTACGCCCGCGCCCTTGCCGTGGTCGGGGCCAAGGCCCCCACCCAGGCCGACACGGCGATGTTCGCGCGGCACGCCGCTGGCGCGGTTGAGGTCGAGCTCGCCCTGCACGCCACCCTGCTCCCGGACCTTGGCCTGGATGTGGTCGCGGTGGCCGCCGCCCCGGTCGCGCCGGCCACCCGCGCCTACACCAGCTACCTGCTGGCCACCGCCTACGGCGGCAGCTTCGCTGAGGGCCTGGCTGCGGTCCTGTCCTGCTACTGGATCTACGCCCGGGTCGGGAAGGACATGCTCGAGCGGGGCTCGCCGGACCCGCACTACCAGCGGTGGATCGACACCTACGCCGGGGAAGAGTTCGCCGAGATCGTCGCCGAGGTCCTCGCTCTGGTCGAGCGCACCGGGCCCACCCTCGGCCCGGCCGATGAGGCCCGGGCCCGGGCGCACTTCGCGACCACCGCCCGCTACGAGTGGATGTTCTTCGACGCCGCGTACCGATGCGAGGACTGGCCGCTGTGAGCGAGCCGACCGAGCCGACCGGAGCCAGTGAACGAAGGGACAGTGCGATGGAGGTTGGACGCCTGACGGCGGCGGAGGTGGCCGCGGTGCTGTCCCGGGTTCGTGAGCGCGCACCGTTGGTGCACTGCATGACGAACATCGTGGTGGCCGGGTTCACCGCGAACGTGCTGCTGGCCGCTGGTGCCTCGCCGGCGATGGTGGAGAACCAGGAGGAGTCCGCGCAGTTCGCCGCGGTCGCCGACGCCCTGCTGGTGAACCTGGGGACGCTTTCCGCCGAACGGGCGCGGGCCATGCGGGCCGCGACCGCCTCAGCCCAGGCCGCCGGCACACCGTGGGTGCTCGATCCCGTCGCGGTCGGCCCGCTGGCCTTCCGCACCCGACTGGCCGCGGACCTGCTCGAACAAGGCCCCGCCGTGGTGCGAGGCAACCCCTCTGAGGTGCTGAGCCTGGCCGGCGCCGCCGGCACCGGCCGCGGCGTGGACAGCACCGCCAACTCCCAGGACGCGATGCAGGCCGCCTACGACCTGGCCGCCCGCACCGGCTCTGTCGTCGCGGTCAGCGGCGTCATCGACTACATCACCGACGGCGCCACGGTGCTGCAGGTGCGCACCGGGCACCCGCTGATGACCAGGGTGACCGGGGTGGGCTGCGCACTCGGCGCCCTGGTGGCCGCATGCTGTGCCGTCGAGGAATCCGCACTGGTCGCGGCCACGGCCGCGACGACCGTGCTCACCGTGGCCGGGGAAGTCGCCGCCGCCGCCAGCACCGGGCCCGGGTCCTTCGCCGTCGCCCTGCTCGACACCCTCGCCGCCCTGGACGAGACGACGATCGCCGCCCACCCGGGCATCGGATGACCCGACCAGCGCTGGACCTGAGCCTGTACGTCGTGGCGGACACCGCTCTGTGCGGGACCCGCGCCGTGGTGACCACCATCCTGGCCGCGGTACGCGGTGGCGCCACCGCGGTCCAGGTCCGAGAGCCGCTAGCCACCACCCGCCAGCTGTGCCAGCTGGCCCAGATCGTGCACCAGGCCCTGGCCGGCACCGGCGTGCCGCTGCTGGTCAACGACCGGCTCGACGTGGCGCTGGCGGTCGGCGTCGAAGGCGTCCACCTGGGGCAAAGCGACCTGCCCGCGGCACAGGCCCGCCGGATCGCCGGCCCGGACCTGCTGGTCGGGTTGTCGGTGTCCAACCTGGAGCAGATGGCCGCCGCCAACGCCCTGCCGGCGGGCACCGTGGACTACCTCGGCCTGAGCCCGGTCTTCGCCACACTGACCAAGCCGCTGGCCGCACCGGCCCTGGGGCTGGAACTCACCGCACGCCTGGCAGCCGGCACGTCCCTGCCGTGCGTCGCGATCGGCGGCATCGACGCCGCCAACGCCGCCCAAGTCCGCGCCACCGGCGTCGATGGGATCGCCGTCGTCTCGGCGGTCTGCGCGGCGACGAATCCGGAAGCGGCCGCAGCGGCCCTGCGCCGAACCGAGGAAAAGGAGGCACGTCGGTGATCTACAACGTCCTGACCATCGCCGGTACCGATCCCAGCGGCGGCGCCGGCATCTCCGCTGACCTGAAGACCTTCTCGGCGCTGGGCGCCTACGGAACCGTCGTCATCACCGCGGTGGTCGCCCAGAACACCCACGGCGTGGACGCCGTGCACCAACTCTCCGGCGAGGTCGTCTCCCAGCAACTGGACACGCTGTTCGCCGACGTCCGCATCGACGCCGTCAAGATCGGCATGCTCGGCGACGCAGAGGTGGTGCGCGCGGTCGCCGACGCGCTGGACCGCCACCGCCCACCCTACGTCGTGCTCGACCCGGTGATGGTCGCCAAGAGCGGAGACCGGCTCCTGGCACAGGACGCGGTCAATGCCCTGCGCGAGCAGTTGCTGCCGCGCAGCGACCTGATCACGCCGAACCTGCCCGAGGCAGCCGACCTGCTCGGCGAACGACAGGCCCGCGACGAGGACACCATGCACGACCAGCTCGGCCAGCTGGCCGGTCTGACCCGCGGCGTCCTACTCAAGGGCGGCCACCTCCCCGGCGCCGACAGCGTGGACCTGCTGCTCGTTGACGGCCGGCGCACCCGCCTGTCCGCACCGCGGATCGCGACCACCAGCACCCACGGCACCGGTTGCACCCTGTCCGCCGCCATCGCCGCACTGCGCCCGCAACGCCCGGACTGGGACAGCGCCGTCTGCGAGGCGAAGAACTACCTGACCGGTGCCATCGCCGCCGCCGACCAACTGCAGGTCGGGTCAGGACACGGACCCACGCACCACTTCCACGCCACCTGGCGCCGGCCCTCCGCCGACGCCGGCGCTGGAACTCGATGCCTATGACACCAGCGGCCGGGTCGTTCTTGCCGGGTTCGAGTTTCCCGTCGCCAACGGAGCCCCTTCGCATGAGGTCAGCGGCTGTCGACTCTCGACACCGACCACGGCCCCGTCATCGTTCACGCGATGGCCGCCCGGAGAAAGTACTTGAGGTGATCACCATGCCCCGAAGCCTGCAGGAGATCCTCGAACAGCCCGACGAGCTGGAGCGTCGGTTCGCGGAGCACGACCCGAAAGACGTCCGCGATGCCGCGCCGCTGAACGCGATCCGCACAGCAGTGACCGAGCGCGCCACCACCGAGCATCGCGTTGCCAGCCACAGCCCGCGAAGCCGGTGTGTCTTGGTCCGCGATCGGCAGCATGCTCGGCACCTCCGGCGAGGCCGCCCGAAAGCGGTACAGCCGACAACAGGCCGTCCGCATGAGAGCGAGCACGCCAGCAATCCAACGCACGGTTTGGCGTTCCATTGAGGATCCGCTTCTGACACGCGGGGGCGGCTCTGGGAGGCTGGCCTCATGGTCGCTGCTGATGCCAGAGAGCCGGTGGTCCTAGAGACCGAGCGCCTGCTTCTGGTGCCGCTGGACTGCTCCCGGGTCGAGGAGTTGGCGGCGGTCTACGCCGATCCGGAGGTTGCCCGCTACATCGGCGCTGACCGGCTCACTGCTCAAGGCACGAGAGAGCAGGTGGTCGCCTTTGAGCAGGTCTGGCGTGAGTATGGATACGGTCAGAGCGCTCTGCTGGAACGCGCAACGGGCCGCATGATCGGCCGGGCCGGGCTGCATCCGTGGCCCAACTGGGACGAGTTGGAGATCGGCTACACCCTGGTTCGCGACCGGTGGGGGCGTGGGTTGGCCCGTGAAGCAAGCCAGGTGTGGCTGCAATGGGCACTGACCAACCTGCCGCACAACCACCTCATCGCCGTCATCCAGCCGGCCAATGCCTCGAGTATCAAGCTGGCCGAGCGGCTCGGGTTTACCTTCGATCGCCATGACGTGACCCCCCGCGGCGACGAGGTGTCGATCTATCGACTCGATCGCCCGACGGCTTGAGGACGTCGACGCATCAATCACCCGTCCATCTCGCAGATACGAGTGACCGCTTCGGTGACGGTTGACCCTGATCCCGGATCAGTCTCAGATCACCGGTCAGCGTTCGCCGTACGGCGCGGACCGAGATCGAGGACGCCGGTGGCGGGTCACATCTGCACTCCGCGAGAGACATCGAGCCGGAGTCGTAGCGTGGGGGCGTGAGTGACTTGCAGTGTCCGGCGCGTGTCTTCCTGGCGCGGCATGGGGAGGCGGACTATGAGACCGACCTTGTCACCGATGATGGAGGTAGTTTGAGTGCCACAGGTCGTGAGCAGGCGACCGCCCTTGCACGGTCACTGCGCGCTGAACGGGGGGCTCGGGTGTGGTGCAGTCCGCTGTCGCGCGCGGTCCAGACTGCGGAGATCGCGGCGGCAGTCCTGGGGCTAGATGTCGTGGTGCGCGAGGGGCTGCGCGAGTATGGCGTCGGCAGTCTCGCTGGCACAACAGGTGACGAGGCGGCCGTCATCGGTCAGGTGTTCGACGCCTGGCTGGCAGGTGATGACGAGGCCACCATCGACGGCGGCGAACGCATCGAGGACATCGTCCGAAGGGTGGCAGATGCTCTGGCCGAGGTCGCCGATCACCACCGTGGCGAGTCAGTCCTGGTGATCAGTCACGGGGGCGCGATCATGGCGACGGTGCCGCGGCTCGTCAGACTCCCGCGCACCGCTGCACGCGAACTGGTGCTGCCAGGCGGAGGGCAGATTGGCCTTGAGCACGATAGCGACGGATGGCGGCTGAGTCTTGGGCGGCGGGACTGACCGCACCGACCTCCCGGGCGGGACGGCTGACGAGGCGCAGCCATCGATGGGCATCGTTCTCAGTGGTCGGTGGGCGATCCGCTCGTGACACTTGCTGCCGATCTTCGCCGCTGGCCTTTAGACCGCAGATGACCCGTCGCATGTGACTGCCCGGGTGACGCCTGCGCCGGCGGCG
>JAABUS010007205.1_pt1 | contig 12947 bp, 14 predicted proteins | sample 5560161 | NCBI WGS metagenome assembly JAABUS01 (sample SAMN10711885, study PRJNA513376) | rock metagenome | isolation source: Antarctica rocks | place: Antarctica: Victoria Land, Trio Nunatak nord | collected 2016-01-04 | reverse complement strand
GGTATAGATCAAACCTTATACCTTCCACCTTACACCCTGCACCTTCAAAAAAAGTCTATCTTTTTTGCGATGAGTTTACAAATTATAATGATACGGAGATAGGGATCAAAGCAATTTTATTATTGGAGAAATTAGGATATGAGGTAGAAATACCGCAGCATGAAGAAAGCGGAAGGGCATGGTTATCGAAAGGATTGCTTCGCGATGCAAAAAAAATTGCGCAGAAAAATATTGAAATGCTAGGCCCGGTAATTAACCACGACGCGCCATTAGTAGGTATAGAACCTTCTGCTATTCTTACCTTTAGAGATGAATACATAGATTTGGCCGATGATGATCAATTGCAGGTTGCTAAAGAATTGTCCTCTAATGTTTATTTAATAGATGAGTTTATTACAAAAGAAATAGCAAAGGGACATATCAGTAAAGAACAATTCACTAATAAGAAGAAACTGATAAAGCTTCACGGGCATTGCCAGCAGAAAGCCTGGAATGCTCTGGCTGCATCTGAACACATGCTATCACTACCTGAAAATTATAAGGTTGAAACAATTCCTTCGGGCTGTTGCGGGATGGCCGGCTCTTTTGGCTATGAAAAAGAGCATTATGATATATCAATGCAAATAGGTGAGTTGGTTTTGTTTCCAACTGTCAGAAAGCAGGCGGAAGATGTTATCATCGCTGCTCCGGGAACAAGCTGCAGGCACCAAATAAAAGATGGTACAGCCAGAAAAGCAAAACATCCTGTTGAAATTTTATATGATGCCCTGATATAGTTGTGTGCTGTATAAAACCATCTTCCTTTCAGCTATTTTTTATCTTTCTGATAAAGCCAATCGTCGAGGTATATTTACAAGAGAAGGTATAGGTACTTTAATAATTGCAGCTGTCTTTTTGATAAATTTTTATTTTTTGGGATGATATATGCATCGTGAAATTTCCAGCAAATAAAATTACTTTTTTAATGAGGAATATTTACTACAAATCGTCTGGTTGATGATAAGCTATATTTAAAAAATTTATTATTATTTTGCCGGCAAATATAACAGAGGTTAGAACACTACATCATCAGGCTTGTAAAAAAGAGTATTAACTTAACTTAACTTAACTTCATTTAATATTAAAATAAAATTGAATTATTTTTTTAAAACTAAAAAGGAAAATATTATGATTACATTAAACGATGCCAGAAGAGTGATTGACGCTGCTGAAAAAAAAGCAGTGGAAATTGGTCAACCTATGAACATAGCAATAGCCGATGAAGGAGGAAATTTAGTTGCACATGTACGTATGGACGGAGCCTGGTTAGGCAGTATTGATATATCTATTAAAAAGGCCTTCACTTCCCGGGCCTTTGACATAAGTACAAAAGACCTGGCGGAAAATTCTCAATCCGGCCAGCAATTTTTTGGAATTCATGCATCAAACAATGGCAGGATAATGATTTTCGCCGGCGGTATCCCGCTTAAAAAAGATGGTAAGGTGGTTGGTGCCATAGGTGTAAGCGGAGGTTCAGGCGATCAGGACCATTCAATTGCAGAAGCAGGCGCGTCTGCATTTTAATATCATGATGGTATTCAAATAATACAAGAGGGATAATATATTGTCCCTTGTATTATTTGCCTTTCATAGTCTGCTGCTTTAAAAATATACCCTTAAAGTATTATGACAAGGAAAAAGTAGTATGACTGTATATTATAATGGCATAATAGACAAAAATGGTTGGTAAAATCGGCTGGAGCTCAATCCTGATAAGGGTTGTAGCAAGGTTTACTGAAACCGGTTTCAGTAAACTTTTTTTGCTTTATGGGAAATGATAAAAAAGCGTTGCTAAGCTTGTGGATTTCTAACAGTAATTAGATGGGGAAAACGATTAGGAAGGCATCGTTTCAAATGTAAAAAATAAGGTTTCCCCCTGCAGATGTATTCCGCCAAGCAGCAGCTTTACCTGCAACCCCGCTGCTTTTATTATGTTCTCTGGTCTCCCTTTAAAAACTTGCTTGAGATTGAATGGTACGCATCGGAGGTATTTCTGCCCGCTTTACCATCTACTCTCAAATGCAACCCAACAGTATTAAGCAACGTTTGAAGTTTAGCTGCATTTTCATGAAAATTAATTGAATCAAATACTACTTCTGCGCCCAATCGCTTAATCATTGTAATTGTATCTGCTTCACCTTTTACAGCTATCTGCTTTTCACTCATCCGCCTTAGTAAAACTGCTGCACCAACTTGTTTTGAAACTGCATTAGGATCAAACATACCGTCATTAGTAAATTTCCCTCTTGTATAGTGGTTGGAAAAGCTCCATAAATAAGGCGAATGTATTCCTCTTTTACGATATCCCATTCCGTTATATTTCTCAAAGGAAGATAAAATACCGGTAATGCTCCAATCAGTTTTTGTGGTAAAGCCTTCGAATGTAAGTGCATCAACAGCGCTTTCCTGCCAGGTAAAAGGAGGGTTTCCTGCTGCAGGCCGGTTTTTTGGAACTTGTACAGTTCTCCCCGTTAAAGGGTCACCATTGTGCAGATGTTTTTTAAAGCTTAGCGATCCTTCCATGCAATGGATAATGGCAATAAAATTCCAGGGAATATTTGTTGTATTTGCTACAGCATCATAAGTGGCTTTGCTATTAACCATTTTGGAAATCACTTCATCTATTTCAGGAAATTTTTTTTCATTTATAATGCAAGTATCAAATAAAAACCGGTATTCATTTTCTAATTGATTGATGAGATTAGCAGGCATAAAAGGAAGTTTATAGTTTAAAATTGTTGTGGTAATAAGCGATTTTATAAAGGGCGCTGACAGTCAATATTTAAGAATTTTTAAATGAGTTTACATCAACTTCGCAATTTCGAAATGCATCCCATCGAGCCTTGAAAAATGACCTCCCCAGTAAAAACCATTTGAATTTGCAATATTTACAAGTTCTCTTACTGAGCCTTTTTGTCCTGCCAATGCTGGTATAGTTCCTAGTCTGTTCCATTCAAAATTGATATCAAAGGCTGAGCCGAAAGCATGATTACTTAAGATTTGCTGTTTTGCTTTCCCTCTTACAAACCTGGCTACATAAGAACCTTCCCATGTTAATATTAAATGCAGTAAACCAGCAGTTTCCCATTCATTCCAAAGCTTTTGAATTTGATTTGCAGCTTTCTTATGAAACTGTACTTTTTCGCTGCCTTTAATATGAATCAACTGAGGTATTGAAACTGTTATGATGTTTTCCTGTACCCATTGACTAGTAATTTGTATATTTTCGGGATTACCAGGTACTGGCTTAGGTACAAATGTAAAAGTTCCAAAGATTGCCTGACGTTCGTCATTACCAGTTAATGGAGAAAAAGCTGGCTTAGGAGGAAAGCCAGCACCTGACTTATCATTTCTATCATCAATAATGCCTTCAAAACCCAATTGCATTGCCATTCCAAAACTTTTATTGCCAACAATACCATCTGGCTGCAGATTATTATTTTGCTGAAAAGCAATCGTAGCATTTTTTGTTTCTGCATCAAAAGTTCCGCTTACTTCTCCTTCAAAAAATCCATGTCCTGTTAAAAAGGTTTGCCAGTTTTTTACTAAGTCTCCCTGGCTGTTTATTTTTATAAGTTTTAGTTGTTCCATAAAAAGAGATTTAGTTGATTTAACCTATTTGGACTAAGAATTAAAAAATATGGTGTCATACAGTATTATTGTCATAGCATGAGTAAAATTTAAATTCAGTTTATTTTGCGGGTGATAGATTACCAATTTCTTTGTTAAAAATGCTATAATTAAAACCTATTATCGAAAAAAAGCCGGTGCCTGAAAAAGGAGAATTGAAGTCTTTCCCCAAACTTATATTAATACTTACCTCCTTACTTATTATATAAGAACCCTGTACGGCAAGACGATAAGTAAAATCTTTATCTAACCTGATTATAGATTGATTATTGATATCCACATCAGGGATCTCTGCTCTATACCACCTGAACATGCCTTCAACAGAAATATTATAGTTGCTGGTTTTCTTCAAAAAGCCAATCCCCATGTCAAAATTGGTGAGAGTAGTGTCATTATTCTGGTTCATATATCTTGCAGTAAATGTAAAAAGATCATCTGGTGAAATATAGTAAGAAGCATTGCCCCAAACACCTATTCGCTCGAGACTATTACCTGAAGAATTATAACCCGAGGCCCCTGCAAACTCGAGGATGAAACCTCTCCGCTCATAAAGCAGGTCGGAAACTTTTTTACTAAGCTCAATGTCAGCGGCAGCACGATCAATGATTAGTTGCTCAAGAAAGCGTTTGATGTCAGCAGTGGAGTCATTGTAATTAGTTGCCAACGCTTCTGCCTGCTTTTTAACACCTGCTATCACTTCTGGATTAGTATTGTTGTCTCGTAAATTTTTTACGATAGCATCTATTGAAGTTCTCTTTGTGTCGCTACTATCAAGTGTAGCTCTTACACCATTGATAGAATTCAAAATTGTATTTTTTACTAATTGTTCGGCGCTAGCTTTTGTTAATTCTTCTATAGGCTGCCCATTGAAAAGCTTAAAGCGAAAGCCTGCACCCAACTTATTATTTCCTGAAACAGAATCTTTAACGGTAGCAGCAGACAAACTAAAGCTTTGCAAAAAAGCTTGACCAGGATTGGGATGCAAGTATGTATTCCGGTCTAATTGAGGATAGCTTTTTACCCAGTAAGGTGTTACTTCAAGTCCAAGATTTAAAAGCAGCTTGCCTTCTTTGTCAAAAGAGTTGAGTACATCTGCAGACAATTCCTTAGCATTAGTGGGCCGCATTACTGCGCTAGGTTCATAATTTAAAATACTGAAAGCCGGACTGGTAGGAACAGTTAGCTTTGGAGCGTCTTGTGCATCCACATTTTTAAGTGCAAAAACACACGTAAGTATTGCTCCTAAGATATGGCGTAATTAATGAATAAGTTTTAAGGTATAGATGACAGTATCAAGGTGATTTTCTGCCTGCATTTTGTAAGGGCCAAATTGTGTTCTTTCACCTCCTTCTGAAAAAAACACTGTCATACTCGTCCAGTTAGTTTCCTTTAATTCATCCACAATGGTGACAGAGACGGTTGTTTTTTTGCCTGCTACATCGGCTTTTTTCCCAATGTTAGCCTCAGCATTTGATTTTACAAGGTTCTTTCCTAGAAAAACCGAGTAAGAACCCTCCTGCCCGTCACCGATAGCAACATCTACGATTATATCCTGGTCACTTGTTTTGGGAATATAGCAATCTTTGTATTGCGGTATAAATGTTTTCGCCTCCATTTTAGCCATATTCTTAAGATTTATTTACTCTTCTTCTGCCGATCTTCTGACGCTTCTTCAGGGCTCTTTTCGTGGGGTTTTACAGTTGAACGAATGACCATAATCTTATTAAGCATATCAAACCAAAAAGGCGCTCCTAATGAAATAGCCAGGGCTGTTATTAACCATCCGATTATTTTTAAATACCAGTTACTTTTATTGAAAGTAGCGAGGTAATAATTAGGCATGTGAAACCTGCCATCCTTTGTATCCCAGTCCCACCCAATAGGCAATCTTAATTCGCTAAGTTTCGCAATATTATTTTCAACCCTTTCTTTATCTGTCATCTGTGTTGTATCAGGTGCAGCTATTTGTTTTTGAGCAGCATCTACTAAAGAACTTTGCAGAGCAGGGTCAGTTGACAGACTTTTAAAAATTGCAATAGTATCTGCATTCATTGCAAGTGCTAATAAAAAACCTAAAAGAATTAAAATTTTTTGGAGTCTTCGCTTGTACCAACCTGCAACACGGTCCATAGAAGTATTGTACCAATTTTCAACGTTTTGCCTTGCTTTATTAATATCATTTCCGGCAGCATCTATTAAAGTAAGGATTCCATCTTTTGCCTTCGAATCCGGTAAATTCAATATTGCTTCTCTTATAGATTTTAAATTTATTGCTGCAGCATCTTTGTTTGTAAGTGTTGCATCCTGACTTCCCATTGACGGAGCCTCCTGATTATGGGAAGGTGCGTTTCTATTGTCATTTATTTCAACTTTTAGCGTCGCATCTTCGTTGGAAGTTTTTTTATCCGGAGGCGCTATAACCGGACTTCCTCCACCTACTGCACCAGACAAGCTCTGATGAGTAGCTGGCAAAACAGCATCTAATAAGGCAAGAGTAAAATTGGACGCCGGGATATAAGATGGCAATTTATTACCTTTAGGAATATAATCGCCTCTATACAGTCCTGCTACTAAAGGATGTTCATATATCTTCTTTACCAAATTATCGCCCTTTGCATTTTTTGCATCCCGAAGTAATTCGGTTATACCCCTTTCCAAATCAGATGCTCTTTTCTTTAGAAATGCTTCAATAATTTCACTTATTGCAGTGCATATTAAACTTAATAATAAAAAAATAAAAATCATCCCTATAGCAACATTCAACATGGATAGTCCTAACATAAATATTATTTTGAATTATAAATGTGAATTATAAACCTCTCTTTATTTAAATTAAATTCTAAATTTTTTTAAAAAAATTTCTCTTTAAATTAATGATTCTTTAGATGTAAAAACCTATACTTTCTTATAATAATCCTTATTAAAATTTCGGAAATAGTTCTATCTATAATTTCTTTTTTATTAATAATTCTTGTATCAAGTAAAAAGCCTTATTTTAATTATTGATGACTGATGCGGTTTTATGAGAATAATATCAGTATATTATTTATAAAAAGAAGTGTTTGCCATTTTTTTGATGCAAAGGATTATTCTTTAAAAATACTCTTCACTTAACCTCTTTACACAATAGCCATTTATAGCTATTTTTCTATTACAAAATAGTACTCCTCTGTAAACTTTAACTACGATCTCAACTCTTATGAAGTCCTTTTTAATTGGTACTTTCTTACTGCTGATTTATTGTCTCCATTAAAAATTCTTATACAAACTTACTTCCTTAAATATGCAATGTCAAGGTGTAAAAAGCGGTTTCTTAGAAGGGTGTTTTCACTATTTTTTAAAATATTTTATCTGCCCTCTTGACAAAATAACTATTTATAGCTATTTTGTACCATATTAATCCTTACTATTTGCAAAGCAGATATTATCACTACTCTTATCATTATTACTAAATTATACTCGCAAACCAAAAGGAGGACTGCATGAACCAAAAGCGTTGCTTCGTAGTTATGGGTTTCGGAATAAAAACTGATCTGGCTACGAGCCGGAAATTAAATCTTGACAAATCGTACCAGGCACTCATAAAACCTGTTGTAGAAGGCAGAGGTATCGTTTGTGTGCGGGCAGATGAAATACCAAATTCGGGTTCTATTGATGTGCCCATGTATAAGGAATTGTATAAGGCGGATATAGTGGTAGCTGATCTTTCTACGGCTAATACAAATGCGTTTTATGAGTTGGGGATCCGGTATGGCTTGCGTCCCCCGCACTACTATTGTAATGTCTGAAGATAAGCTTTGCCTTCCGTTTGATGTTAATCATATAACGATTAATAAGTACGCACATCTTGGTGACAGTATTGATTACTTCGAGGTATTACGGTTTCAAAAAATATTAGGTGATAAACTTGATGCTGTGTTGGCCGATGATACTCCGGATAGCCCGGTCTATACTTTTTTACATGATTTAATCCCACCTGCTCTTAGAGAGAAGGCCGAGGAGGTGACCAGGCAGGTGACTGAAGCTATATCAAATTCTCCTAAAAAAAATGAAGATGATAAAGAAGGGAAAGACAAAAACAACGAGGAAAATAAAAGCCTGTCGCTGATAGTCAAGCAAGGTGAGGAAGCTATAAAAAACAAACAATATGCTGTTGCAAAGGGTCTTTTTAACTCTGCGATTCTTATTTCCAATTGTAACGATAACCCGGCAATTACGTCTAATAACGCTTACCTGTACCAGCGTCTGGCATTTTCTACTTATAAAGCAGGTGAGCCGGATACAAAAACAGCCTTGAAAGATGCGATTGCATTATTGAATAAGCTTGATCTGATGCATACCAACGATTCTGAAACTGTTGCAGTAGCAGGCGCTATTGAAAAAAAGCTGTATGAAACCGGTGGAGGCGACAATCATCTTGATGCCGCAATTTTACTTTATCAGAGAGCATATTATTTACTCAACAACCGTTATAATGGCATTAATCTGGCTTATCTCTTAAACTGCCGTGCAGATAGTTCTTTGGATAAAACAGAAGAAGAAAAGATAGCCGACAAGGTTTGGGCCAACCGCATAAGACGGGATGTACTTAGTCTATGCGAAAAGGACTGGAATACTTTGATGAAACGACAAAAAACAAATTCACTGCAAGATCAAACCGGAGACAATGATCTTTTAAAAACCCAGCAAGAGAGAGAAAAGCAACAAAAGTTTTGGATACTGGTAAATAAAGCAGAAGCAAATTTCGGCCTGGGAAATAAAGAAGAATACCAAAAAGCTTCAGCACAAGCTGAAGTAACAGATCATGAAGATTGGATGATGAAATCTTTTACCAATCAGGTGGAATCACTTGGCAGGCTTTTGAATAAACAGTCAAAGATAGAGCGGAAGAAGCCGGCACAACAAGAGGTATAGGGTATACATCAAAATGTTTTCATATAGTATAACTTACGCTTCTACTTTAACACCTTTCCAGAAAGCTACATAATCTTTTATCTGGTCCGCCGCTTCTTTGGGCTGAGGATAATACCATGCTGCATCTTCGTTTTCATTGCCATTTACCTGTAAAGAATAATACGAGGCTATGCCTTTCCAGGGGCAGGTGGTGTGTGTTTGGGATGATGTCAGGTAATCTTTATTAACAGCATTTGGCGGAAAGTAATGATTACCTTCAATCACAATAGTATCATTGCTTTCAGCTATTACTTCGTTGTTCCATATTGCTTTCATAAATATCGTTATTAAGAATTAATGATGTAATCAATAAATAAGTTCTTTATAAAGCTCCGATAAATGTACAATTTTTAAATAGTAAACAGTTATTGATCGCTCATCTTCTTTTTTTATTGAATTTTGTATTTCAATTGCTTTGCAAATAAAAGTGACAGCAATAGCAATAGGGTTTAAAATATAGAAAAGCGTTATAAATTGAAAATTTATAGTCCTTGCGGTGGCATGATTATTACAACAATTTGAAAAATATTTTAATGGAAAATTCTCAAAGTATATTACCAGGATCCAGTGACACGGAAAAAGGTGCTTATTTAGGTGCAATTGCGTCCATAGCTACTGCTGACCGTCAAGCTTCGCCTGAAGAATTAGAATATCTTTCTGCACTTGCAGAATCTGCTGGTTTGTCAAATGAGCAAAAAGAAGCTGTAATTAAAGCAGCAAATGAAATATCTGACGACGATGTACTGCGATGTTTAGACGTTTTAAAAACAAGTGATCTGAGATTTTCGCTGGTTACCGACGTTATAGCTTTTGCCAAAACAGATAATAATTATTCTGAAGAAGAGCAAAAAAGTGTTCAAAAAATGGCAAATTATTTACAAGTGAACCAGGAACAGTTTTCTCTTTTAGATCATTTTACTGAAAAAGTAAAAACTTCAGCTCCCATTAATACAGTTACCCAGACAGCACCTATTAAGGAAGCAGGGTCATCTGATTTTCTCTCTTCTCTCGGTATAAAAGATAAATTACAAAATGCAGGAATTAACGGCAGCAGCCTTTTAAAGGGTTTATTAGGTGTTGCAGCGCCCATGATATTGGCCAAAATAGTAACAGGAGGGCTTAACCGAAATCGCGGGGGAGGTGGAATGTTTGGCGGTGGAGGTATGTTTGGCGGTGGAGGGGGAATGCTTGGTGGCGGAGGTTTAGGTTCTGTTTTTTCTATGTTGAACGGTAGCAGAGGGTTCGGTAATTCCGGTGGATTGCTTTCAAGAGTATTAAGAGGTGGTTTTTAAATTATGCATGAAATTATGCAACTGTATGTACTGAGTAAAGAATTAATATTTTTCATATAATTTTAATAATTTAAAAATAATCTAAGAATATTATGGGCTTGATATTACAATTACTCATTAATGCTGTAGTCTTATTGTTAGCGTCTAAGATAATGCCTACAGTCAAAATAAAAAGCTTTGGCACGGCAGTAGGCGTTGCGCTCGTTATTGGAATTCTAAATGCAACAATTGGAGCTATTCTACGATTTCCATTAAATTTAGTGACACTTTTCTTTCTTTCATTTTTTGTACGCCTTATTGTTCTTGCAATTGTTATAAAGATTACAGATAAGTTTTTTTCCGGTTTTGAAGTGAGCTCGTTTACCGCTGCCGTAATCCTTGCGTGTATTATGGCTGTTGCAGGCAGCTTATTAACTTATTTATTTGCCGGGCCTGCAAATTATTAACCTTAAAAAAAACAATATGATACGTTCCAATTTTAAAATCTTAGCGGTTACATCCATGCTGTCAGCAGGAATATACTTTAGCTCATGCAAAAGTAAATCTAAGGACACCGGTAATAATATAGATACAACTTCTATGACAGCCCCTGCACCTGTCCCTCCTGCTCCTCCTGTATCGGTGGCTCCGGATGATGCATTAACAACAGGTGTAAAAGATGCAACAAAGGATTATCCAGGCGTTAAAGCCGATGTTAATAACGGCGAAATAACACTGACAGGAGAGGTTAAACGAAGCAAATTAGCTGATTTAATGATGTCTTTAAATTCATTAAAGCCAAAAAAAATCAATAACCAGTTAACAATTAAATAAAGGGAGAAAAATACGATGGCACTACAGGACAAATACCAGGCACTTATTAATGCAGCAAAAACTTCAGGAGTGAATAACCTGCAGGTAAGAGAACAAAACAACGTGCTTTATTTAGATGGTGAAGCGTCAAGCGGGCAAGTAAAAGATAACCTTTGGAGCATATATAACACTATTGACCCTGACTTCAGAGCCGGCGATCTAATAATGAATATTAATGTATCTGCTAAGACTGCAGGGTCTAAGGCTACAGTCACAACAGACTCATCGAATTTGAATGTAAGAAAAGGGCCAGGCACTGATCAGCCGATTGTAGGTAAAGCTGCTCATGGATCAACAGTTACCCTTGTAAGTCAAACAAACGACCAATGGTGGCTTATAAGAACTGCAAATGGTGAAGAAGGCTATGCGTATGCGCAGTACCTTAGTGTTCAATAGAGTTTTGAAAACAAAATTAACAGTTAGTAAAAAATTGAACAAGGCTGTCTCGAAGAGGCGGCTTTTTTTTTGATTCATATTGTAGCTTCAACGTAAAAAAACCAAAGCTACCAAAGTGATTTATTGTCCTGCTAAGTTCATTTATATTCTGATGCTTAAAGTAGCGTAAACATTTCTGCCATCGCCTGGCTATATACAGGACCAGGGCAAAAGATTGGACTTTTAGTAAATTTATTGTTTGTTTGAAATGTTATTAATACCTTCTCTGATAGTGAAGAAAGAATTTGTTTTAAATGTAGCATTGAAGTCCCAAACGGAATAAGCAGGTCAACTCCTCTTGCGTCATTTACTGGCCGTGCACTAAATCTTCTTTTAGTTTCTATTTTTTAAAATTTGTTTAATTCTTATTTTAAACGTTTCTAATCTCCCTTTAACCCAAATAATTTTAGCAAAGCATTTTTTTCTAATTCCCAACTAAATCTTTCCTCCGCCAATTTTCTTCCGGCGTTTCCCATTGAAGTTCTTAAATCTTCAGACCCAGCTAATCTTAAAATTTTTTCTGCCATTGCTTTTGTATCTCCTTCGTTAACCGTGTATCCATTTAGATTCTCAATGACTGCTTCAGGAATTCCTGCATGTAAAGTTGAAACTACAGGTAAATTATAAGCCATCGCTTCTAAAATAGAAACAGGCAAACCTTCCTGGTCACCATTTTCAGGATCAGTTATTGAATGTTGTAAAAAAATATCTGAATTTTTTATTAATTCACGTACTTTATTATTTGGCAGGGAGTTATGTATCCGAACCTTATTCTCAAGTTTAAAGTCTTCTACATATTTTACAACAGCAGCAAACAGATCTCCAGACCCTACAAAATCTAACCTTAATTCAGAATTTTCTTCCGATGCCATACGAAAAGATTCTAATAGCAGTAAAGGAGCTTTTTTAGCAACCATCCTGCCTACTGCAATACATTTAACTGAACTTCCTTTTTTCTTTAAAACAAGTTCGGGTATGTTTACTCCATAGGGAATGACGTGAATGAGTTCTGCTTTTATTCCTAAATTAATCAATATTTTTTTACTATAATTACTCATAGTAATTACGCCTGCAATTTTATTCAGCTTTAAATACTCTTTTCTCCAGTATAGTTCTTTTAACTTAATAGAGATGTCATAGCCATGTGCGTGAGCATAAAGCTTAATGTTAAGAATCTTAGCTAAATTGATTATTATGCTGCTTATATGTAAGTATTCCCCTAAGATTGTTGTTACCCCATTTTCTTTTAAAAAAGCTTTTAATCCGTCATGAGATATTAAATCATTTTTTGCTTTTAGCCTGACCAAACGCCTTAAAAGATTAAGTAATTTTTCTTTTCTGTCGAGTTTAATAAGGCTAAAGAGCTCGGGTAACATGTACTGTGGAGCATTAACATCCCAGTGCCGGGACTGTGGCGGCAGTTTTGACCCTGCAATTATTACTGTTCTTCCTGGCAAAAGATCCTCCATATGGCGTCTGATAAAGGTTTCTGATAATACCCCTATATTTGGGGCTAAAATACCGAGTTTAGTCATAAAAAAATTTAATTTATAATAAGGTTTAAAACATATATGTGAATATATGAACCAACATTCGTAAATGTGTAGTTTTTCCCTTCAAGGGTTGTTTCAACTACAGCCGGATTGCATTAACCCATTTTGCAGCTAACCTGACTGTAATAGGCGTTGTTGTTGGGTTTCATTTTTTTTGTGTTCCAGTTTGTGTACTACAGATTTTCTTTTGGTG
>JAABUS010007202.1_pt1 | contig 12949 bp, 9 predicted proteins | sample 5560161 | NCBI WGS metagenome assembly JAABUS01 (sample SAMN10711885, study PRJNA513376) | rock metagenome | isolation source: Antarctica rocks | place: Antarctica: Victoria Land, Trio Nunatak nord | collected 2016-01-04 | reverse complement strand
CTTGTTTAACGCATTCAGCTCATCATAGTGAGCACTTATAGCTGCAATTAATTGCTCTTTTGTCATATCAAGGAATAATTAGTTCCTTAAATTTACAATTACGTTGCGACAATTTGAAATGCACCCTGAAAGTTTGATATACTTAACATATCTTCAGAAAAGAATTACTTTTGCAGCAGAAGATGTTGGTGGAGCAGTTGATGTGGCTGTGATATCTAAGGGGGATGGGTTTATCTGGATTAAAAGAAAACACTACTTCAAAAACGAACTAAACAGACACTATTTAAAAAACTACTTTAAAGATAGCAATGAATAACTTCTCATTATACTCGAATGAAACTAAAAGTAAGGCAGTGATAAATATGCCTAAACCTAAAGATGGGAAGATAAAAGAAGGGATGTCACCAAAGGAAGTGGCAAATGTGATGTCAGACCGCCTAATGTCTCATGTTGATAGGGCGCTAAAATCAAAAAAGAAATAATCATCTACGCTTATTCCTATGAGTTTTTATTAGGGGGTTGCAGATAATGGATTTTGTAAAGTGTAACAAAATCGCGAAAACTTTATCTGTGAAATCAATAATCACCATAAAAAAATATACTCCTTTGGCTGAAGTTTTTCAATTCAGCGGCCAAATGTTGACTACTGATTTTTCTGTTATTCTTACCACAATTTATGATTTTAACAATATGGCCATTTTTGCTAGACAATTAGAAATATGGTAAGTTAGAAATATAGAATAGAAAACATCCGGAAAGCATTGGCATTACCCTGTTACTGTTGCATTTTTATTAACACGCTCAACCATCGAAAATATTTCAGCGCTTTGTTGGGTGTTGAACACATCCATGATGCCGTTACTGCTTATGTCTGTGAAAGGCGGCGCAAACAATGCAGCCGGATCTATTGTCCCATTAACTGTAAGGTATGTTATAATAGTGTCGAGAAACCTTATCTGTTGCGGATTTAAAGCCGGTGCATTGATAAAGTTGCTGAATGCCGATTTTGCCGCGTCCATTTCCAACCCAATTATTGACCTGATAAATTTACCAAGTGGTTGTTTTCCATAAGCGTTTTCAAACTGTTCCCGGTTGCCCATCTCTCCCTGTTCAAACAACATCTTGTCTAATGTAGCAAGTTCTGTTGCGGTTATTGGGATATTCTTTTTCAACTTATAGATGGTGATAATATTTTGATGTTCCTGGATATAGTGTGTGACGCGCTTTCTATAGGCTTCGAGGTCATTTGATCCATATACGATTTCATGTTCCGTAACATCCCCACTGTAATCATCTTCGAACTGCGAGTAGATTACTTTTCCGTCAGCTTTATCGATGAAACGCATCAAACCGCGCATATCTTTTCGAAGCTCTTCGGCTTTGAGTAGTGTGATGTCTTTCCAGTATGGTGCAGTTTGAATTTGTTTAATAAGGGATAATTTCGCCGCTACTGCAGGCACAGATAATTTCTTACTAAGTTTTGCAGCAAGCTCCTGCACATTGTCAACAGATGCATCCGCGATTACTCCTTTTAGCAGGAGATCGAGCTGGATGCTATAACTTAAATTGTCGAAACGCTTTGCAAGTTCATCCTGGTCTGTCTCTATAATTAAAGGACCTATCCCGGCAATAAGCTCTTTCATTTCAGACTCAGTAAGCGCATTCCAATGATTTAATTCTTTATACTTTTCTACTAGCTGCCAATGTTGCCTGACAAGAAAACTCGAGTCTTCTAAAGATTGAACCTGTTTGAATAAATAGTGTTGAATTTGCTTTGCATATAGATGCAATTCTTCTTCAGGCTGTTTTTGCAGTAAAGCTGTTAGTTTCAAGCGTTGTTCAAACAATCGCTGACTCAAAGTTTTGGCGGTTGAACCGGAGACACCTTCAGGCTTCTCCCCAAAAAATTCAAAATTTTCACAGAAGTCAAAAATAACAAAATGAGTTTTGTCAACACCTGGCGCCAACAGGTCTTTACATAAGCGGGTGCCTCGCCCGATCATCTGCCAGTATTTGGTTTTGGATAATACAGTTTTGAAAAATACCAGGTTAACAATTTCGGGAACATCAATACCGGTATCAAGCATGTCTACAGATATTGCTATATGCGGCCCCTGTTCTTTGATTTTAAAAGTTTTTAATAAGTCGGAAGCGTAGTTTTCATAATTATCAATGATCCGGCAGAAGTCGCCTTTTAATTCCGGATACTGTTTGTGAAAACGTTCTTCAATAAATAAAGCGTGTTTATGACTTGCCGCAAAAATAATCGTCTTTCCCAAACGATCACCACCTGCTACCTTGATACCATGTTTCATCAGGTGGCCAATTACCTTATCAACAGTGCCCGTATTAAAAAGCCATTTGTTTAAGGCAGATTTATTGATGTTGTCGGGAACCTGACCTGTTATCGGGTCTGCAAACAGTTCTTCATACTTTAATTTTTCTTCTGCTGATAGGTCTTTGTAGGTGATGCCTTGCCGCTGAAACTTGACTGGCACAGAGATCGCTTTGGGAGGAACCAGATACTTTCTGGCAACCGCTTCTTCAAGTTCGTATGCGAACGTTGGATTACCGGGTTGCAAGCCAAATAATTCGTAAGTGTCCTTATCAGCGTCTGATTTTGGTGTTGCAGTCAATCCTATTTTGTATGCATCAAAATACTCAAAAATCGCTTTGTACTTGCTATAGACGGAGCGGTGGATTTCGTCAAAGATTACCAGGTCGAAATGCCCGATGCTGAAATGCCGTTCGTTGTTATCAAACTCTGAATCGATTTTATTGATCATTGTCTGGTAGGTACAAAACACTACCCTTGCTTGTGTATTGTCTTTATCAATCGCGAGGTTAACCGAAGGCAATTGAGGCAAATGAATGTTGAAGGCGGTTTTCGCCTGTTTGATCAACTCTGACCGGTCCGCTAAAAAAAGTACCCTCTTTACCCAATTGCATTTGCTTAATACATCTACCAATGCCGCAGCGGTTCTTGTTTTGCCGGTTCCTGTTGCCATAATAAGCAATGCTTCCCTACCATGATTTTCCAATACCCGGCCTACACTTCTTATGGCTTCAATCTGGTAATACCGGTCTACTATGGCAGCGTCGATAGGGGCTTCCTGTAAAGATGTTCGGGTTGAACGACGTTGTACCAATAGCGTTAACTCATCCTTTTTATAATAGCCATTAACCCGCCGCGGGGCATATTCCAGGTCATCCCACATCCAGGTTTTAAACCCATTGGTGTAGATGATTACCGGCCTATGCTGAAACATTTGTTGCAGGCAGTTGGCATATAATTTTGCCTGGTGTTGCCCAGCCCTGGCATCTTTGCTGGTTCGCTTTGCTTCTACCACAGCAAGCGGTTTTCCATCATCGCCCCAGAGCACATAGTCCACTTTACCGAAGCCATTATTTTTTCCGTCATTTGTTGGTATCCCGGTCACCGGGTATTCGCAAACATTTTTTCCGTCTGGATCCCAGCCTGCTTCTTTTAGCAACAGGTTAATGTAAATCTTTCTTGTTATAGCTTCATTAGGATCAACGGGGGGAGGCACATGCTGCTGGTGTGCATCTTTGTTTGCTTTAATTCTTGCCAGCTCATCTTCTAACTGGCGGTTCAGTTGCTGCGTTTGAAGAAACGCATCTTTTAAATCCTTTAGTTCTTTTTTTGTTTTAACTACATCTGTTACTACCGGCACCAGTGCCTCATCAAATTTTGGGATGGTTGGCTTCACATCACTGTAAATACGCACCACCCAACTGGCAAAACCAAACATGAGTTGTAATGCATGTAAAGCTTCGGTGGGTGTTATTTTTAAATTCGTATGAACCGCATCGTTGCCTAACTTTCTTACAAGATTTATTTGTGTGAGAAGACTTTGAGGAACCAGGTCTTTGAAGTCCTGCTGGAACATGAGGGCATTGAGCGTGGTATCGTAGGGCAGTGACAAATCTCCATCGTTTTCATACAGCCAACGCACCCATTCTTCCAGGCTCTTCCGGCAAAGGATAGCAGCGTAGACAGGCGCTGCATGTAACTGTTGCTCTGCTTGCTTTAGCGAGGAAGCTAGTTTGGAGAACGGGGATTGTATGAAGTCGAAGTTTGAAATCATGAATTAAAATAACTTGAGGACAACGAGGTAAATAAGCCAACTGATTTTCTTTCCGCATGTGCTAATATTTGTCGTTGTCTACTGATGTCAAATAACTGTTTTGAAAATTTTTGTTGTTGAGCTAATGGGGGGCATATAACTGGAACAGAGTTACAAACTGTTTTATTCATATAGGGAACAGTTGTGGAGGATGCCATCTTTATCATGAAAGGCTTCTGATGAGCTAGAACGTAACTTAAGAATAACGGCTCCATGCATCTGTGACATTGAAAAGCGTGTAGTTGTTGATTGATTACGATTGGTTTACCCGTAACAGATACAATCCCCAGGTCTCCTACACAAGTCATGACAACGCTATTTGTGGGGATTACCTTTGCTTTAACTTCTTTGATTTCTTCTGGGCTTAATCCCATCTGTTTTTTAGAGGTGATAGTAATTCCTAAAGGTATGAGGTCGTCGGTAGTCACCCACGGAATAGAACCGGTAAAAGTTTTTGGTTTGTCTCTTCCGGGCACAATGCAATCTGCAAAAGCAATCACCGGTTTCATAAGCCAACCTTTTCCGTTTAGCATGGGGTCCCCAAACATATCATAAAAAATACTTTGTGCTAACTCATCATACTTCTGCAACAACTGCTGATCCTTTTGACGAAGTGCATCCGCTTTGTCTAGTGTATCTGCTATTTGTTGTTGGATGTGCAAGAGTGGCAGGGGTACTTTAATTTTTTGAACATATCCCTGGCTGATATTCGGTTGGGCACCTCCAGAACTGTCTTTAATTATCTTTGGACGAATAGAAAGAAGAAAATAAAACAAATATCTTTTACACAACAAAGTCTCGTCAGGATTTATTGAACACACAGCTTGGTTGGTTGCCGCATCTATACCCGTAAATGCTAGCTTGCCTGCGGTTGCCCCGTATAAAGCAAGTAATAATGTTCCTCTAGACACCAATTTTGCACTTGAACTTTTCAATCCAGCCTCGGTGATAAATTCGTCGCACTCGGTTATTAATCCATCCCTGAGTTGACCGGACTTTATCCACGGTATTTTTCCATTCCAATAATCTTTTACTGATCTACTCGGAGTACCGCCACTTGATGTACGTGCAACAGTACCTAATTCGACACTTTCCCACTTCATTAAAATACAATTTATTGTTCCACTTTTAAAATATTGTTCTTGATGCAAATTGCCACACCTTCAAGAGTTTGATGAAACGATGCTAACAGATATTCTTTTCCACACCCAGAAAACTCGCTTACCGTTTTGAGGTGGCGTAATCAGCTTCCGGCTCAGCAGTCAGAGAAACTACTTCCTCATCAACAGCCAGCAACTCTTTCAATTCTTCCATCAGCACCTTACGTTCTTCATCCAACTGTTCTATTTTCGAAATAATAACCTCAGGCTTTTCATATTCTTTTTGATCATGAACCACTTCCTTATAGCGATTAATGCTCAGGTCATAATTGTTGGAATTTATATCTGCAACCGGCACAAAAAAACTTTTATCCCTTCGCAAACGCTCCGATTCCTGATCGAGATTTTTGAACCTTGAAATGACATCAGGGATGTCGTTGGCAGCTATCTTGTTTCGCTTATCATCAAGGCTGTAGCCATCGGCGGTCATATTGTAAAACCAGACGTTGTCCGTGCCACCGCTGTTGGTCTTGGTAAAGAGCAACACCGCTGTACTCACACCCGCATAGGGTTTAAACACACCCGATGGCATGGAAATAACAGCCTGCAGTTTGTGTTTATTTACAAGAGCTTTGCGAACCTGGATGTGCGCGTTTCCACTACCAAATAACACACCGTCTGGCACGATTACCGCAGCCCGTCCACCCACTTTCAGGCCTTTCAAGATGAGTCCTAAAAAAAGCAACTCAGTCTTTTTACTATCGACAATGTTTATGATTTTGGGGTCAACCGCCATGCGGTCCAGGCTGCCTTTGAAAGGCGGGTTCGCCAAAACGATGGTAGCCTGTTCGTCAAATGAGGTGTTGGCTTTGCTTAAGGCATCCACATCAACCAGGTGGGGATTTTCGATTCCATGAAGTATGAGGTTCATGGCACCGATGCGTATCATTGTTGGATCAAACTCCATACCCATCAGGAGCTTGCTCTGGAAATGCTGTTGCACTTCCGGGCGCATCAGGTCGCTGACAAAATGCTCACGGATATACTCACCCGCAAATACCAAAAACCCGCAGGTACCGGCGGCCGGATCGCAAACAATATCTTCTACAGTTGGCGCCACCATTTCAACCATCATCTTAATGATGTGCCGTGGTGTACGAAACTGTCCATTTTGGCCCGCAGAAGCTATCTTGCTCAACAGGTATTCATACACATCGCCCTTGGTATCGCGGTCGTCCATGTTAATGTCGCTCAACATGTCAACGACGGATGCCAACAACCGCGGTGTCGGAATCATGAAAGTTGCGCCCTTCATAAACCGGGTAAAAGCACTTCCTTTCTCACCCATGGATTTGAGGAAATCAAAAACACCATTTTCTTTTGTAAAAAGCCGGTACATCACCTCAGGGTCGTTGTTCCTAAAAAAACTCCAACGGATGTCATTTTGCGCTTCCTGATAAATAGGACTTTCAACAGGTTTTTTCAGGAAGGTGGCTTTCTGCTCACGCTGGATCTGCAACTCGTCCAGCCTCTTGATAAAAAGCAGGTAAGTCATTTGCTCAATAACGGTGATGGGGTTAGATAAGCCGCCTGTCCAGAATGCTTCCCATACCTTGTCTATTTTACTTTTGAGTTCGCCAGTGACCATAGGTTACTTGTTTAAATTGTAAATATAGCGGTTAGGATGGTTCTTATGTGGAGGTTTACATGATAGCACTTACAAAAAGTTTTCCGGGATTGTATGGTAAGGAAGCCAAAAGAATTCTAGAAAATAAAGTTTGTAATTTTCTACGACTTTTACTCATTCCGATTGTCTTATAAGAGGTTGCGTAATCAATAGTCTATTTGAACACATTAAGTTGATTCAAGGCAACATCTTTTACACGCCCGTTGTGTCTTTGGCTTCCATTGGCACAGTGAAACATGTAAAATGATATTTTGAGAAACGCGCAGATTTATTTTTCTGTTATAAATTTTATAATATATTTACTAATCATAATTTTTATAACCTTAAAACATCGGATTATGACATTCAGTCATCTGTCCTGTTTGATTTCAATATAATCATTTTTTTTCTTCATGAATGTGGCTGTAGAGATGTTGAATGTATTTGTTGAGACCACCGTGTTTCCCCCCTAAAAAAACAGTCTTTTGCCTTTTTTCTTATTACAGTATCCTATGCAGTTTCGCAATTAAAATGATATCTGGCTCTGCTGAAACATTCTGAAGCCTGACGTTCCCTCGAAAATGTTTTTCCTATAACTGGTCAATACTACTTTTAAATGATCACTTCATTCGTAAAAGGAACTGGCAAATTATTGTTTGCAGTAATTGCAATGCTTTCAGTAACTCAGGCTACTTCTCAGGTAGAAAAACTGGAGTCAATAACTATTTCCCTCAGTCAAAGCAGCCTTCGGAGTACTGCTTATCCTTTTGACATCCCTTTTAATCTTACGGGCAAGCGTCCTGATAATTGCACGCGAATCAGGTTTTGTTATAATATCAGTAAAAAGGAATTGCTGCATAACAGTACTTATCCTGCATGGATCTCATTGCCTGTTAGAAAACCAACCGGTGCGCCTGTGCTGAGCGACGACTGGTCAGGCAGTGATGATTTTACATTACGATGCAACGGAATGCATCCTGGAATAAAATATGATTTCAATTTTGAAATCATACGGGATATCCAAAGCGACGAAGTGTTGAAAACAAGGATAAAGCAAAAAATTATTGACAGGGTATCTTTATTTGCAAAGACTTTTTTCGATAAGACCTGGGGCCAGTCTGATATTGACAAAATGAACGATGATCTAACAGACATTGTTAACACCCAGTTATTGACTGATCCCAATTCCCAAAGTCTCACATTGAGAAATGATATCAATACAAAATTTAGAGTTAATGTCAAAGCAATGCTGAATATTGAAACGTCAAGAATAGTTACTCAAAACGCCATTTCGGCCGCTGCCAAATTAAGATTTAATGCCAATATTCCTTTAGCAACAGGTCAATTTAATGGAATTGCTAATAGACCTTTCACTAATCCTTTGTATGATGAGCTCCAGAAAATACTTTCGGGTAAAGTACCACTTGATGAATTTTCAAAAGCGTCCCTTGATGTAGCAATTGCTCCGGGTATTGACGCATTTAAGGGTTATACATTGAGAAGCGGTTTGCTCCTACTGCGAAAGATTTGTCAGACACCTTCATTATTGGGTTCAATTCTTCAAGGCGGAAATAAAATAAGTAATAATGATATAGTATCAGCAACGGAAACTGATCCGGCAAGTATTTATTTCCTGGACATCCTAATTGGTTATCTTGACGATAAAAATGTCCGGACAACTTTGGCAGCACCCGCCGATATTATGTTTACTCAGTTGCATGAATTAAGACAATTTATAGACGCCCTTGCTGCTGATACCAGAATTATGTCAGACTCTAAAGCCACTATGTTATCGCTGCTGGCTTCATTTCCGGATCTGACCTTAAATTTAGTTATCTCCCAATCCCTCAAATCCGAGGTTATTTCAATTCCGGATGTAACCAGCCAGAGCACACCATATATCAGTCTGGATGGAGGAATCGGTTATTCGTCCTCGTTTGAGTCTGCCTTCAGTTATTATGGCGCAAGTTTTTATTTTTCCCCAGTTAACAAAAAAGCAAAGTTGAAAACTTTTAAAGGGATTAATTTAATAAGAAAAATGTTATGTATAAACCTTGGTGTAGCTTCCTTTTGGGGTGATCGTCCACTGCATACCTATTCGATCTTAGGTACCGGCAACAGGGATTTATTTATCGGTTTGGGCATTCGAACCGGCAGGATTATTAAAATAAATTTCAATTGCATGCCCTATAAAATAAGCCGTAACCCAATTACCAATGACAGAAATCTTAAACTAGGCTTTGTTGCAGGTTTAGGTGTTGACGTCAACCTGCTTGGCGCATTTAGCACAGTTGCAAAAACTTTAAACTTAACCCAATAAATATATGGCAATCATTTTTCAGAATATAGAAGTTTGTGATAACAACAGGGATCCATTTCCCAGAAGTCCGGAAATACCAGAAGCATATCTTGTTAATTTTGCCCCCGCTCCATTGGGTTCAACAGGAAACATTTACATTAAAATTACATGCGCACTTGTACCTCAGGACCCTATTCAGGTTTATTACCGTTTGAAATTAAACAACGGGGATGATTATATTTTCGGCCTTGGAAATGGAAATGAAATTAAATACTACAGACAGGCTTCTGATGGCATATCTGTTTTTCTTCCGGTTGAAATCCAGAATATTAACCCATTGGATAGTGCTTTGGTTGCTGTTATGACTCTGTTTATCAAAGATACAACGCCCAATTCACCTGCACCAATACCTGTACCTGTAATAATCAAAGGTCAAAATTAACTGTTATGAAACTGAGAATATATGTTATTATTTTCGCTGGCATTACACTGATGACAGAATCCTGCAAGCAGGAGGTCGTTCAGGTGCCTGAGGATGAAATTGTAAAACTTACTATAATAACGGATACAACTATTCTAAAGGCGGATGGGTTATCGGTCATTAATCTGAAAGCTGAAATTCCTGTCAATGCGACGGATGATTTCAGGAAAGTAACTTTTCTTGCTACTCCGGCACTAGGAACTTTTTTAAGCAGCACGACTGGCAGCAACAATGTTGTCATGGCAGGCACTGACGGGGTTGCCACCGCTAGTATCAAAGTAAGTACAATGCCCGGTCTTTATTATATCGCAGCGCAGGTTGGAACCGGCGCGCAAGTTTACAAAACTGATGATCAGCCGGTAATACTAAAGTCATTCACCTTTGCTGATAAATTATCATTGTCAGCAGATATAATACAACCAATTGCAGATGGCAAAACAATTGTGAACATTTCTGTCAGCTCCAAATATGAACTTGATAAGACAATTAAGCTAACGGCTAATACAGGCAGCTTTCTGCAATCGCCTACACCTTTGCAATATATGTTACCGTTAGACGACAAAGGAAATGGTGTTGCCCCGTTTCAGATCAGCAATGCTGTTCTTCCACACATTATCAACGCATCTTTTACTGATAACACATCAGCAATAATTATAATTAACCCACTGCCAAGCAGACCAGATACCATTTTCGCTGAACCGGATGGACTTACTGTTGATCCGGCAGGGGCACCCGTCTCCATTAAGACATATACGGCTAAAACAGATTTCGGTGCCAAAGTCAGTATCAATACCCTTGTAAGTTATTTCGCTTATAAACTATCTGGATCAGATAAAATACCGGTCGGACGTTTTTCCGGACTTTCATCCACATTCACCGACGCTTCAGGAGCTGTGCCTGTAGTAAAATTTTATGGTGACACCGGGAATATGAGTTCAGGTGATGTTGTTTACATAGAAGCTTCGGCCATGAAAACCGCAACGGCTAAAACAGTTGCCCTGGTACAGTTAAAAGTAAAATAAAACAGCCATAATTTCGGCAAAGTATTTATCAATCTATTATATAATTATATGACTGCAGCAAGTAATGATGCAAAAGGAAAAAAAAATTTTGGCCAGCTGCTAAGGCGTTTTCTTAAACGTTCTGATGTCGCGATTTCTTTTGGGATTATTGGATTTGTTTTGTCTATTGTTATACTGACTCACAATTATGACACCAGTCCTGAAATTTCAACTGCCTTCAGAGAAATGGCACTTGTGTCAGATTCAATGTCCATAAAGCAAAAACTGGTAGATTTTAATGCAGGAAGAAAGGATACGCTGGTCAAATTATATAAAAGACTTAGTAACAGACTTGATACTTTAAAGAACAAACCTTCTGATGATAATATAAAACCGTTAATAGATCTGATTAAGGATTCTTCCTCACGGACAGCTCAGTCAATTAAGAAAATCAACCAAGAAATTTATGAAATTCAATATACCAATAAGGACACATTGGTAAAATTTTTTCAGAATTACTATTCTGTTGACAAAGACGTTCTTGCGCAAGCATTATATAACCTGGATGGTTCGGCAGAAAAAAAGGAACGAGTAAAAACATACACAGTAGAAAAGAAAGACTCCTCAAAGGATTCGGCAGCTAAAAAAGATAAAAAGAATATTGGTAAAAGTGTTTTCAGGGATACATTTTCGATTATACTGACGATACCCTTACGATGCTGTCTGCGCTGCCTGTACGGTATCCTGTTACTGTTGAACTCGTCAGCAGGCCTGCAGCATCAATCATTGATTTCACATCAAAATATTCCTTTTTCGGTTTATGGATATTTTTATCCTGTGCACAGATGGTAATCTGGTTCATGACAGGTTATGCAATTATGGGAAAAGCTGCACAGTCTCAGCTTACTTTTAATTGGAAACATTTCTGGTGGAGGCTTTTCATTTCTATAGTCGTAATTTTAATTTTCATATATTATTTCTATGGATATTTAAATGATCATTTTTTTATCCAAGATGGATTTTTCCTGAAAAGTTTCAGCACAAGAATGGTCTGGTATGCCTCGTTCGGGTATCTGATTGCGTCAATTTGCTTTGCACTTTTTTTATATGCGGCAAATGAATTTGATATTTTGGACGACACGAAATTACCCGATGATCAGCAGGTCGCAACTGCCCTTATTAAAATCGATGATAAGGGCTCGACAAAAACAGAAAAATACGACCAGCTCGAATCGTTGTTTGAATCTGCGTTTATTGGAAGCTCCCTTATCCTTAGCGTATTCGTTCTATGGGTTGGTGTGCTTTTTAACGCTATTAATTCAACCGATGTCCTGAAATATTATAAAGCCATCAGCGGAAGCAGACCATTTTTAAATGATGACTTTGTTTATCTTATAGGGCTTTTTCACACATTGCTGCTGCTTATTTTCTATACGCCAATCAAATTAAAATTTAATTCTCTTGCATCTGTCCGTCAAGTTAATCAAAACAAAAACGATGACAGTAAAAAATTTCTCCGTTTTCTTTCTGATAGCTTACCCACTATTTTGGTTACTGCTTCACCAATCCTCACCGGTCTGATTCAAAAGCTAATTAATGTATTTGCCGGTAGTTAAGACCTTTAAACAATTTCTTATCAAGGGATTTGGTGAAGGAAGCGAGGCGGCAGGATAACAATTCGGTCAGTACCACCTTTGATTTCGCTTAGAGTTGAATTAGCTTTGCAAGTTATGAATAGAAAACACTTGCATGGAACATAAAAAACAAATCAGGCGGTAAAGAAGAAAGCTTACGGAGTAGGAGATTGTAGAGTTACTCAATGAATACTGTAGAAGTGATATAAATGCTAAGAGCTTTTGCAACAATCATAATATAGTTAAAAGCACCTTCTATACTTGGGTTAAGAAGCACCAGCCAAAAATGGCAATAACGGACAGCCGCAGGGTTTTGTACCCATTACCGATAGGCCCATGCACAAAAAAGGAAACTTATGAGGAAGGAGTCTTGTTTGCCGAAGTGTTGCTAAAAAAAATGGCATCGGCATTTTGTATAATCCGATTGGTATTGACCACCCGTTCTAATCAACATCATAGGATTTCACATTATATTTATAAATCATTTGTTAAGTAGTGTCTGTCTGGAAATAATGTAGCTCTTATTGGGAGCGGATTTCAAGCAAAAGAGGTGATTGAATATTTATCAACAGGGTGTGAATACAGTGGATTCAGGCTGATTTTTTGCTGATTATTCGCTA
>JAABUS010007201.1_pt1 | contig 12951 bp, 11 predicted proteins | sample 5560161 | NCBI WGS metagenome assembly JAABUS01 (sample SAMN10711885, study PRJNA513376) | rock metagenome | isolation source: Antarctica rocks | place: Antarctica: Victoria Land, Trio Nunatak nord | collected 2016-01-04 | reverse complement strand
TGTGGGCGGCGAACTGACGGGGGGGCTGGGCCTCTCCCCCGGCCCCTCCCCAACGCGAGGAGGGTGAGTTGCTGCGGGGGCGGTGGTGTTTGGTTGGTGTGAGAGATTTGCCCTCTCCCCCGGCCCTCCCCTGAAGCGGGAGGGGTGACTCGTTGTGCGGCCAGCGGTTTTGCCGTGCTCATTGTACGCGGAAGCGGTTGAGTACGGCTTCGTTTATTTCGACGCCGAGGCCGGGGCCGGTGGGGACGGTGACTGCGCCATCGACCATTTCGGTCGGGGTGGTGCAGAGGGTGTTGAGGAGCGATGCGGAGGAGACGTTGTATTCGAGGAAGAGGGCATTGGGGAGATAGGCGTTCAGGTGGAGCGATGCGGCTTTCAGGAGGTCGGTGAGCCAGGCGTGCGGGGCGCAGTCGATCTGCTTGCGTGCGGCGAGGTCAGCGATCTGTTTCCCAACGGTGAGGCCGCCGCAACGCGAGAGGTCCGGTTGCAGAACATCGACCCGGCCCTCGTCGGCCAGACGTGCGAAGTCGGCGTAGCCCGCCAGTTGCTCGCCCGCGGCGGTCCGCAGGGTGGTGGTGTGGGCCGCGAGTTCCCCGTAGCCCGCAAAATTCTCGGGGTGCAGAAAATCCTCTAGCCAGAAGATGTCGAGTTCTTCCAGGTGGCGAATGACCCGGATCCAATCTTTCAGCGAGCGCTCCCGAAAGGGATCGTCTTTCATCACGCCGTACCAGCCCGCATCGACCATCAACTTCACGTCGGGGCCGGCCTCCGCGCGAGCCGCTTTGACCAGCGCAATATCGAGCGCGACATCCCGACCGAAGACGCCCCAGCCGAACTTGATCGCCCGGAAGCCACGCTCGCGATACTCGGCGACCGCTTCCTGCATCGCCGCCGGGGTGGGGCGGAAGAGGGTCGAGGCGTAGACGTTGACCCGCTCGCGGTACCGCGCCCCGAGCAGCTTCCAGACTGGTTCACCGAACGCCTTCCCGGCGATGTCCCACAGGGCGATGTCGGCACCGGAGATCATCTGCATCCCCGCGCCCTGTCGCCCGTAGTAGGCCAGGAAGCGGTACATCTTCTGCCAGAGTCGTTCGCGTTCGAGCGGGTCTTCGCCGATCAGCGCCGCCCGCAACGACTCGAAACCGACCACCCCGCCGGACGGAGCCTCGACGATCGCCTTGCCGACGTGGGGCTGGGTTTCGATGTCGGACCAGCCGGTGATCCCCTCATCGGTGCTGATCTTGATCAGCGAGACGAAGCGGACGCCGTGCGCCTCCGCCGCCACTAATGGATCGGCGTAATCTTTGCCCGTGTCGAGGACGATCGCCTCGACATCGGTGATTTTCATCGGTGTACCTCCGTCTGGGCTGTCGTTGTTCGCGCCGTTGTGTACTAACTGAGCCCGAGGAGCGCGAAGGCGTCACGCGCCAGCAATTCCTCGATCGTCTTTTCTGTGACCTGCGGCAGGCCGCTCTGTCCGGTCACGTCGTTGGCGTGGCGCAGGCCATTGATCGAGTCCTGCGCGGTGGTGAACGGGTAGTCGGTGCCGAAGAGGAGTTTGTGCGTGACCTGATACTCCTGCGCGGCGATCAGCATGTTGTAGAACTGCCAGGGGCGGTAGTAGAGGGCCGAGATGTCGGCGTAGACGTGTGGATGTTTGCGGATGACGACCAGACATTCCTCGCAGAAGGGGTGCCCGACGTGGGCCAGTACCATCCGCAACTCAGGGTAGCGCATCGCCACGTCATCGAAGAGCCACGGGCGGGTGAACTCCAACGGGGCCATCCGGTTGTAGGTGGTGCCGCTGTGGAAGAGGATCGGCAACCGGCGCTCCTGGCAGTAGGCGTAGACCGGATCGCAGCGCGGGTCGCGCGGGTCGAATCCGGCGTACATCGGCCCCATCTTGACCCCGACGAGGCCGAGTTGTTCGATCCCCTCGCGTAGCTCGTCCAGGTAACCGGGCTGGGTCGGGTCGCAGGCGGCGAAGCCGACCAGCTTTTCGGGAGCCTGGGCGACGAAATCGGCCACGTAACGATCCGGCACCCAGTAGCCGGTGCGCCGCGCCTTCATCCCGAAGACAGCCACGCGCGAGAACGCGGCCATGTCGGCCATGAACGTCTCGAAATGCACCGTCAGGTCGAAGGCGTAGCCGCGCGAGATCTCGGCCTCGCGGATCGTCGCCGCCTCCATGTGCAGTCCCTGATCCCAGGTATGGGCGTGGATATTCTGCATCGCACCCCTCGCTTGGTCGCGTATGTGCTGTTACAGGACGCCGTAACGCGCAAAAACGTCGCGGAGATAGTCGCCGCGTTCGAGGTCGGCGCGGGTGTTGTTCTCGCCGCTGACCTTCGCGCGGGCGCGCTCGACCACTTCCAGGGCGATCTGGCTCGGGATGACGACGATCCCATCGACATCGGCGAAGACAATATCGCCCTGATTGACGGTCACGCCGCCGCAATTGATCGGCATCCCGTGGCCGAGGACCGCCCCGCGCCCGTATGAATCGATCGGGCGGATCCCCGTGGCGAAGACCGGGAAGCCCATCTGCTCGATCCGCCGCACATCGCGCACATGGCCGTCGATGATCGCGCCGCGTGCGCCGCGTGCGCGTGAGGCGGTCGAGAGGAGGTCGCCCCACAGACAGGTGCGCGTCGAGCGATTGGTCGAGGCGACCAGGACATCGTCCGGCTTGAGGCTGTCGATCGCGGCGATCTCGGCGTCGTACGGCTTCTCGGGGGTCGCGTAGACATCGCAGGAGAGGACAGTATGTGCGCGGCCCACCACGACCGCTCCCTGATAGATCGGACGCAACGTCGCGTCCATCGCCTGCTCGCGGTAGCCAAGACTATCGAGGATGTCGGAGACGACCGAGACATACAGTTCGCGCTCGAAGATGTCGAAGAGTTCCCTATCGGCTGTGTCGCTCATCGCTGCCTCCTGTTTGCGTTGTCTCGTTTCATCTGCCGAGGGCGTCAGTAACCAGTTTCTGGCTTCGCGTTGCCTGATTGCGCTCACCTTGTATCACGGGCGCATTCTTCAGGCAATCGGTTCGATCGCCTGAAGAACGCGCTCGCGCCGTATTTCCCGTACTTGCCGCCATGCCCGCGTCGTGATGGTATGCTGCGCGTGCGTTTTTCACGCACCGCAAGGTGATCGGGGTTCGCCGTTTGGATAAACGCATAGCGAGGTTAAGAGGAGGCTGCGGATGATCGCGGACATCACACCGGTCGGGCAACTGGATTGGGAGAGTGTGGGCGCACGCTTCTACCATGTGCCGTTCACCCTCGATGGTGCGTGGGCGCGGTTACGGGTGCCTCTCTACGTTGCCTGTGCGCCCCAGCCCGGCAAGACGATCGTCGCCATCGGTGGGACGCACGGCGACGAATATGAGGGGCCGGTCGGCCTGAAGAACCTTATCCAGGAGCTTGATTCCACGACGCTGGTCGCTGGGCGGCTAATCGTCATCCCGGTGCTGAACGTGCCTGCTTTCAAGGCGGCGCAGCGCGAATCGCCGCTCGATGGTGGCAACATGAACCGCGCCTTCCCCGGCAAGGTCGATGGCACGATTACCTCGCGGATCGCGCGCTTCGTCACCGACGAGGTGCTGGCGCGGGCCGACGTGGTGATCGACATCCACGCGGCGGGGGCGGGGATGGAGATCGCCCGCTGCGCCTCCTTCCACGAGGTCGCCGATCCCGCACAGGCGCGGGCGATGACCGAGACGGCCAAACTCTTCGGGATGCCGTTCGTGATGGTCTATTCCAGCGGTTTCGGGGCCGGGTTGCTGACCGAGCAGGCCGAGGCGCTGGGCAAGGTCACGATCGGCGGGGAGTTCGGCTATGGCGCGTCGGCCGACTTGCAAGGGATTCGCTGGGCGCACGGGGGCGTGCTGAACGTGATGCGCCAGTACGGTCTGCTCGATTCGCCGATCGTCGATCTCGTTCCGCCGACGGTCGATCGCCAGCGCGTCGTCGTCGCCACCGACATCGATCGCTATATCACCGCGCCGTTTCGCGGGATCAGCGAGCCGCTGGTGCCGCTCGGGGCATACGTGACGAAGGGGACGCCGGTCGCGCGCCTCCACGACTTCGATAAGATCGATGAGCCGGGCGCGACGATCTATGCCGATAACGACGGCTATGTGCTGATGCGCCGCTTCCGCGCCGCGACCGAACAGGGCGACATGATCATGGTGATCGGCCAGGAGCAAGACTCCTGATGCGGGAGCAGGGTGGGTGGCGGCATTCATGTAATCGGATGTCTCGCACGTTTGGCGGCGGTTAGTAGCGCACCGGTGCCCAGCCCGGCTGAATCTTCTGCATCTCCGCGACATCGTCGCGCTTCGCGAGTCCGGCGCGCTGGTATTGCTCGTGCAGGCGGGCGAGTGCGTCCTCGTCCAGTTCGACGCCGAGCCCTGGGGTGTTGTCGATAATGATGTTGCCGTCGGTGAACTGGCGTTTGCCGCCGACGATCACTTCCTCCTGTTGCCAGGGGTAATGCGTGTCGCAGGCGTAGGTCAGGTTCGGGATGGCTGCGGCGACGTGGGCCATCGCCATCAGGCTGATCCCGAGATGTGAGTTCGAGTGCATCGAGACGCCCCAGCCGAAGACGCGGCAGAGCTGGGCCAGCTTCACGGTGGCGCTCAGGCCGCCCCAGAGGTGGTGGTCGGAGAGGAGGATGTCGATCGAGCCGCGCTCGATCGTCTCGGGGATGTCGGCCCAGGAGGTCGTACACATGTTGGTCGCGAGCGGCATCGCGACGCGCTTGGCGACCTCCGCCATGTTGGCTTTGCCGTCGGTCGGATCCTCGTAATACTCTAGCTTCCCTTCGAGGCGCTTGCCGATCCGCTCCGAGGTTTCGACACTCCAGATGCAGTTCGGGTCGATCCGCAGCGGCACATCCGGCCCGAACGCCTCGTACATCGCCTCGATCGTCGCCGCCTCCTCGTCCGGCGGCAGCACGCCCGCCTTTAGCTTGATACTCTTGAAGCCGAAGCGATCCATGAACTCGCGCGCTTGCTTCACCATCCCCTCGGGGGACAGCGCTTCGCTGGCGAGGTAGTCGTCGCGCTCTTTCGCTGCGGTCGATTTCTCTGCGAGGCCATCGGTGCCGCCGATCCCGGCGTGTTTGTAGAAGAGATAGGCGGAGAACGGTACGGCCTCGCGGAAACGCCCGCCGAGCAGATCGGCCACCGGGCGACCGGTCGCCTTGCCGATGATGTCGTAGCAGGCGACCTCGATCGGCGAGAAGCTCTGCACCGGCGACGAGAGGGTTCCTTCCCACGGGCGATCTTTGTTCGGTGCGGCGGTCGGGTCGCCGGCGATCGCCGCCTCGATTCGCGCGAGATTGTAGGGGTCTTGTCCGATGACCCGATCGCGCGCCGCCGTCAGGTCGCGCAGCGGAATCGCGCCGCCGTAGGTCTCGCCGAGGCCGGTGATGCCGTCGTCCGTTATCAATTGCACGATCGTCCGCAGCGCGTACGGCGCGTGCAGCCCGAATGCGCTCCGCAATGGCGGGTCGGCCATCGCGACCGGCACGATCCGCATCTCTCGGATTTTCATCTATCCCCCTGTATACAAGCTGCCCAGCCAGCGCATTTGGTGGCACATCGTCATCAACTGGTGGCTATGGCAGCGCACAAAAGCGTGCGCAGAGTATATCGCGAAAGCGGTCTCGCCGCGTGCGCTCGATTGCGGTGCGCTGGGGGAGGCTGGTGGCTGAAGCCGCGCCTTGAGGGCCTGCGGGCCACGAAGCCCGCCTGCGCGGGCTGGGTTCGTTAACAGCGCAATGCCTGATGGAAAGGCACCGCCTCGCAACAATCACAGCCCGCGCAGGTGGGCTTCGTGGCCCGCAGGCCCATCAGGCACGGCTTCAGCCGCCAGCCACCCCCCACGCATGGGCCATGATTGAGCCATCGACACCTATTGACACGCAGCCATTTGGCTGCATATACTATTTACGCAACCGGTTAGCTGCATGAACACTGAAAGGCACTGTACTCGCGAGATGCGATGAATGACGCAAGTGATCCCCTTGGCATGGATGGCGTGTTCCGCGCGTTGGCCGATCCGAACCGTCGAGCGCTGCTCGACAGCCTCAATCGGCAGAACGGCCAGACGCTTCGCGCACTCTCCGCCGGGCTTGCCATGACCCGGCAGTCGGTGAGCAAGCACCTCGCCGTCCTCGAAACGGCGAACCTTGTAACTACCGTATGGCGTGGCCGCGAGAAACAGCACTTCCTCAACGCCGCGCCGATCAACGCCATCGCCGATCGCTGGATCAACCGCTACGACCGTCGGCGGGTGGAAGCGCTCGCCGACCTCAAGACAGCATTGGAGCAGCCGATGAGTATGCCGAATCAGGCGACCGAGTTCGTTTACACCACCTACATCAAGACAACCCCGGAGCGTCTCTGGCAGGCGCTCACCGACCCGGTGTTCACCCGACGCTACTGGGGCGTCGCGTTGCACTCGGACTGGCGTGTCGGTTCGTTGATCACCTGGGAAGTCGCGGGGATCAAGATCGCCGATCCCGAGCAAACGGTGCTCATTGCCAACCCGCCGCGCCGACTCGCCTTCACCTGGCACGCGGTCACCCCGGAGTTCGGGGCGGCGGTCGGCGGCGATCCCGCCGAGTTGGCCGCGATGGCGGCCGAAAAACGCTCCAACGTGACCTTCGATCTCGAACCGATCGGTGAGCTAGTGAAGCTCACGGTGACGCACTCCGGTTTCGAGGTCGGCAGCGCCATCCTCGCCGGCCTGAGCGGCGGCTGGCCCAGCATCCTCGCCAGCCTCAAGACGCTTCTCGAAACGGGCGAACCGCTGGCGTTCGCCTGAAGCGGCCATCAGTTAAGGCCGGCGTGCCACACAATTCGCGGCGACACGATACGCAAAGAAGGGGATTACCCCCCGAGCACGGAGAGGGCAAAACACGATGCGATTAACATTGACAGAGTTCCTAACGCTGGACGGTGTGTCACAGGGTCCGGGTGCGCCAGATGAGGACACCAGCGACGGCTTCATCCAGGGCGGTTGGTTCGTGCCGCACCTGGACGAGGCGTTCATCCAACTGGCCGCAAACTGGTTCGGTGAAGCCGATGCGTTACTGTTCGGTCGGCGTACCTACGATAACTTCTCGCGCGACTGGCCGCAGAATACCGATCCTGACGATCCGTTCGCCGCAAAGATGAACAGTCTGCCGAAATACGTGGCCTCCCATAGCCTGACGCAGGCTGATTGGGCTCCGACCACGATTCTGTCTGGCGACATCCCCGCGCAAGTCGCCGCGCTGAAAGGCCAGCCGGGTCGGGAGTTGCAGATCCATGGCAGTGCCCGGCTGGCCCAATCGCTGCTCGCTGCGGGGCTGATCGACGAATTACGCCTGGTGATCGCGCCGGTGGTGGTGGGCAACGGTCGTCGCTTATTCCCGGTGGGCGGCGCACCAGCCGGATTGCAGCTGCTCCGCACCGAGACGACGCCGGGCGGGCTCGTGATTCACCTCTATGCGTCGGCAGGGCTCCCACAGTACGGAACCTACGGGGTTGGTGCGTAACGTGTGCCGACGGCCAGCAACCACGGAAATGTTACCGCCAAGCCGTAACACTGTTCGCCGCTAAAGATGCTCAGTGCCAAGCGATAAAGCCCCGCAGCCGTACGGCTGCGGGGCTTTTCTCATCAGCATCGACACTGCTAGCCGAATTACCACCGCAACGACCGCGATGCCGCCGCAAGCCCGTGCATTTGCCGTTCTCCCAAAGCACCGCTACACTGAGTTTGCATAGCCCGGAGCGGTACGGCAAGAGGAGAACGGCGATGGAAACGACACCGACAGGCGGCGGCAAGCTCCGGCTCGGCATACTCGCCAACAATCCGAATTTCCCCGGAGCATGGCAGCAAACGGTCGAAAAGGTCCAGATCGCCGACGAATTAGGCTACGACTCGGTCTGGCTCGGGGAAACCTGGGGCTATGATCTTGTCAGCCGCCTGACCGAACTCGTGATCGCCACCCGCCAAATCGCGATCGGCGCGGGGATCTTCAACGTCTTCTCGCGTTCCCCCGGTGTCATCGCCTCGACGATGGCGACCCTTGATGAACGCGCGGGCGGGCGGATGTGCTGCGGCCTCGGCTCATCCGGCGGGCAGGTGATCGAGCACTGGCATGGCGTGCCGTTCGAGAAACCGCTGCGCCGGATCCGTGAGTACACCGAGATCATCAACATGATCATGCGGCAGGAGAAGCTGGTCTATCACGGCGAGATCTTCAATCTCGAACGTGGCTTCAAGCTGCAAGTCACCCCCGTGCGCGGGCATATCCCGATCTACATCGCCGCGATCACGCCGAAGAGTATCGAGCAATCCGGCGCAATCGCCGACGGGATCTTGCCGATCTATTGGCCCGGCAGTTGTCTGCCTGAACTACGGGCGCAGCTCGATGCGGGTTCAGTGGCAGCTGGCCGCGCGCCGGGCAGCGTCGAGATCGCCTCATACATCACCACCGCCGTGATCACCGACGAGTCGCAGCGGGCGGCGGCGCGCGACAAAGCCCGCGAGCCGATCGCCTTCTACGTCGGGCGGATGGGCCGCTTCTACGCCGAGATGCTGGCGAAGAACGGCTATGCCGCCGAAGTTGCGGCGATCATCGCGGGCTGGCGCGAGGGGCCGGAAGCAGCCCGCGCCGCCGTCTCCGATGCGATGCTCGATGACACGGCGATCGTCGGCACGATCGCGGAGACGCGGGCCAAGCTGGCCGACTGGCAGGCGCGCGGACTCGCTCAGGCGCTGATCAGCCTGCCGCCCGGCGATCCGGCCAGCGCCCGAGCGATCCTGGCGGCGATCATTGATTGAGAAGCACTGGGGACGTTGAGGGAGTATGCGGTGAGCAAAGGAAGGGCAACGCCCGATCCTAGGAACGATGCAGGGAGCAATAGCCTCGTCTTCCACGGCAGCAACAGCCTCTGGATCACGCTCGCCGTCCTTGCCGCCCTCACCATCCCGGCGACCCTCTGGCTCTCGGGCGGGACACTCGTCAGCGACGGCGCGGGCGCGGCCACACGCTCGTTCCTGATCGGCGGTGGCGTGGCCGTCCTCTTCGCGCTCGGCGCGTGGTTCTCCTGGCGACAACGGCGCGAGGTCGTCATCGATGACAGCGGGGTCACGATCCGCGCTGGCGATGGCACGGTCAAGACGCACATCCCCTGGGCGGAGCTAACGGGGATCGAGGAGCGGCGGATCCCGAGCCAGCCGCTCCAGTCGGCGATCCTGCTCCAGCGAATCGATGGCACCGCGCTGCTGATCGATCCGCAGCAAGTCCGCGACACGACGACGATGGTTCGGGAGATCCGCCGCCATCCCGATTACACCGGCAGCAGCGCCCCGGAGCGGCACTCTCGCCGCTAGCGCGTCGCTTTCTCCGCAGCGACGCGGGAAACCCTGTATCATTCCGTGGTTCCGTGCTGTGGCGTGTGGGGTAACGGGGAGCAATTGTGGGCACCGGGAAATGGACGGGAGAGCAACGCTGGGTCGCGATCCTCGTCGCCGCCGCCCTCCTGGTACTCATCGGCGTGCTCGGCGTGCCGCTCGGCCCGTTGCGGATCGTCGCCGGCATCCTGGTGACGTTCTGCGCCCCCGGCTACGCCCTGCTCCTGCTCATTCAGCCACACCAACTCGCGGCGATCTCCCGGTTCATCCTGAGTGTACCGCTCAGTCTGGCGCTAGCGATCATCTGGGGGGTGATCCTCAACTTGTCACCGTTCGGAGTCTACCCCGCAGGGCTGGCGGCAGGGATGGCGCTCGCCGCGCTTGTCCTCTTCGGGGTCGCGGCTTGGCTGCGCCGACAGGGGGTGCCAAACCTGGCGACCACCGTGCGGGACCGCTGGTGGCAGACCACAGCGGGCCGTTCCAGGGTGCGAACCCGGCGCACCTTGCCGCTACCCCAGATCGCGGGGGTGCTGCTGGCGCTATTGCTGATCGGAACCTGGACGGGTGTCGGCCTCTACCGTGGCTCGCGCGAGGCACCGACACGTTTCACCGAGTTCTACATCATTTCCACCACGCCGGTCGGCCTGGATGGCACGACACTACGCCTCGGGGTCCGCAATCGCGAGGGCGCGACCAAACGGTACCAGTTCAAGGCGACACGCAATGCGAGTCCCGAGCAGTCCGATGCAACGCCAACTGCCGGCCACAACACCTTCGTCGTCGAGCAGGAAGTGGCGGTCGCCGACGGCGAGGAAGGGATCGCCGAGATGCGGCTCGATCTGCTCTGCGGCGACAGTATCGAAGCGACCCTTAACATGGCCGGCGACGGTACCGCGAGCGTCCCCTACCGCACGGTGCGCGTCCGCCCCGCTTGCGCGACAGGAACAGCCGGCAATCTGCCGAGTCCAAGCCCAGCACCGCGCGCAACGCCGTGACGATAGTCTGGAGGCAGACAGTCAGCAGGGTGTCAGCCGCGATGTACCGCTCGACAACAAGACGGCGAATGGCAACAGGCCAAACGCCCAGCCTCGCGACACTGATCACTCAGCGACCACCAGCAGCCCCGATATACGAGAGCCACGAACGACTCGGCACGCCCTGTGGATCGAGCAGCCCGAAGCGTTCGGCATCTGGGCCGATATCTTGGCTTAGGGTGTAGACGCAGAAGGTCTTCACGTAGGGCCAGCCGCGCACCAGTTGCACCGCGCGGGTGAGGTACCTGGCGCGCGTCTCGTCGGTGATCAGATCCAACTCCCAGCCCATCTCGGTAATCCAGATCGTTTTCGAGGGATCGCCATTCGCGGTCATGATCGCCTTCATATCCTCCACCGCGCCGAAATTAGAGAAGGGGTCGCGGCGATCGTCGGGTGAGCGACCGGGCACATACGGATGGATCGCTAGGCCGTCGAACGTGCCGCGCGCCCCCGCCGCGTACATCGCCCGCAAAAACTTCAGATCGTTGAAGACGATCGAGCCGCCGAGGACCGTGGCATCGGGATCGGCGGCCTTGATCGCGGTGTAGGCACGGCGCAGCATATCGGTGTAGGCGGCGGCATCCGGCGCGGGCACCCAGAACTCTTTCAGGTTCGGCTCGTTCCAGATCTCCCAAACCATATTCGGGCGGTCGGCATAGCGCCGCGCCAATACGCCCATGACATCGGCGTAATCCTGGTGATCGGTCGGCGGGGTGAAGATCTCGGTTTCTTCTGGCCTGGCCCAAGCGGGGGTCTCGATCACCGCGATGATCGGTCGGATACCGCGCGCATCCATCTCGTTCAGCAGACTATCGAGCTTCGTGAGCGTCGGGATATCGTAGCTGCCTTTGGTCGTTGGTTCGATCCAGCGCCAGCCGACATCGAAGCGTACCACGGTGAGGCCGGCAGCCTGGAGTTCGTCCAACTCGCGGGTCGCGCGCTCGAAGTCATACCACATGAAGTGCATCGTCATCCCGAAGCCAACACCGCCCTGGCCGATCGGCACGGGCACGGCGGTCGCCACCGGTGGCGGTACAGTGGCAAGGGGAGTCGCCGTGGCCTTACTACCCAGTGTCACCGTCGGCGTAAGCGGTGCAGGCACAACGGACGGGATGCTCGCGCGTGCGGTTGTCGTGGGGGTAGGCTTGACGATCGACCGGGTGGGCGCGGGCGTGGGTGTCGGGCGCACGCTGCACCCGGCGAGCAGCCCCGGCACGATCACGATGAGGAACGCGAAAAGCAACCCCACTCGTCGCAGAGTCGATGGTCCCGCTATCCGTGAGCCAGAGTCCGTTGGTGTGGTCCCGTATAGGCCAGCCATGCGGCGGAATCGACTCCTGCTGTCAGCGTCCAAGCCAGGGGTGAATAATCGCCCCGCCGATACCAGCCTCACCTAGCGCACGAGGGGCGGGGCAAGATGGCGTGTCACGCGCGAACCTACAAGGTGACGCGCACGATGATGCGCATGGATCGCAACGCGGGACTCGCAACGAAGCAATCTTTCGCGCGAGGGGCAACGTCACCGATTGTCACGAATAGTCTACGGAACGACAGGCCAGGCACGCTAGAGCCGCAAGTCCCGAAGCGGTTGTCCAAACGTACCAGCGCGTAGCCACACAGCGCGAACTTCGGGAGCGCAGCGCAACAGCTATGGCCCACGCACAGTATCTATCTGTGCTATAAGTTTTCAGTATGTCGGGGACGGTATGGAGGAGGCCAGATGGAACTTGGCTGTTGTGTTACACCCGATCAGCTTACCATGCTGGCGGCGGCGGGCGGCGACTACGCGGAACTGACCGTCGCCGGGGCGGTCATGGGTGGCGACGAGGCGGCATTCACGCGCCTGGTGGAGCAGATCGGTGCCTCGCCGATCAAGCCGCTGGCCTATAACATCTTCCTGCCTGGCGACCGCACGATCGTCGGCCCCACAGTCGATCGCGACTGGCTCAAGGATTATAGCCGAGAGGCACTAACGCGGATCGCGCGCCTGAGCGGTCCCGGCGCGATCGTGGTCCTCGGCAGCGGGCGTTCGCGCTCGATCCCGGCAGACTTCGACCGTGCCACGGCGCTCGATCAGCTCGCCGACTTCCTCGGGCAACTCGGCGCACTCGCCAGCCCGCTCGGCATCACGATCGCCCTGGAACATTTGCGGCGCGCCGAGAGCAACGTCTTCACCAGCTTGCGCGAGAGCGGCGACTTTCTCCGCGAGCGCGCGCTGCCCAACGTCCACCTGCTCGTCGATCTCTATCACCTGATGGAAGAAGACGAGCCGCTGAACACGATCGACGAGTATGCCGATCTGCTCGTTCACGCCCATGTCGCCGACAGCGAACGACGGCACCCCGGCACAGGCACCTACCCGATCGCCCCCTTCTTCAACCAACTCCGCCAGAATGGCTACACCGGCAAATGTTCGATCGAATGTCGCTGGACCGACTTCCCCGCCGAGATCAGCGGGGCGATGACGGCACTGCGGAGCGCAGTCGTGAGTCGTGAGTCGT
>JAABUS010007200.1_pt1 | contig 12953 bp, 16 predicted proteins | sample 5560161 | NCBI WGS metagenome assembly JAABUS01 (sample SAMN10711885, study PRJNA513376) | rock metagenome | isolation source: Antarctica rocks | place: Antarctica: Victoria Land, Trio Nunatak nord | collected 2016-01-04 | reverse complement strand
AAATTATATATAGAAGTAAGAATAAATAATATAGTATATAAACTATATATAAAGTTAGTAATTAAAAATATATAATTTATTCCTATTAAAATAAATAGTTTATTCTTATTTTTATATATAATTTATTCTTATTTCTCTATATAATTTATTTATATTTCTATATATAGTTTATTAATACTTCTATATATAATTTATTCTTATATTTATAAAAATTTATTCTTATTCCTATATATAACTAACTCTTATTTTTATTTTTACTCTTATATATAGTTTATTATTATTTCTATATATAGTTTATTTTTATTCTCGAAAATGAGATTTTAAGCCCGATATATATTAATTATTAATAATATAATTACGTTATAATAAACTAGTTTTTATAATTTTATTCTAGGTTTATTATAATATCTATTTTCTATATATATCGTAGCGCTAGTTATTATTATATAATTATTTAAAATTTAATAATTTTAACCCCGTTAAATTTATAGTATAAAAAAAACCTCTTTACTAGTACTAGTTTCAATAATTTAAAAATCTACTATATTTATAATCTCTATTAATTATTTAAAAAGAAGTTATTTTATAAGACCGATTACTTTTTAAGCGAAAAACGTATTCTATAGTAAAAAAAGTACTATACCTTCTTCCTCCTCGATAAAGATTATTAGAAGGCCTACCGCCAGTTCTTTGTTAATAGTATTCCGCGGGAACTTATTATTGACAGAGAATATACCCTCAGGAGCACAAAATTCATTTCCAGGTCGAAGTATCCCGTCCTTAATACTTAGAAAACAACGGCAAAAATTGGCGGAAGGGCCAGAAATAATTGACCCCTTATATCGCTGGTATTATTACGCAGTCAATGAAGACGGTATAAAGGCCTGGCTCTTGGGTTATACGATGGAGCCTTGTATAGACGGTGTTACGAACCTTGAGGAATACTTAAGCGTCAGTGTTGTCGTAAGCCGAAACCAAGCCAAAAACAATGCCACCGCTAATGTCTCAAAGAAGTGAGGTGAAAGATATCTATAATTCCCGGTTGCCGGGCCTAAAGCCGCACATGTATCTCTGCCGGCATGGCTACGACGTAACAAGTATGTAGATAAGCCACAGAGCCAAGCTAACCCTTACTATCAAAGCGACAGTAACCTACCGTGTATCTATAGATGAATATAAGGTGTGGGAAGATGGGAAGAAGAATAGGTAGTATTTAAGCGCAGCAACTGAAAAGCCCAAATAGAGTGGGGGCAATTACCCCCTATATGAACGCAGACGTCTGCGGCGCCGTCGACACCACCAACAGGTGCTAGGCTGGAAGCAGCCACTGGTCCCCAGTCCAGTTGGAAATACTGTACATTGTTGCGCTTGATCTACGCGAATTTGGTCTACTGGGTAACGAAATAATGTGGGAGCCGAACACTGAGAAGTTGAGAATGTTCGCATCCGATTTGCACGCCATATCAAGACAAAGCAGCCCTCAGTGTAGACCTTGGCTCGATGTTTGACAAAATCCCGGATGCACAGAGAAGTCGAGAATGTTTGCATCCGATTTACACGCTATATTGCAGCCTCAGTGCAGACCTTGGCTCGATGTTTGACAAAAGCCCAAATATAGGTAGTGAGACACTGAGAAGTCAAGAATGCATACATCCGATTTGCACGCCCGTTCAAAACCAAGCAGCCTCAGTACGTCAATGCAAGCCCTGGCTCGATGTTTGACCAAAACTCCGGATACGGGTAATGTAGTGATTGGCAGTGACTTTGTAAGTACTTAATTAAATAGTAATCTCATACGCGAAAATCAAAGTAATCGTGTACGCACCGAAGAGGCAGTCCGTACAGCGCTTTAAGGGAAGCAAGACTACGGAGCTGAACCGTCTTTAAGGGTATGTAATCTGTGCAACTACTATTAAGACGACTTGTAGACGCAGGGGAAAGGGTAGGGGAAGTAACGTGAGTACACATACCCTTCGGGCGGGTCGGCGTCGGCGTCGGAGACTGGGCCCAACCAGGGGAAAGGAGGCTGGTTTATGATTGAGAAGTAGACGGGGCGGGCAGGGAGTTGGATGCTGAGAATGGTATCGTACACGGTACTTGTAAGATCTAATATCTGGACTGAGGCATCGATGTCAGCGCAATACCAGACGGTGACTAGGCCTCGATGACTATACTTGTAAGACACGCAAGAAGCTCTCCCTCTAGAACAACTTTAGTAAATATATAGCCCAAGCGCTTGGCACAAGGGACGATGCAGCGGACGCCCAATCTCTCAAAGGTCCACTTAGGAACAGATCGCCACCTATTCAAAGCCATAGATCAATCCCAGCCCCTGTCTTACGGAAAAGTGCTTGCACGAGTAACCTCCCCCAGTAGCTGGCTACGTGCTGCTTCCTGGATCCGTGCTGACTGACGTGTAGGAGTACGTGCCGTGGTAGGGGCAGCCTGTCCAGCTCCAGCTACGTCACGCTTTCTCATCTTCCTTCCTCCTCTTCTCATTCGTGCTTGCTGAGCTGATTGTGTGATATCCTGGGCGGATGTAAAGCTGACGGGCTGATTTTTGATTGGGAATACAGCGTCTCTGGTCGAGCTTGACGAACCGGCGGTCTCCAAGGCACCTTGTTCTTGTTGCGGTAGTACGCGTGCATTAGTATTTGCGAGATGATCGACCGAGGAGGTGGAATTGGATCGACTTGTCGTAGAGGAGGCTGAAGAGGAAGTTGAGGAGGAGGAGGACTCTGATGGTGAGAAGTCCGAGTCGTCGTCGTCGTCATCCTCTGTCATCTCCCTCGCAGTAGCAGCAGTAGTACGCGCTCTCTCGTTCCTCTGTTCCCATTTCCTCCCACAAAACACCCCTCCCGCAAAAGCCAATACCAAATACAGACCCCAAACATTCCATACTCCACGCCCACTCAACGCCTCCGGCAACCTCCCCAACATGCCCTTCACATTACCTGCTACTTTCATAGTAACAAGCTTGACCATATCCCACAAATCGCCAAGTGTCACCTGCTGCCATTCCCGCTCATTCAAATACCTCTCAGCCTCGTCTTTACCCGACTCCACCTCTTTCAAGACCTTATCATCACACGGGTACAACTCCCTCAGGATCTCATTATCACCCGTATAACAACCCTCTACGTCATTATTATCATCACTCACCGACCTGCCAGCCGGCCACCGATCCATCCACTCTCTCGGCGTAGGTTGGCCCTCTGGGACGTGGCGATATTTCCAGGTATGGCTGCCGGAGGAGGTGGTGAAGGCGAAAGGTTTGTTCGGGTAGGGTGTGTAGTAGGGTGTGTAGGAGGAGGTGGGGGAAGGGCGGAGGGTGGTAAGCTCGTACCGAGGGGAGTGGGAGGAGGGTATAGAGGGAGAGGCGCGCCAAGGCATCGCTGTGTTGGTGGACTGGCTACCAGCGCAGGAGGATGGGGTGGGTTAAGATAAAGGACGAGTGGTAAGAGGGAAGACACTACAAGGTTCCTAGTGGCTAAACATCAGCACGGCGGATTTTCTTTTTCTCGTCATCCAAAGATTGTTTACTAACCGCACCCTCATAAAAGTTCATTTTCAGTCTTTCAGAACTTCTCGCCTCTTCAGTAGTTGTAAGGAATATTTTGGGAAGAGGAGGAGGCAAAGGAGGAGGAAGAGGAGGGAGGGAGACCGCTTTAATTTTCATCGTGAGACCTAGACTCATTGTGCTGCCGGTGGTGCTGGGATGCCTGGATGGTGGATGCGGAATGCGGAAGGATGAAAGCGGATATTTCTTTCTTTACCTTACTTTAAGGGCCGCAGGGGGTTTTGCGCAAGCATCCCGAATGAATCCCCTCAGGAGCAAGCATCGTCATAGTTTCGTTAGAATACGAGTATCGTAGTTTATGTTACAGCGTCAGAGATCGTAATTAAAATAGGCTTATTCACTTGGTCGCTAGTATCAGGACGAGATACTTAGGATCCTCGTAAATAAGGGATCTCCTAGGGCTAAGGATCTCCTAGAAATAAGCGTAACTTAGTATTATTAGTTAAATACGAGACTATTTGTAAAACAGGGAGCGCTAAGGATCTATATAAGCAGCTCGAGTATTCGATTCCGGTACGCGTATTAACACCAGGAAAATTCTGATAATGGATTCGAAAGATTCAGCTGATTTCGCCCCGGGGGAGTAATCTGCGCCTACTACGGTTACTCTATAAAGGTATATTATACTGCTCGGTATTTATATAGACCCTAGTATTATATTTTACCGCTAATTTAGTATCGCGGTATTATTGGTCTCCTGATCAGCGGATCTCCTAAAATAATAAAAGGCTCCCGGTATATCTGCCTTATAGTATATCCAGCTACGTTAATTATCGTAATTGTCAATAGGGAGGTACTTATACTGAAAATATATTAGTCCTAGAAGGCTCTTGGGAGTATACTACGAGGATTTGCCAAACCCCCCTGCGGCCCTTAAAGTACTTTATGCTCCAGCCGAGCCAGCTTGACGATTGACGATTGGCGATTGGCGGCCCCACTAATCTTCCGTGAAACGATAGTCCAATTTTCGGCTAAAAATCGGGTCCAACATGGGGCAAACGACGAATCTTAGGCTGACTAAGCCATCAGCTGGTATTCTAGACCGAGGACATTGAGCAGGAATAGCCGCTCTACTACTTCGGACCTAAGTCAGTCCTATCCAGAGGTACGGTGGTACGTTAGTTGCAGTAAGTGCTCCTTAGCCTCAATATCCATGGTTCTACGTACTTCTGTTAATGTCGTATCTAGGCTGGTCTTCATATTATACTGAAGCTCCTTCGTTGCCTGGTGAAGAGAAACTGAATCAGGGACCCCACCGCCCTCGTGTAGACGAGGTAAAACAAGCCTAGCTGCAGGAGCTTTGTCGCTGTATGATTCCCCTGGGTCAGCCTACTATACAGGTAATTCGAATACACAAAGAGTCTCGAGGGACACCGTATCAGACTCGCACTCAGACGAGTGATGTAGAAGCCCGAGGACCATTCATAGTGCAGCTGGATCCAACAAAGCTGACGGAAACCAACCCCCAAAACAGCAACGACCACTTTCGACCTCCTCACCGAGCCTGTCGATAACACACATTCCTGAGCGAAAAAACCACGACGATTATCGACCTCTTTGCTGAGCATGTCGATAACACAGGACGACGTTCGACTCTCAGCATCGTCGACAGCACACATTGTGAGCCTGCTATTATAGGCATTCGACTCTACCTACCTTCCTACTATTCTGAGCGACTCACAACACTGACGCCGCAGAATCGATGACTTGTGCTTGGTATATAAGAGTTGGGTCATACAGGTCATCACAGCTGACAGCGGATGAATGGATCGACGGCTCTGGCGCCACATAGTAGGAATGACGATACTCAAAGACAACCCACTCTGGATCGGGAAGGATTCAAGAACAAGGTATTGAGGTGGTACACGCATTGATTCCATAATTTTAGCAAGCGCAAGAAGGATAGGCAAGACACAAGAGCAAGGGTCTACACATGGGCGAGAGCAAGGAACTCTACACGTCAAGAGCCATGGCCATGACCATATGCATAGCAGACAGCAAGCAACAACATGAGGCAGTGATACCATGTCAAGTCCCTCCAACACTGGCAGCCAGCAAAGCTGCTAGCCGAATCAGGCCGAACCCGGCGCCAAGTCCGTATCACGCAAGTTGCAAAGACACTGGCAAACGGATGCGCTTGGGCCAGCTGGATTGCGCGAATACCTCACTTTGCCAGCAGCCACCCATGTCCATAGACCTTACCGATCAATACTGCTATGGTGCCAGACGCATGCTTCCGTACCTCATCAACACCATATCTACCGCTGCAAGCTGGTTGCATCATCTCTACACCCCACCGTTGCTTCACCACGGCGTTGGTATTCCAACACCAATCAAGCATTGCTACATGCAAATGGCTATAATAGACTGTTAAAGAGCTAGGAATGATTGACGTCTGTAGAGTTTCTCACGTCTAAGAAATGTTTCTACCAGAATAACAATTTCTTTATAACCGTTTGCTTTGAGGATGCAATTTACTAAATTAAGATAAAAATCCGAGTCAGTCTTTATTCCAGAGCTTTGGATCGTGAGACATTTTTCTGTATGATTACGATGTCTCCCGCAATTTCTTTATGACCGTTTGCTTTGATATTGCAGTCTGCTAGTTTGAGATGAATATCTAAGTCTCAGTCTTGGTTCCAGAGCTTTGGATCGCAAGACATTCTATATGACGGCAATTTCTCCTATTAAGAGAGTACGTACTCTTGTCCTCTTTGGTCCAAGAAGCTCAGATTCAGGACGAATCTAGCAGAGATCATTCTCACCTACAGTACATTCATTCCATATTCAAGATTCAGTCCTCCTCCGCCACTAATCTCTCCTCTAACAACCCAACCAAAAATGCGCGTTACCAATCTTCCCCTCCTCCAACCTCGCCCCCTCACCATCTTCCTCCTCCTGACCCAACGAATCCTCCTTACGCACGCCGAACCTCCCCCCGACTTCAACCGCAACGACGCGCCACCAACAGCCTGTCCCATCGACCACAATATCCACCTCCCCACCCACACGCCCTGCCCCCGCGTCCCCACCATGACGCTAGCAAACTACGGCACCCTAGCCCTCCACTGCCTCTCCCTCCAACTCAAACACGCCGGCTCACCCTCCGCCTACTCCCACATGCTCACCAAATACGGAGACCGAGACGGCAACGCGCTCTTGAATTGGGACACGCAAGATGACGTCTGCCTGACATGTCTGTGCCGGCATTTCGAGCAGCGTTATGATAGTGCAAACGGCAATACGAAAAAGACTTTTGCAAAAGCGCTGACTGATCTGGACGAGTTGAGGAGTGGGAAGGTGGATAGAGGGCGGATAATCGTTAAGGCGCCACTGACTGAGTGGGTGAGTGTGCATGCGAACGGTGTGGTGACGTGTGACGCGCGTGACGTCGAGGCTGGAACGTGTGGGCGGCGTGGTGGGGAGGAGGGCGGTGAGAGTGCGATATTACAAAGGACGGGGGAGAGTACGGACGGAGGGGAGCGTGAGAGGGTAAAAGATTATGGAGAGCGCGATGGTGGGAATAGCGATGGGCAGATGCGCACTTGGTCGCTTTGGGGACTCATATGCGTTGGGGTCGCTATCACTATCGGGGTAGTGGCGGCGGCTGGGGCGTGCTTTTGCTATATGAAAGGAGCTGGTGGTTATGGTAAAGGGGGTGGGAGCACGGGTTGGGGTAGAGGAAAGGATGGAGATAGGGATGGGGATCTTCGACAGGCAGTCAAGCCAGAACCTTCTAGAAAGAAGCCAAAAAAGGATGCGGTGCCGCCAACGAGGCCTTTTACGCGTAGTATGGGGAAAATTGAATAAAGAGGATAAGCAAGGAATGAGTGAGGATGAAGGAAAGAAGCAAGAGGGTAGAGAGAGATTTACTGTGAAGTGACTGGTTTCGTGGGTAGATGATTCTGACAAAGGCGCTGTATTTGGGGTTTAATCTAGACATACTTGCTTGCATTCGCCAAGAGTGGATGCGAGGTTGATGTGGTAGCATTTTGGAGTGTATTAGCCCATATTGCATCAATCTTCTGATCTAGACGTTTCATAAATGGGCGTTGAGTACAAAGAAAAACAGGAATCCCTTCTCCTTCAGCGAGAATGATTTGTACCCAATACGAAAGACCGACGTCTAATAACTTTTGCAAAGAGTACAGAAATAAATTCCAATTACTCTCTTTTGTATGCAATGAAGAGCTCGCTACCACTTCGAACCTCGCATGTACTGTTAGTTAGCTCTAGTATTGTCCATATATCATCTGACAGGATTGTAAATCTGCCTCGTTTTCAACAGCCCCGAAAAGCCCAAGCAGAATATCATATATCTGCGACGACCTATCGCTCAATGCAATATTCTTTTCGTAATCCTTCAAATCCCGAAGTTGGACGAGACAACATTCAAGCAAGCGTTTCGAGAGTGTAAATGGGATTTTTCTATCTTTCCTCGCCAAGTGGTTGAGGGCATGATCGATAAGAGTGTAAATGTTTTCTGTATCCTGATCAAATGGCCTTGCATTATGCTGGCGCATATTGTCAAGTTCTATGCGAAGTTGCTCCACGCATTGACGATGTTCAACCTCCGAGAAAGTGATGATTTCAGTGGAAGATCTGTTAATTTCGTTTTCTGCAACCTTCTCCTCCTTTGTACGAACACACATAACTGAGGAGTCTTTTTCTTTGACGCTATCTTCCTCGCCTGGAGCACTAAATTCCACTCCACGGCCGTTGTATCTTTGGGGAGGAGCCTCGACACGTCCGCTCGAGTCTCCTGGTGGAATGTCCGTAGAAAAGGTAGAGGCGGCGATGGATAGTGATTCGGACTCGCGATAGGAGCTTTCGCTCAATACACTCATGACTGAGGAGTCTTTTCCGTTGACGCTATTTCCCTGGCCTGGAGCACTGAGATCTACTCCACGGCCGTTATATCTTTGGGGAGGAGCCTCGACACGTCCGCTCAAGTCTTCTGGTGGAATGTCCGTAGAAAAGGTAGAGGCGGCGATGGATAGTGATTCGGACTCGCAATAGGAGCTTTCGCTCGATACTAGTGTATTAGTATCATGATCGCGTTCGTCGTTGGTTGAAGAGCTCAGGTCTGGTGAGCTCGTCGTACTGGCGGAGACGGCGACAGGTACGAGTATTGTTGCGGTCGTTGAGTCGTTGCTCTCCGTCCAAGATAATAGATCGGTATCGCTGTCCAACTCGCCATTAGATGGACGATATGAAACTCGAGGGTCTTAAGAGCCTTTATCCCTAACTGACGGATCATTTGGATTGATTTTCGGGGGGCTACGAGAGCTAGGAACCATTCGTCGATCTTGGCGATCCTCTACTGTGACGTGATTACCCTCATCTGCAAGACTCTTGCTCGCGCTTCCGTTGCTAATACCAGAGATAGTCCGGGGCTGTGACTTATTTTCCTTTCTATCGCCTTCATGACTTGTAACCATGGGGTGACCACCACTCTGAGTACCACTACTCAGTTCACTCTCAATGTTACTCTCATCTTCTTCTTCTTCCTCTTTAACTCCATCTTCGTCTTCGTCTTCTTCGTCTTCATCTTCGTTTTCTTTGTCTTCATCTTCATCTTCTTCCTCTTCTTCCTCTTTATATTTCCCCTTGCCGACATCTTGCTTCTTTACCAAGGCTTCAAAGCATTTCTCTACCTGACCGTCGCTGAAGTCAGGGCGCTGGAGTTGAACAAGGAGTTCTAAGCACTTGAGTATCCAAGAACGACCCGCCTCCGCTTCCGAGGCTTTAGCATCAGCTTTGTATTGCTTTTGGTGGGCTTTGACGTTGGCAGCGTTACTATTACTTGGTTTCTTGGCTTGACAGTTAGTCCCACTCCCATTAGCGCTTCCAGTTGTTATAGTATTTTGAATGTTACTCTTATTCCGGCTGCCTGTACCTTTGGTAGTCAAACCCTAGGTCACGTTCCTCTTCTCATAATTGCTACTAATTGTAATAGCCTCTTGATTCTCGCTCCCACGACCTTTGCGGCTCCCGCCTAGGCTGTCCACCCCTGAAACCTCCCTAGTCGTATAGTTCCTCAACCCTTGCTTCAGCAGCGGCCAAGGGATCAAGGTACCTGCCTCACGAATAGAAGTATCTTGCGTGCTCACTTCAACCTAGTCATAATCAGCCCACCGAATCCACTCACACATACCATCCCTTTTACCGCACTTACTATAGAAACCCGAGCGAGTATCTTTAAATGCTCCCTACTCAACCACACCTTCTCCAGCTCCAGCTCTGTTCTATCTTCCCCCCCGTTTCCCTCTCGCACGCGTAGAAAACGGAGATCGGTATGCGGCCGTGCGTGCCTACAGGTGGGATCTTCGCAGCGGTGTTTTGGGCAATACACGCTTCTGTCGCATTGAGTGCCGCGCTGTATGATGGCGAGGCAGGCGGGATTGACGGGCAATGGACTTGACGGGCGGGGCGACATAGTATATGTATGTAGAAGGTTGGTGAGATATGGAGTAGGGAAAGCAGGTAGGAGAGAGTGACGGTGAGGAAGTAGAAATATACTTGGAATCCGAGAGTGAGGTGTGAGAGGTATTGGAACATATATATTTTGTGACTTGATGGTATCTGTAACAGGTGATTAGATCGATAAGTGATTAGATTAACAGCGGGTGTGATAAGATTGATAGCGGGTACCTGAGTGGGTTCCGTATGGAATAGAATATTATTCTTCTTGAACGGGCCGCCTTCCGCCTTCCGCCTTCTGGAAGTTCATGGCGGAGGGGCCGCCTTCTAGACCTTCTAGAAATATTCTGGAAAGTCGGCACATCCGCATTGTCAACATTCTAGAAATCCGGTAGAGCCGCAAGGTCGATATTCGGTGGAAGCTGGAGCCAGGAAGCTAGCGGAATCGCCGAAATAGGATGCGGAACCTTTAACAGGCAATGATGCGGAACAAGAAAGCTTTCCCCTGTACTCTTAGACAGCCAGCGGCGCACGTTGCCGTGCTGTAGGTAGGTCAACTTGTGCGCGTATGGTGGGATGCGGAATGCTGTCTTCGTTGTATCTGTTAGGGAACAATTCATCTGAACATTCCCTTATAACCATCGAAGTATCCTTCATCGAAACAATCTTCATCAAAGCATCCTTCATCAAAACATCCTCATCATCACAACAATCACTACTCGCCCAGACTCTAGAAATCTTGCAAAGCCCAGCTCCTACCACATCATATACGCCACGACAAAGTGACCAAAATTTAAAATGCCTTCCAACACCGCCGATCGTACCACCGAGAATCGATCCCAAAACCCTCCCTTCTTCCCCCCTGAGAAGCTCTACTATCTGGCTCGCGGTTTCCCGTTCAAACGCCTTACAATATCTCAACTAAAGGGCATTCTTGCTACTCACGAGGTTGCAATACCCTCAGGCAGTAAGGCTCAGACTGCTCAGGCGTGTGAGAAGTACGTTGCTGGGAACCGTGGTGGGATCTTGAGGAAATGGACTGCCGAGGGCGAGAAATTAAACATTAGTGTTGGTGAGACGTGGGTTGGTGAGTTAAATGATATTGAAGGCGAAGACGGACGTCTAGAGGGAGGTGCTGCGTTTGAGGTCGAGATGTTGGAGCCGGAGAATGAATTGACGAATGCGTTGATGGGGGAAGAATGGTATTACCTCGCTCCGGGATTTGATGTAGGAATTCTGAAGAAGGGCGATATGCAGGAGATCGTTGAGAGACATCGCTTGCGAGCTCAAGGGGCGGATACGAAGAAAAAACTTGTCACGGTGTGGGAGCAGCAAGTCAATGCAGTTCGCAATCATTTTGTGAGCACGCATCGACGTGCTATTGCAGGAGAGGGGAAGGCGCCACAGCAAGCTATGTCGAGTGTGAAGGCTGGGTTGACTAATGGCAGCAGTAAAGGGAAGGGTCGTACTGATGTGGAGGCTGGATTGACTAATGGCAGCAGTAAAGGGAAGGGTCGTACTGATGTGGTCGAGAGTCCACGTGGTGTTGACGCGATCGGCGAGACCCGTGTTGATGACGAGGAGAGTGATGTACAGAGCGAGCGTGAGGTTGGTATGCTATATCACACTCACTCTCTGATGGTCAAAGCAATCTCATTCAACTGACACCGCAATAGATGCCGCATTTCCAAGCCCATCTCCCTCACCTTCTCATAATCGTGGAGGCAGAGGAGTATCACAAGCGCACGCCATCGCATCATCACCGCAATCTCAATCGAAGAGAGGGAAAAGCGGTACTGCGACTACCACAAATGGTGGCGGGACCAAGCAGCCACGGCTTACGGCGCTTGAGCTGAAGATGGACGGTATGGAGAAGCAGCTTGAGAAGATGCAGCAGAAGCTGAAGAGGGAGAGGGACTCGGTATGTGCTCGTCCATTACGCTTGTCGCTGTATATTTTCTTTCTTTCTGGTGGGTTGAGAGAGAGGTGCTGACGCAGGTATGTATAGGTTCAAACGCTTACAGGTCGTATCGGGTTATTGGAGGAGCAGGTAGAGTCGTTCAATAATAATAGAATGGAGAGCCTTCTTAATGATGATGATGATGGACTTGAGGATGGTGGGTTCGATGGTGGGGATTTTGAGTGAGAGTGCCGAGGTCTTGCGCGCGATGATTGTTGAACTGGAGGCGTTTGGCTTGACAGATCTGATTATTGAATTAGAGGCGTTTGGCTTAATAGATCTGATTGTTGAAATGGAGGCATATTGTATACTTTTCATCTTTGATGGAATAAAAGACGGTATCATCTTGATATTTTGCTCGTTGGTCCTTTTGCTAGGAAGTATGTACTGCCCAAAAGCATTATCGCTCGTTACGTCGAGGACACAGATAACATGCCTGGCATCCTCGGCATCCCTTTGGTAGTCCATTATTGCTCCCTGGCATACCCCATTGCTGCTCCATGGCATGCCGGAAATGTTCTTATTATATTACACGCGCCGCAAATGTATACTAACATTCTCTGCGGAATACACGCTGGCTGAGTCTGTCACTTGGCAACGACTAATACAAGCCAATAGAGGGTCGCTATCTCCGTAAGGTGATTGCGGGGGCGATAAGGCTAATAAGAGGAATATAATAGAGCTATATATTATAAATAATAATATAGTCGAAGTTTATCGATTCATCGAAATATTTGATTTATCTATCTATTTATTTATTTATTTATTTATTTATTTATTTATTTATTTATTTATTTATTTATTTATTTATTTATTTATTTATTTATTTATTTATTTATTTATTTATTTATTTATTTATTTATTTATTATTAATTACTATTATAATTATTCCTAATTACTCGTTAATATAATTATTAGAATTTTCTAGATATATATCTCTTACTACTTTCCCTTAATATAATAAAACTATATCTCTTATTTATTATTAAT
>JAABUS010007199.1_pt1 | contig 12954 bp, 15 predicted proteins | sample 5560161 | NCBI WGS metagenome assembly JAABUS01 (sample SAMN10711885, study PRJNA513376) | rock metagenome | isolation source: Antarctica rocks | place: Antarctica: Victoria Land, Trio Nunatak nord | collected 2016-01-04 | reverse complement strand
ACTCGATGCGGTCGTTTGCTCCACCACCTGCTGGTACCAGGCCTGCTCCTGCTCGGTCGGCGGCGCCGTGTTGCGCGGGATGCGGCGGGGCGGCGCGTCGGTGCCGCCGGGGGCGACGGCGTTCACCCGGATGCCCTGCCCGGCATACTCCCAGGCAAGCCCGGCGGTGATCGCGTTCACCCCGCCCTTCGCCGCCGCATACGGCACCCGGTTCAACCCGCGGGTCGCGACCGAGGACACGTTGACGATAGCGCCGCCGCCCTGCGCCAGCATGACCGGCAGCACGGCGTGGCAGCACCAAAGCGTGGGGAACAGCGAGCGGCGGACCTCCGCCTCGATCTCCGCCTCGGCGTACTCGCCGAACGGTTTCGCCCAGATCGTGCCGCCTACGTTGTTGACCAGGATGTCCACCTGGTCGAACCGGTCGCGGGCAGCCTCTATCAGAGCGCAGCAATCGGCGTAACGTTCCATGTCCGCCACCACGGCAAGAGCGTCGCCGGCCTCGCGCGCCGCCTCATGCACCAGGTCCGACCGGTCGGCGAGGACCACGCAGGCGCCCTCCCGCGCCAGGCGCAGCGCGACATCCCGCCCGATGCCCTGTGCGGCCCCGGTCACGACGGCGACCTTGCCCTGAAACCTGCCGGGCCAAGTGGCCTCGCCGGCCATGCCGCCTAAACCGAGCCTGTCACGACGCCGCTCGGCGAGAACTTCTCAAAGTGGAAGCTGGCAGGTGTCATGCCCTGTTCGCCCAAGTAGCCGCGCACGGCTTCGACCATGGCAGGCGGCCCGCACACATAGACATCGACATCACCGGCGTTCAGGCGGCTGGCATCGAGGTGCTGGGTGACGTAGCCCTTGTGCGGATGGGTGCTGGCGCCGTCGGCGACACAGGTGGCAAAACTGAAGCTGGGCAGCTGGGCGGCGATGGCCACCAGCCGGTCCACCTGCACCAGGTCAGCGTCGTGGGTCACGCCGTAGACCAGGTGAATCGGATGTGCGACGCCGGTCTCGGCCAGGCGTTCCAGCATCGACAGGAACGGCGCCAGCCCAGTGCCGCCGGCCAGCATCAGCACAGGGCGCCGGACATCCCGCAAATAGAAGCTGCCGACCGGGCCGGCGAAGGTCAGGGCATCGCCCGGCTGAGCGCCTTCGAGGAAGCTGGTCATCAGCCCGCCGGGGATATTGCGGACCAGAAACTCGGCCTCCGAGGCGCCTGGCGGCGAGCTGAACGAGTAGGAACGTTGCTGCTCGCTGCCGGGCACTTGGATATTGACATACTGGCCCGGCAGGAAGGCGAGCGGCCCGGTACCGACGCGCACCGAAAACGCCGTCGTGCTGTCCGACAACCGGGTGAGGCTGGCGATCTCCGCGGCATGCGTGGCGGGCCGGGTCTTGCAGGCGTCCGAGGAGGCCGCGACGCGCAGCACGAGGTCCGATTTGGGCCGCATCTGGCAGGCGAGGCCGTAGCCCTGCGCCGCCTCCTCGTCGGTCAGCGCGTCCTCGATGTAGTCGCCGCCATCATAGGCGCCAGACTCGACGAACGCCTTGCAGGTGCCGCAGGCCCCGTCGCGGCAGTCGAGCGGGATGTTGATGCCGACGCGGTATGACGCATCCGCGACCGTCTCGTTGCCCCCGCAATCGATGAAGCGGGTGACCCCATCCTCAAAGTTGAGCGCGACCATGTGGCCCATGCTGCTTCCCAGGCTAGATGTGATAGACGTCGATGACATGATGGATATAGTCGTTTTTCAGTACGACCCGCTTGTTTATAATCAGCGGCGACATGCCTGATGTATTAAGCGTGTAATATGAAGTGCCGAAGTAGGTATCCGTTGTTTTGTAGCGGAAATTCAGCGTCAGCCAGTTGAACCTAAGTTTGCAAACAGCGTCGTCCTGCTCAACGATCTCGACATTGCTGATGTTATGCGACGTCCGCGGCTCCGGCAGGCTCGTGGCGCTCGACCGTTCGGTGCGGATGCGGAAAACCCGGTCTTCCAGCCCGCCCTTGTGCGGGTAGTAGATCAGCGAGACCTCGCGCGCCGGGTCGCTGACGAGTTTGTCGTCGTCGTCCCAGGCTGGCATCCAGAACTGCACGTCCGCCGCGTACAGCGCCAGCCAGCCGTCCCACTCCTTATCGTCGAGGAAACGCGCTTCTCGGTACAGGAACTGGCGCACGTCCTCGATTGTCATTGGCATGCCGTCGCTCCTGCTGGGTCCGGATGACGTCGATCAGGCCAGCGAGATCCGGTCCTTGGCGAGGGAGTGCTGCATTGTCTCCATCCAGTAGCGGTGCTGCACGGCGAACAGCCCCTCGTCCTCGGTCTTGGCGCCGCTCATCAACGGTTCCAAGCCGATCGACTCCGCGGCCTCGTCCGCCCCGGTAATCCAGTGCGCGGCGCCCCGGCATAGGTCGTTCCACTGCGCGGCAGAGCCCATGTAGCCGATCTGGCAGGCGCGGAACTCCTCCAAATCGTCGGGCGTCGCCATGCCGCTGGCGTTGAAGAAGTCCTCGTACTGCCGGATGCGCTGGGTGCGGGCGGCGTCGCTCTCGCCTTTCGGCGCGATGCAGTAGATCGTGACCTCGGTCTTATCTACGGCGAGCGGGCGGTAGGTGCGGATCTGCGAGCTGAACTGATCCATCAGATAGACGTTTGGATACAGGCACAAGTTGCGGGAATTGCCGATCATCCAGTCGGCGCGCGCCTGGCCGAACTGCTGGATGAACTTGTCGCGCTGGTCGAATAGCGGCCGGTCCTCCGGGTTGGACCACTTGGTCCACAGCAGCAGGTGCCCGTGCTCGAACGAGTAGAAGCCGCCGCCCTGCTTGGCCCAGCTCGACGCGTCCATCGCCCGCACCGCGTCCTCGACCACGGCCGTCTTGCGCCGGTTGGTCGTGGCGGCATAGTTCCAGTGCACGGCGCTGACGTGGTAGCCGTCCGCGCCGTTCTCGGTCTGCAGCTTCCAGTTGCCGTCATACACGTAGCTCGACGTGCCGCGCACCACCTCCAACCCATCCGGCGACTGGTCCACGATCATGTCGATGATCTTCGCCGCCTCGCCCAAATGCTCGCGCAATGGCACGACGTCGGGGTTCAGGCTGCCGAACAGAAAGCCGCGATAGGCCTCGAACCGCGGCACGCGGGTCAGGTCGTGCGAGCCCTCCTTGTTGAACTGCTCCGGATACCCGGCGCCGTCCGCATCCTTCACTTTCAGCAGCTTGCCGGAGTTGTTGAATGTCCAGCCGTGGAATGGGCAGGTATAGGCGGCCTTGTTGCCCTTCTTGTGCCGGCACAGCATGGCGCCGCGGTGGCTGCACGCGTTGACGAACGCGTTGAGCTCGCCGTTGCGGTTGCGCGCGATGAACACCGGCTGGCGGCCCATGAACGTAGTGAAGTAGTCGTTCTTGTTGGGGACCTGGCTTTCATGCGCCATGTAGATCCAGTTGCCCTCGAAGATGTATTTCATCTCGAGCTCGAACAGCTCAGGGTCGGTGAAGATGTTGCGCTTGCAGCGGAACAGGCCGGTCGCCGCGTCGTCCATCACCGAGTTGTCGAGTGTCGTCTGGATGGCGTCGAGCATGCTGCTTCCCCAATATTGCCGGGTCTTGGCGCCCAGGCGGCATGGCCGTTGCCTGTTGCCGCATCTTTGTAAAGCAAGACACTACCAGCCTGGTGAAAGAATCCAAGACGCAGCCGGCCGCATGCGACACTCGTGAAGCTTGGTTGCACCGTCAGGCCGCGCAGCGTTCAATGGGCGTTTGCTGCGCCGGTTTGGAACCCAGGGTTTGCGCCATTTTGCAGAGGGCATGCGCCGGAACACGCGGGCATGGAAAGGTTTAGCTCGGTCTAAACGCCAGCAGGGCCGGCAACGCCAGATGCGCCAGCAGGGCGACATGCGGGATGTGCGCCTCGGTGTAGTGCCCGGCGCGATGCAGCAGGTTCAGGGTGCCCACCGTCTCGCCCTTCCAGCGGACCGGCATGTTCAGCACGCCCTCGCAGCCGAGCGCCAGGACGGTCGCATAGTCGAAGAACGCGCCGCGGATCGCGTGGGCGTCGCGGCCGATCCAGGGTTCGCCGTTCTGCACCACCCGGCGCATCCAGGCGCTGTCGGTGATCCGCTTGCGGCCGCCAACGGGATACTCAACCGGATGGTTGCTGTAGCAGCGCACGGAGTCCTGGGTTTCGGGATGGTGCAGCAAAATGGTGAACAGGATATGGCCGGGCGTCTTGGCGAGCGCCGCGTCGAGGGCGCGGAGTGTCGCGCCGGGCTGGTCGGGCGATGCGTGGGCGGCGATGAGGGATTCGATCATGGTCCTCGTCCTCTCCGAGACTGCCGGACAGTCTCAGGCCTTGGTTGGGCGGGTCAGGGTGAACTTGTGGTCGGCCAGGAAATAGTCGTGGTAGCCGGCGCGGCTGACAATTTGCAGCCGCGTCGTGTCCACGTAGCCGTCCTGGATGACGCGGTCGTCGATATAGACGCCGACCACCTGGCCGATCGCCATGATGTAGGCGGCATCGCCTCCCTCAAGCGGCGTCAGCTCCACGGTCTTGACCAGCCGGCACTCCAGCGCCGCTGGGGCGCCGCGGACCCGGGGCGGGCGGATCAGCTTGGACGGCTCCGGCTCCAGCCCGGCGTACTCGAACTCGCTCTGCCCGCGCGGCAGCGGGGCCGAGGTGCGGTTCATCGCGTCCCGCTGCTCCCACGAAACGATGGAGCAGGTGAACTCGCCGGTCTGCTCGATGAAGCTGATGGCGTCCTTGCGGCCGACTGAGGAAAACATGACCATGTGGGGCCGGTCGGAGACCTGGTTGAAGAAGGAGTAGGGCGACAGGTTCACCTCGCCCGCGGCGCTCATGGCGCAGATCCAGCCAATCGGACGCGGTGCGATCAGCGCCTTCACGGGGTCATGCGGCAGGCCGTGGCCGTGGGCGACGTCGTAGAACATGGGCGCTCCGTTTGACGAGGGGGCCGCGGCCGCCCTGAGAAGCCGGAACCTGGTGCGGCGGCCCCGGGTTTGTCCAGATGGGGGCTGAGATCGCTGTAGCGCCGTCCTGAAGTGTCGGAGTAGGTTGCCATGATGAGGCAGCCGGAGCGCCGACGAACTTTCGTACCCATCATGCTTGTTGCCGCGCTGCTGGTCGCCTTCGCGGCATGCGGGCCTGCGGCGGCGGCGGCCATGACGGTGCGGCAGGTGATCGCGGTGCTGCGCGCCGGGCGTCCGGCGGACCTGGCGGGCAAGGACCTTTCGCGGCTGGACCTCGCCGACCTCGACCTCAGCGGGGCTAATCTTGCGGGTGCAAATCTATTCGGCGCCGACCTGACCGGGGCACGGCTGGTTGGCGCCAACCTGGCCGGCGCCGACCTTGACCGCGCCATTATCATCCGCGCGGACTTCTCAAACGCCAACCTGTCCGGCGCGACGATGTTCCTGCCGGCGGCATCCTCCCTGCTGGGTGAAAATCCTGCCGTCGAGGCGCCGCGTTTTCGCCAGGCCAACCTGACCGGCGCGCACCTGCTCGCCAAGCTCGGCAACGGCGACTGGACCGGCGCCAATCTTGCCGACGCGCATTTGGAGTTGGGGCGGACGCAGTTCCTGGCCGCATTGCGCTCGGACCTGAGCGGCTGCCGGATGACCGGGGCCAACTTGGAGGGCGCGGACTTGTCGGGCGTACGCCTGGCGTTTGCCGACCTGCGTGGCGCCAACCTGATGCGGGCCAACCTGCAGGGAGCTGACCTGGCCGGGACCCAACTGGACGGTGCGAACCTAACCGGCGCGGCCCTGGCCCGGGCGGACATGCATCGCGCATCGCTGCGCGGCGTCATCGGGCTGGAGCAGGCAACCGGGCTGGGCAGCGTGCGCAACCTCGACTTGGCCGAACGCTAGGCATGATTTGCCGCATTTTGGCACGGTCGGCGGTATTGCTCGGGCTGCTCGGCGCCTCGATATCCCCGGCGGTTGCTCAAAAAGAGCGCGTGGACCTGGCGCTCGTGCTGGCCGTCGATGTGTCGGAGTCGGTGGACGCCGCACGCTTCACCCTGCAGATGAACGGCATTGCCAGCGCCCTTGAGGCGCGGGAGGTGCAGGCGAGCATCCTCTCCGGGCCGCATCAGGCCATGCTGATCGCGCTGGTGCAGTGGTCCAGCCGCCCGGCGCTGTCGCTGCCATGGACGTTGCTGACCAGTGGCAGCGACGTTCAGCAATTCGCTGCTCAGGTCCGTCATCTCCGCCGGGCGAGCAACGGCTTTACCTGCATGTCGGTGGCGTTGAGGAGCGTTGCCGACAAGTTGTTGACCCAACTGCCAGTGCCGGCCGAACGCATGGTCGTCGATGTCTCAGGCGACGGACAGGAGAACTGCAATCCGCTGGAGACCACGGACCAGGTACGCGATGAGTTGGCCGGGATTGGCGTCACCATCAACGGCCTGCCGATCCTGGAAGGCGATGAGGCCGCAACGCTTGAGGCCTGGTACCAGGACCACGTGATCGGCGGCCCCAACGCATTCCTGGTTCCGGCCGAGAGCTTCGACGATTTCGACCGGGCAATACGGCGCAAGTTCGTTACTGAAATCAGCGCTTTGCCGTGCGGGGAATGCATGCACGAAGCGAGTCGGTAGGCTCGCCGCACCCGACATCTTAATCAAGACGCCGGGTTCCAGGCTGCTCAGCCCATGATCTGCCGGGTCCGGTCGATCGAGCCGCGGCAGGCAGGGTCATCCTTCTGATCTAGTTGACGCGCCTTTTCCAGCTCCATCTTGGCCTGCGACATCCGGTCATCCGGCGCTGGGCTGCTAGCCTGGCCCGGCGTGGTCTCGACCGACTTGCCAGACCCGGCTGCAGCAACCGCAGCGGCCGTCGGCAGGCCTTCTTGCTGCCGCCGCACATCTTGCGACGAGGTTGCGATGTTGTTGCCAACGCTGGCATTCAGCTCCTTGGTCCCCGCCGTGCCGCCCACCTTATTATCAGCCGAGGTTCCGGCGGCGCTCGGGGCTGCGGCCTCCGGAGCCCTGGTCGGCGCGCTGTTCGGGTTCGAGCCGGATAGCGTGCCCGTGGTCACCGGACCGAGGCTGGGGCTTTGGGCCAGCTTGCGGCCGAGCTCGGCAATCTGGTCTGAGCAGGGACCGGCAGCAGCGCCGACCGGCACAGCAAGCAGGCCAAGGCAAAGTGCTGACAAGCCAACGGTAATCTTAGAACGGTTATGCATTGCGCCCCTCCATTTCTGAGTTCCTGCTACAACGACCGGCGCTGCTGGCATTTCCGCTGGACGGGATCACGACGTCGTGATCCCATTGGAGATAGCACGGGCGTGGCGCAGCGGCGATGCTTGACTAGCTATGTGCTGCAATCATAGATTGCGCCTCGCTTTACAAAAAACGGAGGACATGATGGCCTGGAATACCCCGAAGATCGTCGAAATTGCTCTCGGCGCGGAAATCAACTCCTATGCCTGCGCTGACCTGAAGAAGTAAGCGCACTTTCTGGCAGCGCCCTGGGACCGGTGCTTTCGCACTCTGGACTCAGGGCTCTCGCTGGAGGTGCAGCCTGACCATCCCATGCGCGTAGTCGTGCTGGGCGCCGCTGCCGGCGGTGCTTTTCCTCAGTGGAATTCCAACGCCCAACCCTGCCGACGCGCCCGTTCCGGTGATCCTTTTGCCCGATCGCGCACGCAAGCATCCATTGCGGTTAGCGCAGATGGCCGGCATTGGGTCCTGTTGAATGCATCCCCCGATCTCCGCCAGCAGATCGAGCAGACACCGGTTCTGCAGCCCCACGAGGGCCTGCGCTCTTCGCCCATCACTGCCGTTGTGCTCACCGGGGGCGATATTGACGCGATTGCTGGTTTGCTGACGCTGCGCGAGCGCCAGGCATTCAGCGTTCTCGCCACGTCCCGCGTGCACCGCGTCCTGGACAATAACCCAATTTTCGAGGTGCTCGCCCGTGGCATCGTGGCCCGGCAGTCCCTTACGCTGGATATGCCGTTCCCCGTGATGCTGCCGGATGGCAGGGCAAGCGGCTGCATCGTCACCCTGTTTGCCGTGCCGGGCAAAGTGCCGCTCTATCTTGAACAGCCTGGGACGACTCCGGCGCTGGAGGAGTCTGATCAGACGGTGGGCGCAGCGATCTCCGATGGCCAGACCACCCTGTTCTACGTGCCAAGCTGCGCCGCCATGACGCCGGGCTTGGCCGACCGGCTTCGTGGCGCCGCCGCGGTGTTCTTCGATGGCACGCTGTGGACCGATGACGAGATGGTCCGTGCTGGGCTGGGTCCAAAAACCGGGCAGCGCATGGGGCATATGAGCGTGTCCGGGTCGGACGGCACCTTGGCGGCGTTCGCCGGCTTGGAGGTGCGGCGGCGCATCCTGCTGCACATAAACAATTCGAACCCCATCCTGCTGGACGATTCGCCAGAATGTGCGGAGGTCGCCGCCGCAGGCTGGGATGTGGCCTACGATGGAATGGAGCTGAGCCTGTGAGCGACCGCGTCCTGTCCCCATCCGACCTGCGCGCCGCACTGAACGCGATCGGCGATGAGCGTTATCATATCCATCATCCGTTCCACCGCATGCTGCACGACGGCCGGCTGACGCGGAGTCAGGTGCAGGCGTGGGCACTCAACCGCCACTACTATCAAAGCCGTATTCCGGCAAAGGATGCGACCCTGCTGGCCCGGCTGCCGACCGCCGACCTGCGCCGCGCCTGGCGCAGTCGGCTCGATGACCACGATGGCACCGGACCGGGCCTGGGCGGCGTGGCGCGCTGGCTGAAGCTGGCCGAGGGCGTCGGGCTTGACCGGGCCTATGTCGAGACGACCGAGGGCATCCTGCCCGGCACCCGCTTCGCCGTGGACGCGTATGTGGCGTTCGTGCGCGACCGCAGCATCCTGGAAGCCGTCGCGTCGTCACTGACAGAAATGTTTTCGCCCACCATTATCGCCGAGCGCGTATCGGGCATGCTCGCCCACTATGACTTCATCACCAAGGATACCCTCGCCTACTTCGCGCCGCGCATGACGCAGGCGCCGAAAGACGTTGATTTTGCCTTGGCCTATATTGACGAGCACGCCCGCACCCGGCCGCAGCAGGAACAGGTTCTTGCCGCGCTGCGCTTCAAGTGCGACGTGCTATGGTCGCAACTGGATGCGCTGCACTATGCGTATGTCGAGCCGGGCCGAGTTCCGCCGGGCGCCTTCGTGCCTGCTGCATGACGGAGAGCGCGGTTGGGGAGGGCAGGGGCATCTCAGTCCCCGCCTTCAACCGCGGTTTTCGATTGCGGCACGACGCCGTGCGCAATGCCTGGGTTGTTTTGGCGCCCGAGCGGCTATTTCTATTGGACGAGCCCGCGGTCGAGGTGCTGAAACTCGTCGATGGCGTCCGGAGCGTGCCGGATATCGTCGATGCCCTCGCTGCTCGGTTCAACGCGCCGCGCGATACGATTGCAGCAGACGTTGAGGCTATGCTGCAGGACTTGGCGGTCAAAGGAGCGATCCGACTATGAATGCATTGCTGCCAATCTTGCCCGCGGCACCGATTGAGCCGCCGCTGGCGTTGCTGGCCGAACTGACGCACCGTTGCCCGCTGCAATGCCCGTACTGCGCGAACCCGCTCGAAATGGAGCGGGCTGCCACTGAGTTGGATACTGCAACCTGGCTGCGCGTGCTGGAGGAGGCGGCGGCGCTGGGCGTGCTGCAGGTGCATTTCTCCGGCGGCGAGCCGACGGCGCGCAAGGACCTGCTTGAGATGGTCCGGCATGCGGCGGCGTGCGGGCTGTATAGTAACCTGATCACCTCGGGTGTCACATTGGACGCCGTGTCGCTCGCGGCGCTGGCGGAGGCCGGGCTGGATCATGTGCAGCTCAGCTTCCAGGACGCCGATGCGGCACAGGCGGACCGCATCGGCGGCTATCGCAACGGCCATGCCCGCAAGCTGGTGGTGGCGCGGCAGATCCGCGAGGCCGGGTTGCCGCTAACGGCAAACTTCGTGGTGCATCGGCAGAACTTGAGCCGGCTGCCGGAGATGCTGGCGCTTGGTGAGGAGCTTGGCGCCAGCCGGATCGAGATCGCCCATGTGCAGTATTACGGCTGGGCGTTGGTCAACCGCGCTGCCCTGATGCCGAGCCGCGCGCAGCTGGAACAGGCGAACGAGGCCGTGGCGCAGGCCCGTGCCGATCTGCGCGGGCGCATTACCATCGACTACGTGGTGCCGGACTACTACGCCGCTCGGCCGAAGGCCTGCATGGGCGGTTGGGCGCGGCGGATCATCAACATCACGCCGGCCGGCCTCGCCTTGCCCTGCCACGCCGCGGAGACCCTGCCGGGCTTCCATTTCCCCTCGGTCCGAACGACGTCGCTTGGCGCCATCTGGCGGGACGATCCTGGTTTCAACCGGTTTCGTGGCACCGCCTGGATGCCGGAACCGTGCCGGTCCTGCGACCAGCGCGAGGTCGATTGGGGCGGCTGCCGTTGCCAGGCCTTCGCCATGACCGGCGACGCTGCGGCGACCGACCCAGCCTGCGCCTTGTCGCCCGACCACTTCATGATGGCGGACGCCGTTGCCGCCTCAGACGCGATCGCCGCAGATGGCCCGGCGCCCAACCTGGTTTACCGCCGTATCCGCACTGCGGCGCTGGTCAGATGAGGCGGCGGGACGCGTTGCTGCTGGCGACCCTCGCCGCATTGCGTCCCAACCGCGGCATTTCGGCTTCCGCCCCAGCAGCGCCGTTCACGATGACGGAGGTTGCGCCGGGTATCCACGTCCGCCGGGGCGTGCACGAGGAGGCGTCGGTCGCGAACCAGGACGGCATCGCCAATATCGGTTTTGTCATTGGCGGCACTGGCGTCGCCGTTCTCGACCCCGGCGGCAGCCGTGCGGATGGGGAGCGGCTGCGCGCCAGCATCCGTAAGCGGACGGACCTGCCGATCCGCTACATCGTGATGACGCATTTGCATCCCGACCATGTGTTCGGCGCTATTGCCTTCGCCGAGGACAAGCCGGTATTCGTGGGACATGCCCACATGGCAGGAATGCTGGTCCAGCGTGGCGAGTTCTACCGCAACAGCCTGGCTGACGTGTTGGGTATCGAAGAGGCCGGTGACTACGCCAAGCCGGACCTGCTCATCGAAGATGCAATGACGCTCGACTTGGGCGGACGCAGCCTGCGGCTCCAGGCGCACCCGACGGCGCACACCGACAACGATCTGTCGATCCTGGACGAGACGACTGGCACGCTGTGGCTGGGCGACCTGTTGTTCGTGGATCGGGTCCCAGCGCTGGACGGCAGCATCCTGGGCTGGCTGGCGCAGACCAAGGCGCTGCGGAACTCGCCGGCGACCCGCGCGGTGCCCGGGCATGGACCGGTCGTCGTGCCCTGGCCCGCTGCTGCCTTGCCGCAGGAGCGCTACCTCGGCGGCCTTGTTCGCGATATCCGCGCCATCATTTCCCATGGGGGCGACATTGAGCAGGCGGTGGCGACGGTTGGCTTGGCAGAGCGGGACGACTGGGCGCTGTTCGACGACTACAACGGCCGCAACGTGACGAGTGCGTTTAAAGAGCTTGAGTGGGAGTAGGCCGGCGCAAAGCGGGCCGCGACAAAGGGGCGGGGCGCATGAAGGTAATCGTAGCAGCACTGGGACTAGCGCTGTACGCGGCAGCACCGGCCTGGGCAGAGGAGGACGCCGAGGTCCGCGCTGCCCGCTGGGTAGATCTGAAGCATGCGGTGTTCGGCGACCGCGAGGTTACCGACGGGACCGGGGTCATCGCACTCGACGCGCCGGCCCGCGCGCTGGATGCGGCACTGGTTCCGGTGACCGTCAGCCTCTCGGCTGGTGGTGGCGCCGGAGCGGGCCGGGTGAAAGCGGTTTGGCTCGTAGTGGATGGCAACCCGTCGCCGCTCGCCGGCACCTTCAAGTTTGGCCCCGCTGCCGATCCGCGCAGCCTGAAAACACGCATCCGCGTGGATCAGTACACGCTGGTGCATGCCGTGGCCGAGACCGAGGACGGTCACCTGTATGCGTCCGAACGCTATGTGAAAGCGGCTGGCGGCTGTTCGGCGCCCTCGACCAAGGACCCGCAAGTCGCCATGTCGCGGCTCGGCCAGATGCGCCTGCGTCTCGATGGCGAGGCTCCGCTGCATGAGGGCGAGGCCGCGACCGCGCATCTGTTGATCAGCCATCCGAACAACAATGGCATGCAAGTGGATCAGGTTTCCCACCTGTTCGTGCCGCCGCGTTACATCCAGGATGTCACGGTCCGCTACGGCGACGCTTTGGTGCTCAGCGTGGATGCCGACATCTCGTTGAGCGAGGACCCGGTAATCACTTTCGGCTTCGTCCCGCAGGGTGCGGGACCGATGCGGGTCGATGTGCTGGACAGCACGCAAGCCCGGTTCCACCAAGACTTCTCGCTGGCGGGCGAGCGGAGTTGACCGAAGGCGCCCCTGTTGCCCAGCCTACTTACATTGCAGCGCCACTTCGGCCTGCGCACGGGTAAGCTGTTCGGTGCGCTCCTTGGCAACCGGGGTGTCGCGGAACATTGCGCCGCGGTCGCCAAGGCCACCACGTTGCATGCTCAGGATGGTTTCAGCCGATTCGTAGTCCTCATAGGACATCGCGTCGGCAATGGTGTCGATGCCGCAGGCACAGCGCTCCAGGAACTCCCGCTTGAAGCCGTTGCTGGCCATGCAGCCGATGACGTAGTCGGCCCGCGTGGCCGTGGGATAGTCGTGCGCAGGATGACGGACCTGGGCGTGCGCCGCCGGCATGGCCAGCACACCGGTCAGGACGACGCGCAAGCCGGCGCGGATCATGGCTCGACCCCGGTGAACGTCGTGCGCTGGCTCATCGCAGGCACGTCCATCTTGCTGTCGGCGGGCGTGCCGATGCGGATCTCCGCCAGCATGCCTGGCACCGCGTCCGCCAGCACGAAAGCATAGCTTTTCGCCTGCAGCGATGGAATGCGCTC